>Ga0123353_10012588_pt1 | contig 12042 bp, 13 predicted proteins | sample TergutLab28metaG_3_FD_92763 | JGI IMG/M metagenome (GOLD analysis project Ga0123353, IMG submission 92763) | Labiotermes labralis P3 segment gut microbial communities from Petit-Saut dam, French Guiana - Lab288 P3 | ecosystem: Host-associated > Arthropoda: Insects > Digestive system > Gut ... | reverse complement strand
TCTTGCTCCCTTCGGTCGTAGGACAAAAAAAGGTGAGGATGGCGGCAAAAATTCCCCTCTTGAGGGGTGCCCACGAACGCTTCCTCGACGTGGGGCGGGGTGGAAAACAGGCGTAATTTTGGCATTGCCTCTCATAATCAACTTTTGTAAACCCGTTTCAGGCTTTCCGCCCCGTCCGCTTCGCGGTCACCCCTCAAGAGGGGAATTATTTATGTTTAAAACTCTATCAAAAATGCTGTTTCCCGAGGGGATAAAGTGCATAATATGCGATGGGGAGCTGGACGCGGAGAGATTCGGCGGGGTTTGCGCGCGCTGTGAGTTAAAGCAAAACGACCGATTTTGCGACAAGTGTGGGCGGGCGTTAAAGACGCAGGCGAAATATTGCGCCCCCTGCCAAAGCGTCAGGCAAAATTTTGAGGTGGTGCGCGCGCCGTTTGTGTACGAGGGTGAAGTCAAACACCTGATCTACCGCCTTAAATACGGCAACAATCGTTTTTTGGCGCAGTATATGGCTCAGTTTATGGCGAAAACCGCCGTGGATAGCGAATTGACGGCCGACTTTATCGCCTTTGTGCCGTTATTTCCGTGCAAGAAAAAGCGGCGAGGGTACAATCAGGCGGAGCTGTTGGCAAAAGAGGTCGGGCGCCTCACGGACGTTCCCGTCGCCGACGTTTTGGACAAGGTTAAGGAGACCAAAAACACCGCGAGGATGCGCAAGTACCAGAGAATTGACTTACTTAAAAACTCCTTGGCGGTGATTCCCGGGATCGATTTTGCGGGCAAAGCCGTGCTTTTAGTAGACGACGTTTTCACCACCGGCACTACCGCAAACGAGTGCGCGGGCTTACTTCTCGCGGCGGGCGCGGAGCGGGTCAGCGTTTTGACCTTCGCCACAAGCAAAGCTTTTATAAAGGTGGCGGACATGGATTTTGCGGGGACCTTAAAGCAAGAGAAGGGGAAACGCAAAAAGTCTATTTTTGACAAAAGGGGCAAATTACTATGAGTCTGTCAGATAAACAAAAGCAAGAAATAAGAGAAATATGCGGATTTGGTTTTAAAGATGACAAGTTGTTGGAACAAATCTTTACGCACTCATCTTACGGAAATCAGCACGGTATTCCGCATAACGAAACGCTGTCTACTGTGGGTGACGCAGTATCTAAACTTGCCTTTTCGTTGATTCTTTACGAAATATATCCGAACATTTCAAAAGATAGTCTTACCAAATGTAAGGAATTACTTGAAGGGGATAATAATTTGCAAAACTGGAATTGACGACGCGCTTGTTCGAATATTTGGGCAAGATTACTGATAAGTCGAAAGATGATATGGTATTTGTCGAAATAAGGGCGGGACTTTATGAAGCTCTTTGTTACGGTGTTTTCGCCAACGGCGGCATTGACCTTGTCAAGGAATTTGTTAAAAAACATCAAAGCCAAAACTTTAAAAACGCAGCAGAGAAATATAAGGAAATGAATATATAAAAATCTTTGGGTAATAGGGGAGTAAAAATAGAAAAATGACAGGACGTTGGATATATTTCCGACGTTTTTGTTTTGCAGAAAACATGTACTATGTCAGATATAAACAATGGATTATAAGAGGTATGTTATGTACTATGTCAGACATATGCAGTCGCTTTTTGCCCTTATGAATTAAAATATCCGTTTTTTGCAAAAATAATTAGGAATACAAATTTTGACCTTAATTGAGCATTTAGCATTGCGCATTGAGCATCAAAAAGGAATCAAAAATCATGAACGAAGCCTTAAAAACAATACTCGACTATGTGATAGTGTTTGCCGTGGGGGGCGCGCTGTGCGCCGTCGCCCAGCTTTTGATTATTAAGACAAAGCTGACGCCCGCGAGGATTTTGGTAATATTTTTGATTGTCGGTATCGTGCTCGAGGGCGTGGGCGTGTACAAATACGTCTACGATTTTGCCAAGGCGGGGATTAGTATTCCCATTGTGGGGTTTGGCGCGGCGCTGACTAAGGGCGCGGTGGAGTGGGCTGGCAAGGTCGGTTTTTTGGGCGCGTTCGCGGGCGGGCTAATCCACACGGCGTTTGGGCTGGGCGTGGCGGTCGTCGCAAGCTATCTTGTCACATTGGTTTTTTCGCCAAAGTCGAAGTGAGAACCATTATACATGATTTCAAACGCGGTCTTTACGCGGTCTACTCACCCGTTTCCGGCTTTCCTCCTCTACGCAGCTTACTCTGCTCCGAATGGCATAAAAAAATCGTAACGGAACATTCCGTGGTCTATGCGCATATAATATTGTGGCAAATTTTAGTCCATTTCTTTAAGGGACGCGATATGTCACGCAAAGCGCGCAAAGTCAGGATAATCACGGTGAAAAAGCGGTTGGTGTTTTTGACGACGGTCGTCATATTTTTTTTGATTGTCTGGCTGTTTTTTTCGTACAACGTCAACCCGATTATCCGCAAGGTTTCCGAGGAAAAGGTGCGCGAATTGTCTACTACCGCCGTCAACAACGCTGCCGCCGAGGTTATCGCGGACAGCGGCATAGACTATGAGAATATCTTGGAAATCACCAAAAACGCGCAGAATGAAATAGAATTATTGCGTGTCAACACATTGTTGCTCAACTCTATGGCGCGGAAAATAGTAACGCTGTCACAGTCGAATATTTCGGGTATGGGGGCGCAGGGAATCGCCATTCCGCTTGGCACGCTGTCGGGCATGACGTTTTTGACGGGACAGGGGCCGGAAATCAAAATCAAGGTTTACCCTGTGGGGGCGGTGTCCGTGTCCTTCGCGTCGGAGTTTGTCGAGGCGGGCATAAACCAGACGCGGCACAAAATCACGCTGTTCGTCAAGACGGGAGTCAACGTCATTATGCCGGGACTTAACAAGACGGTGAATATTGTGACCGAGGTCGCGCTGTGCGAGAATATTATTATCGGCAAGGTGCCGGACGTATACTTAAGGTCGAACAGTATAGACGAGATGATGCATTTGATACCGTAGGGAGCAGTGGTCAGTGAGGGTTGGGTTAATGATAAAAGATGACCGACAATGTACGTTGATTGTTTTGCCGACGTATCATTACTTCAGCCCCCCCGCCTCCTGACCACCCCGCCCCGTATCGGGGAAGTGTTCGTGGGGCACCCCTCCGAGGGAGGGGAATGGAAGCATTCATGGCTCCGCTACAAACATAAGACCGTGCCATGAAGCGTTTTGGGGCCTTGCTTCGTAAGCCAGTGGTATATTTGCATTACGCTCTGCCCCCCGTTTGAAAGGGGAATTTATTCGGTGAGGGGCGAAAACCTACTTCCTATGTCTGACATAGTACTTGTGGCACCTCTAAAAACCCCTTGTTTATGTCTGACATAGTACATAGAATTGTTGTTTTTTGTGGCGGGGGGGCCCAAGATGCCCGCCCCTACGGGTTGTTTTTATCCCATATTCACGGCTTAAAACTACCGTATGATGAGATATATGCCGATATTTGTGGTTTTAATGTGTCCGTAGGGGCGGGCACTGCCTGTCCGTTAGCCTAATTGAATAAAATTGAGCAAATTTTTGTAAATCAATAGAATAAAACGGTTTTGGCGCGTAAGATTCTTGCGTAAAGTTTTTGTTTGTGGTATTATTATGCCGTTGTGTTATATTTTTTGCATACAATGCGGAGGTTTGTGATGTTTTTTAATCAGGTAAAGAAAATGGTGGAGCCAGTACCGCTTGATTATCACGGTTTTTGCGCCAACGCGAGGGCGATTCAAGCGGAACTCGACGATGTGTCGCGTAATTGCAAGGTTGTTTCCACTGCCATGAAAGGCAATAAGGTGGCGTTTATCGTACTTGGAGCAATGCTTGTTCTTTTTGGACTTTTCTTTGTGGTTGGCGGCTTAGTTTTTGACAACGAAATTGCGATTGAACCCCTTGTTATCGGCATAGTATTTGCGGCACTCGGCGGTTTGCTAATCTTGTTGGCTTTTCTTGTTGGCGGGTCGAAAAAACTGGCGGGGGCTACCTTGCGCCTGGCTTTATCTAAAGACCGCGATGGAGCGAGCTTTGGAAAACAGATGGCTGTGCAGTTTGCATTCGGCGCGATCGGGCAGTTGGTGGCGGGGACGCACAAAGAGAGGGTTGTCGTCACCATGTTTGACGGGATTAATGTCGGCGATTTTATGGCAGAGTTTCCCAACGGAACGGCGAAGCGGGTTTTTAAAAAGTCGCAATGCGCCATTGTCGCTATGACGCCCGGAAAAAGGAAGCCCTTTCAGTTTGTCACGTTGTACAAAAAGAATGACGGCAGATACCAAAGGTAAAGGGTTTGGGCGTGGAGGATTGTTTTGCGGCGGCGCGTTTCACATAAAAACGGTAATTTTTGCGTAAAATATAGCATATATTTCTAATAATTCGCTAAAAACGCTTGCAATATAAATGTTTTTGTGCTAAAATATGGACGCTAAGGTAATATTGATATGTTGAGAGTGGGTCGTTCCCCGCTCTCAACTTTATTTGAGGGGAGAAAATGCGTGTTGTATCGCTCGAGTTTTTCCGCCCCATCCGCTTCGCGGACACCCCTCAAGAGGGGAATTATTAGATGGCAGATTTAATTAAAATTGACCGACATTGAGCATTGAGCATTTCGCATTGAGCATTATAAAAGGAGTATTTGTCTTGTCTAATTTGATTGAAAAAGTAAAAGAGGCGATAGCCCCCGTCTTGGAAAGGGAAAAGGTGGAGCTTGTCGAGGTCGAGTTTGCGAAAAAGCACGGGGAGGATAATTTGACCGTCTTTATTCACAAGGCGGGCGGGATAAGCTTGGACGACTGCGAAAGGGTGCATTTGGCGATTGACCCCGTGATTGACTTGCTTGACCCTACAAACGGGCAGCCTTATGTGCTTAACGTTTCTTCGCCGGGACTGGACAGGCCTTTTAAGACACAGCGGGATTTTGAGCGTAATTATGGGCAGGAGGTCGAGGTCAAGCTGTTTGCCCCGCTTAAGGGCAGGAAGACTTACGAGGGTGTGCTTGTGTGTAAGGATGAGAATACTACGACGATTTGTGCGGGGAAAGGCGAGAGGAAGAAAGAGGGTAAGGATAAAAGAGAAGGAACGGGTAGCGACAATGATGAGGATAAAAGCGAGATCAAGATAGAGAACGGCAGGATTGTGTTAGTTAGACCTTTAGTGAGGTTTTAAGTATTTTTTCGAGTAATATCGTTAGGCTTTCCACCCCGTCCCGCAACCCCGCCCCCAATTCGAGGAAATGTTCGCGGCTCCGCTACAAACATAAGACCGTGCCATGAAGCGTTTTGGGCCTTACTTCGTAAGCCGCAGGCATATTTGCTTAACGCTCCGCCCCCTTCGAGAGGGGAGTTTTATGCGGTCGATATTAAACTGGGTTGCTTCGCTTCGCTCGCAATGACGATGCTATGTGCCATATCTACTAAACTGAAGCAATATCGCTAAATGGCATTGAAACCCGACCTTCGTTGAGCATTAAGCATTACGTATTGAGCATAAAAACAAAGATATATTTTTAATAAGGAACTAAATAAAAATGGTTAACAAGGACTTTTTTCTTGCTCTTGACGAGCTGGAAAAGGAAAAGAGGATAAAGAAGGAAATATTCCTTTCGGCTCTCGAGACCGCGCTGGTTATCGCTTACAAAAAGCACACGGGCGCGGCAAAGGCAATCGAAGTGCGCCTCCTGCCCGACCGCAACACCATAAGGATTGTGGCGTACCAAAAGATTGTCGAAACCGTCGAGGACAGGGACACCGAAATCAGCCTTGAGGACGCGCGTCTTATCAACAAAAAGTATAAGGTGGGGGACATCGTTTCCGAGGAGGTCACCTCTAAGGAATTCGGCCGCATAGCCGCGCAGACCGCCAAGCAGGTCATCATGCAGAAATTGCGCGAGGTCGAAAGCGAGATCGCATACGGTGAATTGGCCGAAAAAGAGGGGCAGCTTATCACTTGCGCTATACGGCGGGTTGAAGGCGACAACGCCTTTGTGGAAATCAACAGGGTCGAGGCGATTTTGATGCCGCAGGATCAGGCGCCTAACGACCGCTTTAATGTGGGCGACCGCGTCAAAGTGTATGTCAAAAAGATTAAGCCGGGTACACGTGGGCCGCAGATTATCGTTTCGCGCACCGCGTCCGAATTTGTCAAGAAGTTGTTTGAGCTTGAAGTCCCCGAAGTCGCCGCGGGGCAAGTCGAAATTAAGGGCATCGTGCGCGAAGCGGGATATAGGACGAAAATGGCGGTGGTAAGCAACGACGCCGCGATTGACGCGGTTGGTGCGTGCGTGGGCAACCGCGGTATGAGAGTAAACGCCATTGTCGCGGAATTAGGCGGTGAAAAAATTGACATTATACCGTGGTGCGAAGATCAGTTGGAGTTTATCGCAAGAGCCTTAAGTCCTGCAAAGGTGGTAATGGTTCAGGCGAGCGAGGGCGAAAGGGAGGCTAAGGTTGCGGTTATGGACGATATGCTGTCGCTTGCGATTGGGAGGGACGGGCAGAACGCGCGGCTGGCGGCAAGATTAACGGGGTGGAAGATTGACGTTAAGCCTTATTCTTTGTTTGTCGAAAGGCAGAGGGAAGAAGAGGAAAGATTGGCGGCGATGGATGAGGACGCGGAGTTTGATGCTTTTGACGAGGATTTTGGGGAGTTAGAGGAGAATTTGGAGAGTGAAGTGTTGAGTGTAGAGTTGGACGGTGAAAATTTGGATGAGGAATTGACGGACGATTTTGCCGATTTAATGAATGCAAACGCAGTTTTGGACGAGGACGAATTAAATAATTCGGAAAAATTGGACGACTTAGGCGATTTTGGCGATTTGTAATTCCGCTACAAAAGGAGTAGTAATGAAACAGCAAGCACACGAAAGAATGTGCATAGTGTGCCGTGTTAGGAGCGACAAACGCTTGCTAAAAAGGGTTGTGCGTAATTCAGATGGCGAAATTTTTATGGACGTCAGCGGCAAAAGAGATGGGCGCGGAGCTTATGTTTGTTCTATTCGGTGCATGGCGCAATGCAAAAAAGCCAAGTTGCTGAACAAGGCATTTAAGTGTGCCGTCCCCGACGAGGTGTACAACAATCTACTAAGAGAATTTGAGGGAACGTAGTATACGTAGTGTTAAGCATGAGAAGTAAAGTTGAAAGTTTGATAGGGTTTGCGGTCAAGGCGCGCAAGGTTGTGTATGGCGCGGACTTCATCGAGAACAAGAAAGGGATAAGCCTTATAATTTATAGCGCCGACCTTGCCGAAAACTCATCAAATAAGTTGAAAAAAGTGGCGCAAACCGCAAAAATCCCGCTTGTTGTAACACATTTAGCCTTAGAAAACATAGTTTGTAAGCAAGGGGTTAAGGCAATAGCGATAACTGACAGGCAAATGGTGCGGGCGATAGTTGATAATATCAATAATACAGATGGTTTTAATATCGTCGAAATAGACGGAGCGAATGCCGTCAATCGTAAAAACAGCGAAAATCACTAGGACGGAATTAATGCCGTCGGGGAGGAAAACTCGGTTTGACTACATTAACCGAAAGCACAGAACAAAGAGAGGGTACGCCGCTTAAGAGCGTTAAAGCGCTTAACGCCGCGCTTTCACCCGGAGAATCGGTTCCCGGGCTTTTATCGGATATTTGGGCGCTCAGAAAGAGGTTGGATGCCCTTTTAGGTGCAAGCTTACAAAAAAGGCGGTTAAAAAATATCGAGGACGCGGCAAAAGAGGCGCAAAAAAAGGAAGCCGACAGACCCGCGCCTCCGCCTCCGCCCGAGAAAAAGACCGCAAGTATTCTTCCCGTCGCCACCGACGACATAGTGCCGCGCCGCGAAGCCGTACAAGGCAAGCAGACGGCACAGGCCGACCCCTCGCGTAGGCAGGGCGACCAACGCCCTCTTCGCGAACGCGAGCGCGACAGAGACAGAGGTCGTGACCGCGACCGAGACAGGCAAGCTTCCCGCGACCCGAAGGATGCGGCACGTCCTCCCCGCGACCAACGCGACGCCGCACGTTCGCCTCGCGGTATGGAACGAGACCGTGACCGTGACGCGGCTCGTGCGTCTCGCGATCGCGAACAGTTGAACAAGGACATTATAAAATCTCCGTTATTAAAAACATACACTCCCAGCTATATTAGGGGAGAGGTTACCCCGCCTCCGCCGCGGTCCGCCGCCCCATATCAAATAGGGGCGAAGCCGCCGTATCCCCCCCGTTCGGGGGCAGGTTCGGGGCAAGACCGCGGATTCGGGCAAAGGCCCGGGAGGCCGGGCGAGTTTAGGCCCGGCGCACCGGGAGCGCCCGGCATACAAAGACCATATCCTCCGGGAAGTGGTGGGAGACCCTTTCCGTCCCGCCCCGGCTTGCCTTTACGCGGCGGCGGAGGCAGGATAGTCCCCACTGCGCCGCCTCCTATTGATAAGCGCAAGACAACTAAAAAGAAGGAAGCCCCGAGGGGAGACAGTCCCAAGACGTTGGATAGGCGCACGCTGCTCCGTAAGGGCTACATCACCGAAAACCTTGACGAAGACCGGATGGGTAGCCGCAAGCTGAAGAGTAAAAAGATCAGGCTTGCCAGTTTTGTCGCGCCAAAAGTAGAAAAAGCGATTGTCACCACCCCCAATCTGACCGTCAAAATCCTATCCGAAAAGATAGGCAAGACCGCGCAGGAAATAATCAAGCAGCTTATGGTTTTGGGCTTTTTGACAAACATAAACAGTGTTGTCGATTTTCCTACCATGGAACTTGTCGCCAATGAATTAGGAGTTGGTCTCGAATTAAAATTAGAGCAGACTAAAGAAGAGTTATTGGAAGAACAATTCGAGGTGGTAGACGAGGAACAAGACCTTGTCAAACGTCCGCCTATCGTCACCGTCATGGGTCATGTCGACCACGGCAAAACCTCGCTGTTAGACGCTATCCGCAAGACCAACGTGGCAAGCGGCGAGGCGGGCGGCATAACGCAGCATATAGGCGCGTACAGCGTCAGCGCAAATGGCGAAAAAATCACGTTTTTGGACACCCCGGGTCACGAGGCGTTTACCGAACTAAGACGCCGCGGGGCAAACGTGACGGACATCGCGGTGCTGATTGTCGCCGCCGACGACGGAGTTATGCCGCAGACTATCGAGGCATTAAGTCACGCAAAAGCAGCAAAGGTGCCAATTTTAGTTGCAATAAACAAGATTGATAAGCCCGCCGCCGACGTGGAAAAGATTAAGCAGGAGCTTACCGCCTATGAGGTTATCCCCGAGGAATGGGGAGGCGACACCATAATGGTGCCTATTTCGGCGAAGCGCGGCGACAACATCGACAAACTGCTTGAAATGATACTGTTTTTGGCGGAATACCACAATTACAGGGCAAATCCGGACCGTAAAGCCAAGGCGTCCGTTGTCGAGGCGAAGTTAGACCGCGGCAAGGGTCCCGTTGCCAACATCATTGTGCAAAACGGCACACTTCGCGTGGGCGACTTTCTTGTGTCGGGTATGACCTCGGGACGGGTGCGCGCCATGGTGGACGACAAAGGGCGCAGTATAAAGGAGGCGCCGCCCTCTACGCCGGTGTCGATTTTGGGACTTGAGAGCGTGCCGCAGTCGGGCGACGGCGCGTATGTCGTGGACGATGAAAGGACGGCGCGCGCTATTATCGACGAACGCAACATAAGGGAACGCCAGCAGAAGATTATCGAGCCGCCCAAGCCCAAGGCATTCGATCCCCTGCAGCCCAAGGAAAAGAAGGAATTTAAGATTATACTCAAGGCGGACGTACACGGCTCGGCCGAGGCGCTTAAACTTAACTTAGGAAAAATGATAAACGACGAGGTGAAAGCCAACGTAATCCACTGCGGCGTGGGCGCGATAAACAAATCCGACGTCATGCTTGCCGAAACCTACCACGCGGTAATCATAGGCTTTAACGTGCGTCCCGACGCGGATTCTAAGGCACAGGCCGAAAAAGAGAGCGTCAATATTAAGCTGTACAACATAATTTATGAGGCGATAAACGACGTTGAGCGCATGATGAAGGGTATGATGACGCCCAAGTTCCGCGAGGTCATTGTGGGACGGGCGCAGGTGCGGAACGTGTTCAAGCTTACCGACGCGGGCATGGTTGCCGGATGTTATATTACGAGCGGCAAGGCGCAAAGGGGAGCTCACGCAAAGGTGTTGCGGGAGGGCAAAGAGGTGCATACGGGCAGTGTAGTTGGCTTAAAGAGGTTTAAGGAGGATGTTAAGGAAGTGGCGACGGGGTTTGAGTGCGGAATAAGCGTGGGCGGATACGACGATATCAAGGAATTTGACGAGATAGAGTTTAGTATTCAGGAAGAAATAAAGGTTTAAAATATAAAGGAGAATATTATGGACTTAATAAAAGAGGCGGAGGAACTACTTGGAAAATGCATGGAACTGGCTGTTTCCTCGATAACGGAGGACGGCTATCCGAGGATTTGCGTTTTGGTAAAGGTTAGGGCGGAGGGCTGTAAAACTATTTATTTTGCGACGGGGACAAGCTCTAAAAAAGTCGCGCATTATAAGGCGAACCCCAAGGCGGGCGTAACCTTTTATAATCAATTTGACAGCGTGGCCATGTTGGGCAAAATGAGCGTTTTAACGGACAAGGCTGAAAAGGATTCGTTTTGGCAGGACTGGATGGCTCCGCATTTCCCCGACGGGGGCAAGGATGATCCGGAGTTTGCCGTTATCTGCTTTAACGCGGAGGAAGCGACTATTTATATTAAACATCATTTTGAAACGGTAAAATTATAAACATGGGTACATTCGTGTAAAGCCGGCGCTTTATACGCAGTCTATATCCGCCCCGGGTTTAAAAGCGGTCGGTTTTGCGCCGACAGTGTACCGGAAGTATATAGCTTGGTACAAAACCGTCGGTTTTTAGCGCAAATATCCGTTTGTATAAAGACTATACTAACGAAATCGTACGGAAAGCGGTAATATCGCCGGTTTTATGTGAATATACTCAAGTCTGAAGGAAAATAAGTATGAGTTACAGATTGCAAAGACTAGCTGGCGAAATGCAAAAGAGCCTGTCGGAAATAATCAATTACAGGCTTAAAGACCCGCGGCTTAGCGGGATGATAAGCGTACTTGAGGTAGCAGTAACCAAGGACTTAAAGTACGCAAAGGTACGGATAAGCGTCTACGGGGACAAACAGGCGGAGGCGGTCGAGGCGTTGAATGCTTCGGCGGGATTTGTCCGCAAAGAAATGGCGGCGATGATGAGGTCTATCCGCACCATGCCGCAGTTCAGCTTTATTTTGGACACAAGTATAGAGTATTCCGAACATATAAACAAGCTGTTGGACGAAATAAAGAAGGACGAAACGAAATAATGCTTATACTAATTAGCGACAAATTTAAAAATTCTTTTGTCGTTTTTTTGGAACAAAATTGTCAATGACAAAGCGCGCTTTGCCTAAAAAACTCGCTCGTAGCGCCACTAACTATGACCTCGTTTTTTTGACAATTTTCTCCTAAAAATCCGCTCGAATTTATTTCCAAATTCGTTGTTAGTTGGTATCAATGCGCAGTGGAGAACAAGTTTAAAATCCGTTTACATTTGTAGCTTGAACATAAGCATTGTCTATTGAAAAAAATGCAATATTGGTCAAGCGTTGAGTATTGAACATTGTAAAGGACTGCCCGATAATGAAAATAACCGACATTATCCTTGCCGCAAAGCAAATTTTAATAATTGGGCATTCCCGGCCGGACGGCGACGCATTCGGGGCGGGGCTGTCGCTTTTGCATACCGCAGATAAGCTTAATAGGCCTGCGGATTTTGTTTGCGACTCACCCTATTCGCCGTTATATTCCTTTATGCAAGGATTTGAGCGTGCGGGGGTACTACGTTTTTCCGAATACGACGCTGTGATTTGCGTTGACTGCGGCGACATCCTGCGGCTGGGTAAATACTATATGTCGTACTTTTGCCGCGCCAAAAAGACATACAACATCGACCACCACGTCACAAACACCCGCTTTGCCGCCGAAAATTTAGTGCTGACCGAGGCGTCCGGCACCTGT
>Ga0123353_10012585_pt1 | contig 12043 bp, 4 predicted proteins | sample TergutLab28metaG_3_FD_92763 | JGI IMG/M metagenome (GOLD analysis project Ga0123353, IMG submission 92763) | Labiotermes labralis P3 segment gut microbial communities from Petit-Saut dam, French Guiana - Lab288 P3 | ecosystem: Host-associated > Arthropoda: Insects > Digestive system > Gut ... | reverse complement strand
GGGACCCGTTGCGCTGACCACGTGACACCCCTCTATCCGCAAAAGTTGGCACTAACTTCGCCGACCGGCGGCGGCCGCTCTGTCGGTATAGTTCGCTTGTGGACTAAGGCCACGGAGTTTTTAGTTTTAGTTTTAGTCTATGTGCAATGATACAGGAAGTTCAAATAAAAACGTAAAGTGATCCCGTTACTGGCCCGGGTGGGTAGAGGTATAGCTCTATTCTTCCATGACCGCGGCACTAGAAGGGGGTGAGTGTTCAGCAGCACGCCCCGGCCGCACTTTACCCCCGGTAAAGTCCCATTTTACAGGAGGCTTGGTGGGCCCCAGGGCCGGTCTGGACGGACGGAAAATCTCGTCCCCACCGGGATTCGATCCCGGACCGTCCAGCCCGTAGTCAGTCGCTATACCGACTGAGATACCCGGCCCCAGGAAGTTCAAACACACTTACTTAAAACTTTCTGAAACACGTTAAAATTTGCGTAATTGTTTTACGAAATTCGAAATAATGTCCCAGACAAAAAAAAATAAATTTTATTAAAAATGAACCATAGATGGCAGAAAGACATTTTGAACTGAAATGGATTCTGCGTCTTTATTCTGTGTGTAAGCAAATTACAATCAGCAGGTTAAATGTATGTTCACGTGTTCTTCATGAGCACCTGACGTGTCTGTAAATGACATTAACAAGTTCAGTGCATTACAGTCTATTGTGATGCTTGTGTCTATATGCGTTCGCGTGGCGCATCATGGTGCAACCGCCCCATACTCTTTACACAGATGCTCTAGTTTCAAGATATCATTACAAGCTTAAACAGAAATACGACAGGCCAGTCATAACTCTGACATTTGCAGCAAGTGAAGAAGCTTAAACAAAAGCATCCACTCAAATGTTCACAACACGTAGACTTTTCCAGTGTGAATAAGAACGAAGCTCTGCTCGGTCATAATTGACATTTTTCAGTATAACAGAACAAATTAACCCTGTATATACATATTTACTAAACAGTGTTGCACAACACAATTACACACCTTTAGGGTCACTAGTTTCGTGCCAATAGCATGGCCATCATCAGACCGCAGATTTCAGGCGTCCGTCGCGACGCATCTGAGAACCGCGTCCTTCTGGGATATTACGTAGCGTTTACTGGTAATTTCTTTCCGACGTTTCGGGACAACCTTTCTGGTCCCTTCTTGAAGGGTAAAGAATTAAAAAAATTTGATTCTTGACTTCTGAAGGTGGAACCGACATGTTGTCCCGAAATGTCGGTAAGGAATTACCACTACAAGCTGCGTAATAGCACAAGAATTGTGCGGTTCTCCGGCTAATACACTGTCCAGAATTTTACGATAAAAACATACAAAAGCCTTGTATGTTTACACGGCATACAAATTTCGTTCCCATTAAAAATACGTCATAAAACATAGGAGGGGCTACCCAAAATTTCCGAGAATTTGCTAGTAATAATATGAATACCTACTTTATGTCCTAATTTCCACCGTCACCTTCGAAGTAGTCACCTTGGGCTTGTATACAATGATCCCAGCGATTTTTGACATTTTTTAAAGCATTCACTAAAGTCTGCCGGCGTTAGCGTGTTTAGCACGTGTTGCGATTCCTCTTGGATCTCTTCAATGGATACGAAACGCCGTCCCTTCAACCGGAGTTTCATTTTAGGGAACACGTAGAAATCGCAGGGGGCCAGGCCAGGTGAACAGGCAGGGTGGGGAACAGTGGTCATGTTATTTTTTGTCAGGAATTCCCTCACAACAAGCGAGGTGTGTGCAGGCGCGTTGTCACGGTGCAACAACAATTCTACGTTCTTCCACATCTCAGGCCGTTTGAGCCTCACATTTTCCCTCAGTAGTCTCAAAACATCGCAGTAAAAATTCCCATTGACAGTCTGACCCGGTGGAACAAACTCCTTATGTACAATTCCTCGAATATAAAAAAAAAAAGATCAGCACTGACTTGATGCTGCTGCTGCGAACTTGGCGGGTTTTTCGGTCGCCGAGAGGACGGTGTCTTCCATGGCGAAGAGTGTTGCTTTGTTTCCGGGTCATAATTGTACAGCCATGATTCATCACCAGTTATGACCCTGGACAGGAAGTTAGAATCATGTCTAACTGCTTTTTGCAGCTCGGTGCACACTTGAACCCGACGGTCTCGCTGGTCATTGTTCAAGAGACAAGGAACAAACTTTGCTGCAATTTGTCTCATGTTCAGTTCATCCGCTAGAATGCGTTGACATGACCCGTATGACAGTCCAACGCGATTACAAACATCGTGGATAGTCTGTCTTCTAGGATAACTTCACGCACTTTGGCAATCATTTCCGGAGCTGTGCATGTGGACAGTCAACCAGAATGTTTAAGATCTTCCACAGATTCACGGCCATCTTTGAAACGCTTAAACCACTCAAATGTTCTTGCTTGGCTAAAAGCTTTCTCACCAAAGGCCTCCTTCAGCATTCGACGGGTTTCAACCGCAGTTTTGTTGAGCTTGAAGCAAAATTTAATGCAAATTCTTTGCTCCTTAACATCCGCCATTTCGATATTAGCAGACACACACGAAAACGGTGTAAAGAAAACAGCCAAAACTCGGAAACACGAGCACTTATAAAGCAGGATCAGGACGGAACGTCCCGATCCTGCTCGCAAGCTGAAAGCAAACCTGTATGACATACCCCATTACTGTTGTTTACAGTGAAAAACTCCTGATGGTGGACAGAGGAACTGTCCGAAACATGTAGAGTTTTATTCCAAAAATAAATTTGAGAAATTAGTGCATCTAGATGGCAGGACGGTTGCAGGAATCTGGAGGCTTTCCAACAGACGAACTCTCACTATAGTAGCGATCTTCTCAAATTCATGAACTTCACGAAAACATTTTATGAAACACCCGGTGCCACTTTATGAAATCCTACACATCTTTTATCCTTTACACTTTTTTTTTTCACACGTTAACACTTGCGTCGAAAAATGTACTTAGTCACTTAAAGAAAAACTGCCATTAAAATTGATAGCAGTCAATGAAATTTAGACTCATACTCAAAGAGAAGCCATAATTATAAGTAATTATACTGCCTGGCGAAGAATGGCAATATGCCAGTGTAATTATCTTCTCTCCTCATAACAGCCGCTCCGGGTCGACTCAGCCTCTAACAGAAATGATCCCTAGGAGTATCTCGAGGGGGATAAAGACGGCCGATGCGTGGGGCTGACAACCTTGTCAACTTCACGTGCCGACTGTGTAAAAACTCTGGGAGTCTCAACCTCCTGGAACCAGCTAGACCTGAACAGACCTAAACAGGGATTGCTTTATCTTTACCTTTACGTTACAAGAACTAATATGAACCCAGAACAAACTTTGGCACATTCCACAACGCTTATTCCCACTTTATATTCATTTATTATTTGTCACGAATATGCAAAAGACCTAAAATAAAGATACATGTAGTACGATCTAGGCGTTGATGAGAAGATAATATTAAAATTTATATAAATACATCATGTCAGTCGATAACACAACACTTTATTTATATATAAAAATAATATATTTTGTCAGGGCGACATGTTTTGACCTTATAAGGTCATCCTCAGGCCCTCCAAGAAGACATCCAAGAGTTGTTTATGTTTCATTGCATTGTGGGATCCGAAATGCTTACAAGTTCTTGTTAGAGAAGTGTAAAATACATAAGCTACATATACAAGCTTATGTATTTTACACTTCTCTAACAAAAAATTGTAAGCATTTGGGATCTCACAGTGCAATGAAACATAAACAACTCTCAGATCTGTCTTCTTGGAGGGCCTGAGGATGACCTTATAAGGTCAAAACATGTCGCCCTGCCAAAATATACTATTTTTGTATAGAAATAAAGTGTTCTTGTGTTATCGACTGACGTGTTGTATTTATATGTTATAACATTTCGGGATGGAAAACATAACAAAATTGAAATTTATATTTAAAAGTAAGTTGGGACTGTGTGGACTGGAGTGTGTGGATTGGGCTGTGTGAACTGGACTGTGTGGACTGGGCTGTGTGGACTGGACTGTGTGAACTGGGCTGTGTGGACTGGACTGTGTGGACTGGACTGCGTGGACTGGACTGTGCGGAGTGGGCTGTGTGGACTGGACTGATCTGAAACCAGACAGGTATCACACACTTTGCTTTCGATAGAAGGGCGGAGAACTTCTGGAGGTGCTGAAAGACGATTCACGGAGTCAGTAATTTACTGTGTTCAGTTGGATGTGCACGTACCGTGTAGGTAACTACGTATGATGTGCCCAGGGGATACAGAAAATGACAGGCAGACATACAGACGGATATCAAACGCTTTCTGGATTGAAGTTACCCAAGCATTCTTCCCCAGTGTAATTGCATTATCACAAAGGCATTAACTGTAATACATATCGCTGGCTACACGCTAATGTAAACTGCAGTGACAGGTGACTGTGAATAACAGTCAGTAGGAACAACAGAAGTTTGTGTTTTGTGTTTCATGGCTGAATATTTGTGACAAACATGCAACAGAGCCAGGACTTTACCATGGACGATACCAGTGATGTAAATGTTACTTTAACACAAACCCTTTCGGGAGCTCGTTCTACGTCCGTCTTCAGGCAAAAAAGGCGGGGCATAATGTGCGAGTAATGGGCCCTCTGGAGTGATCTAATTTAGTTACAGAGAGTAGCTCATTTCAACCGAACCAAAAGTTAGACTCCACCTTTTTGCCTGAATACAAAAGCAAAACCAGCCCCTGAAAGTTGAGGATTCGTTTCTTCTGTGATATGACACTGTCGCTGGGCGAGTGGAACCGATGATGCAGTATCTCTTACACGACAGACCACTATGAGAACCTCAAATCTCGCAATTTGGAGCGTTATTTTTTATTAAAAAATTTAGAGGCTAGGTACTTCTGTGTGCGTGTGTGTGGGGGGAGGGGGGGGGACGAAACCAGAATAGGAGCCTATGGCTATGAAATTTTGTGCACACCGTGACGGAATGTAATTACAGTCGACTGTTGACAGGTGATATGTACAGACATATTGCAATTTAGGTCCTGGATACTCTGCAACCTTCCGTCACCTACGGTAAGGGGCATAATATATTCATATGGACAAAATAGGAGAAGACTGCCAAATGGCGGACCGTAAGAGCAAAAGCTGTTTTACACACAAGCCGAAGGAAAGAAAACAAAGGAACACTTTTTTTCTCAAAAAAAAAGTGTCCACTAGCAATTAACCAACATACGTATTGTTTGTCTTAATGCACAAAAACATATATTTAAACATTATCCCTGAAAGACAGCATCGGTCCAGTTTAAGCATTCGCATTCCTAAACTAGACCGAAGAACAAACAGTACCTCACTGCGCCCACATTACACATATCGACTAAATCCCCATTCCGATATGCAACCAGTGTTCTCTCCATCACTTTTCTTCGTTCGTTCCATATTTATTCGGATTCTATATACCACACAAATTGAGGACGAGGGAAAGGGTGCCTAAATTTAAATTGTACGTTCGCGTGCTGAATTCAAATCACGTGTTTGCCTGCTGATTCATAATCAAAACTTCGAAAATTTATAATGAAGATTTTTCTTTTCGTCCTAAAATGGACCAATGACGTAGGCGGTCCGATATATGGTAACCCTGCCGGTCCAGTTTATCGCAACACGCCATTATTCTTTTCACTAAAAGTTACCAGAGACTGGATGGCACAATACACAATATTAAAGGTAAAGGGTAAAAGGTATAGTTTAAAGCCACGAAGGCCCAGCTGTATAGCTGTACTCTTTCTTTAATCTCGGCGCTAGATGGGGTGGGTGGTCAACGTCACGCCCCGACCGCTTTACCCCCGAGAAACATTCGGTACCCACTGTACAGGGGGGTGGGTGGGCCCACAGGGCCGGTCTGGGTGGGTGCGAAAAATCTCTTCCCCGCCGGGATTCGATCCACTGACTGTCCAGCCCGTAGCGAGTCGCTATACCGACTGAGCTCTCCCGGCCCATCAATACACAATATTAAGGCTCTAAGTTTATTTCAAGAACGCTGTATTTGCAGGTCTGTAGATGGAACTTCCTGAGAAAAAGCAGACGTGGAAGTGCAAAATAAGATGAAGCATCTATAAAGCACGCCACAAGGAGCAACAGTTCCTGGTCTGTGCTAAACTTCCTCCATTACTCAGATCAAACAAAACATTCACATTGACGACCATGGCCACCTGTCAATTTATACAGCAATTGTTCAGTGTAGGGAGCGGCCACATTGACGCGGTCTTCCCCTACACGTAGTCATTAACAGGACTGTAATGATTTGAACGAAGATATTAATCCTTTCAAGAATGAAATTCGTCTTATTTACGACTCAATTTTTACCTTCAGTTCCTAGTGTACCATAAATACACACCATCCCCATTATACACACCTACAGGTTAATGCTGTTTGGGGAAATAATTATTATTGGTTACGATAATAGTAGGTAACGCATAGACACCATATGGGAAAATGCAAACTTCAAAGTGTGAATACAACAGTACATTACCGCTACACTTTATACGGTTAACAGGGGGCTAACATCAGTCGTCGTGCAGCCCACTGTGTATACCACCTGCTGTAACATCACTGTGTCACACACTGTATTAACGCTTTCCATACTATTCTCACCATAAACACCGAACATTTCTCTAACCACACAACATAACAACCGGATGGTGTTTCTAACGAACAGGGGCCGTGTTCTAAGCGAGGAAGAAACTGAAGTTTTGCACACAGTTTAGAAGAAACCACTCCGTTTTTTTCCAGGCAGACAGGACGCCCCAAGGCGACTATTGCAGCAATAGTGAACCCCTGTACTTAATAATATCTGGTCATCAGCTCACTTCGGCTGGGGGAGATGGGGGAGGCTCTCGACGCTAAGACAAGACGGGCAAGCTGGCTGTCAGTTGCAGGCTAACTTGGGCTTGGAGTTAGCCTCAGACGGATGAGCACATACAGACGAAGTTACATTCCTTACCCCTCAATGACATCTGTTAACAAAACAGCTTTAACAAGTGTATATCGAAGTTACAGGAATCATTTTGATTTCAGCATAATCAACATCCTAGGAATGTGAACTGATACGGAGTTTCCTACGGATATCGATAATGATATCGCTGCTGTAGATATGCAGATGTGTTTCAAGTGTCTTCAATTGTTTTGAAGACTCATTAAATTCAGGCATAAACAATATACAATTTACTTGTAACGAAAACTGTTATATGTACATATAATACAAAATTGGACTCCAATAATGTTCATATTGTTAACTTAAAATGTTAAACTTATTTCAATAGTACAGGGTGCGTATAAATTATCGGAGGATTTTGCAAAACCATAGTTTCACAAATACTGAACAGAAATACATTATGTCACTACCATTTGAAAGAGGAATGTTTGTAGTTTCATGGTGACCTTAAAAGCATTCGATGTGCGCCCCTCGTGTGACACGGCAGATGTCCAGGCGATATTCCCATTCCCGCCAAACCCTCTCAAACATGTCTTGTGTGACGTTCCCGACTGCGGTGCTGATGCGCTCTCGCAGTTCTGGTAGTGTCTTTGGAAGTGGTGGGACGTAAACACTGTCCTTAACGAAACCACACAGGAAGAAATCACACACTGTCAGGTCTGGTGACAGGGGTGGCCAGGTGCAGAAGGTGTTGTCTGTGTCCGCTGCACGACTAACCCATCGACCTGGCAGGTGTTCATTTAGGTACGCCCGGATCTCTTTCAAATGGTAGTATCATCATGTATTTCTGTTCAGTATTTGTGAACATATGGTTTTGCAAAATCCTCCGATAATTTATACGCACCCTGTACATATATTTGAGGGCAATCCTGTTTTGTTGGTTGGCGTCGTGTGAAAGCCAGCTGTGTTGTGAAATTTTACAGAAGCACGCTAACTCCATCCGCATGATTCAGATGTCAAAAGAACAAGATGGAAGCAGCAAGCACTCCGTCCGAAAATTGGGCAATACAGCTTTGTTTACGCACGGACCAAACACCTAAAACCACAATCAACAAAAACAATGAAACATCGTTGCAGCTTGGAATATGTAACATCTCTCATACTGAAACATGACATATTGGCTTTTCAGTACTTCCATAAATACCAAGGCTAATCGGATAGATTGTTCATTTCTTGCTAACACCAAACACAAAAGTCTATCGAAAGTGCTTGTAATGAGCGTAATTTCGGGGTTTTCTCCCTCCCCCCCCCTGTGGCGCAACAGTCCAACTCGGAGATAGGCCGCCCCATGGTCGAGGTTTCGAGATCACACAGACACACCATAATCGGTAGAAATCCTCTGGACAAGGGATCGGCCCGTCGCAGAAACCTCTTTTCGATTGATTAGTATTTTAAAACAATTAATCGCCATTTTATGCTAGTAATAATAAATAATGAAATACATTGACAACCTGGAGCCACATCGATACCGAATACTATCCGAGAAACCATATCGTTCCGATTTATCAATAGTAACAAAACCTATGATCATTCAAAACACGTAATTAAACAATCTCATTAACAGTAAACGCAGGATCTGAATCAAACTTAGAAGCTGTACGGCACATCAGCGTCTCTGTTAACGTAAATACTGACTCATCTTTCCTTCTCTGTTACAGAAATTTATCACGAATCATCAGCCATTTATGTAAAAGTCACGTGAGATGGGGAACACACTGCACCGACGACAGCCAGATTCACGGATCAACATTTACTGTACACTTAAAATAACAAAGGTCAAAGAAAACGTTTACAGTTTCAGACAGACAGACATGCGGACAGACTGAAAGAAAGAAACTGCCTTTCATTTATGAGCTTCACTTATAACAAAGTCATTTTACTTTGTGGTCTAAGTAAGATAGTTGAGGCAGACCGGTATGCAGGACTTTCCTCCATCTCAGGTATCAGTGATGCTTATGTGTGTGTCCTTGAAGGAACGGGGACCGCGGTGACACAGTGGTTAAGGTCGCTGGTTCGATCCCAGCTGGTTTCATTGGAATTTTCATTGACATAAAATCCTTCCGATCGCACTATGGCCCTGGGATCGATTCAGCCTCTAACAGAAATGAGTACCAGGAGCATTTCCTGGGGGTAAAGGCGGCCGGTGCGTAAGGCTGACAACCTACCTCCATTCTGTGCCGTTGTCACGAAATCTGGAAGCCTTAACTTCCTGGAAACCTGTGGGTCCCTCCGGGCCTGTTAACGGAACTGCTTTACTTTACCTTGAAGGAACACTGTTACACATTTTATGTATTTTAACTAACACGTGGCGGATGAGGGCGCCTTCTTTCTTCAGTGAAGGAACAGGAATAGGTAGAGACCCATGTACAGGGGTGCTGATAAGTCCTTAGCCCGACCAGGAAGGAAACAAGCTAATGTTTCTGTCAGAATGGCGTGAATTTCATTCGGCGCCTTGCCTTGCAGGAAAAAAAAAACTTGATGACAGCTCGCATTTCGATGTTGTTCAAATCGCGCGCGTCCCTGACATGCATCCGAGCTTCTTTCCTTCCTGGTCGGGCTAAGAACTTATCAACACCCCGGTAATTTACGTGGCGGGTGGACATCAGAAATAAAGGTGTACGCAGAAATTACATATACGGCAATATAGAATTATTTATAGTACTCCGTCTCATGATTTTGCATAACACTGTGACGTATTTGCTGTACGATATATATTCTAATTTGCTCATGCCATCATGCATTAGACTCAAAGCCAAACTGCACACAGCACAACTGTCAGTGCCACTGTGCTTTCGGTTATTCACAGCAGACCTATGCACGATAAATTAAGGTTATAAAAACATCACTGAAATGATCTTTATTACGAGCCTAACCTAAGTATTCACGTGACCTGAAATAATAGACTTAAATAGAAAATAACGCACTGGTTTTCCATAATACAATAAAGAAATTTTGCTTGCAAGGGATAGTTGAGAAATACAGACTTCATTTGATATATCCCGTTGTGACAGACAGGCCTTGTACCTAAAACGAATAAATATATGGTATATTTATTCAATTAAGGGAGTACATTTATTCATTTTAGAGCAATACAGAGTTTCAGTCCAAAAATCTGAAAGAAAGATACCATTCGGAAGACCAAGGCGTAGATCGTAAATTATTACATTTCATATTAAAGAAATATGGCGGCTGCGGATGCATTAGATTCATCTGATTTAAGGTTGAGGGCCATGTCGGGCTCTTGCGAACACTTCAGTTCCCATAAAACACGGAGACGTTTCTACTGCATGAGGTAAAGGTACAGGTAAAGATAAAGCAGTCCCATTATAGGCCTGAACAGGCCCAGAGGGTTCCAGGAAGTTAAGGTTCCCAGATTTCATGACAACGGCACAGGATGGTGGTAAGGTTGTCCGCCTTACGCACCGGCCGCCTTTACCCCCAGGAAATACTCCTGGTACTCATTTCTGTTAGAGGCTGAGTCGACCCCAAGGGCCATAGTGCGATCGGAAGGATTATGTCAATGAAAAATTCCAATGAATCCAGCTGAGATCGAACCAGCGACCTTCCGATTTGTAGCACAGCACCTTAACCACTGTGCTACCGCGGTACTGCATGAGGGTTGCAAGAAATTAAAAGCAAAAAAACAATAATTCAAATTCCGAGGTTTTCACAACGTTCATATTGATGTTTCTGTTCTCCCGGGTTGTTAAATTGAACAAACCCCGATGTTCGACAGTAGGCTAGGCAGCGTATTACACCATCCAGATTTAGTTATGTCCTATAGGAACGGGGCAGCAATCTCCATTTGTGTTCGTTGGTTGTCAATATCGACCACATTGTTCTCACTTCCGAGTATTGTGGCAAAGATGAGAATAATAAACTGCAGTTATAGCCAGATGTACTTTGGTTCAGTGGAAAAGGGAGTAGGTGTGACAACAACCATCGCCTAGTAGACAGGAATACAACCAACACCCGCGCCTGATATCAGAAACACCTGTACCTGGGACAGTGCAAAGTGTCTAACTCAACCGAGATGCAACGATTCTAGTCCTTTCACGACAAAAAAAAAACACGATTATATATCAGAGAAGTGTGAATACAGTTCTGCGTTCTATTGTTTATCCTACGCTACTACTGAGAAGCGCCTAGAAACTGCGTCTGGACTAGGCATACCTGAGTCGGTATAGTGACTACGCTCTCGACCGCGTAACTCAAGAATCACGTTTCGTTTCCCGATAGATCCCCAGTTCTTCACAGCTTCCAGACAGGTTCCGGGGCCACAAGAACACACTATTCAATGGATGCTAAGAAGTTCTTTCACCGCGAGTAAATCGGCCAGGGGGTGAAACTGACCCCACCCCTCCACGTAGTGCTGAAGCTATGAATGAGTGGAGCTATGTCTCCATTCTACTATGCCTTGTAAAGGGACAACTTCAGTTTATTTAAAAAAAGTTTCCACCAAATTTCCTCACACGATCATGTGACCAAAAGGGGTCCCTAACCACAGCCTGTGAAGCACTCGTTGTGCCAGCGACAACGACGCTCCGCCAGTTGGACTGCAGCACCGTACCCACTCACAGCATGCCGCAGCTTCGCTCCTATTTGAACTGTGGCAGTTACCCGTATTATTCACACAAAAGCATACACAAAATGTTCTCCTAAAAAGTTCCATTAACATCTGCGTATTCTAACAATGAAGTGACAAACTCGGAACGTTTCAGTTGCTAAGTACAAATAATTGTACGTACAACTTCCATTCTGGAATGCACACACGCCCTGATCTCCTCTAAATGAAAGATCTGGTTTTATGATTTTGAAGTGCATCATCCCCGTTGTGTTGGTTCAATAACAAAGAATTTTTGTGTATTACACATACAGTCGAACACAACTATATTTAACCTAGCAGTAGAGTAGGAATACAACTACATGTTTCGGCCCTATATGTTGGCCATCTTCAGGTTGTGATTTAACTTACAGAGCAGCTATACAAGATGTGTGGGGTGTTCTTTTAGGGTATTGGGGGTTGGGTGGGGG
>Ga0123353_10012584_pt1 | contig 12043 bp, 16 predicted proteins | sample TergutLab28metaG_3_FD_92763 | JGI IMG/M metagenome (GOLD analysis project Ga0123353, IMG submission 92763) | Labiotermes labralis P3 segment gut microbial communities from Petit-Saut dam, French Guiana - Lab288 P3 | ecosystem: Host-associated > Arthropoda: Insects > Digestive system > Gut ... | reverse complement strand
GTACGCAGCCGACAATCATTCCGATGAAGCAGAAATACGTCACCATTTCGTGCTCAAGGAGCAAATATGTGACCAACTTGCTGAACAGCAAAACACCGCACACACATCCTACCCCGAGAGGGATGAGAAAGCCTGAATTTTTCTTCAGGTTAGTCAAGCTCATTGCCGTGAGGATTTTTTCATATATATTCAGCACTATGGCAACCGTTCCGAAACTCACTCCCGGAATTGTGCTTGTCAATCCCATGATCGTGCCGTGCAGAAAATCTCTGAGATATGTTATGTTTACCACCTCTTTTAAGCAGATACTTCAGAATGGATCCGAATTTGGACACTCTAATTATCCTCATACTTTGGCGCCTTGTCAATACTATTATACTCCGATTGTTTACAAAAGCTCTATTCTATTCCCTATCTGTAAAAAGCTCTCGGGAACTTCTGTTTTAAGCATTATCCACGGCGCCGGTGGATCATTGTTAAAGCACGGCCTTGTTCGATCCAATAAAAAATCTGTTGTAGTGAACGTTTCATTGCCATCATTGTGTATCTTCAATGTTTTTGAATCCATGAAAAAACCGCTGTAGGGTGTACAACTTAGTATAATTTCGTTCTCAACCTTTGTTACGTCAGAAATCTCACACATATATCGCTCCTCATTTCTGTGCTTTTGTAATTTAATACAGTTTTTCATATTTGTATTCATTTTACGAAAAACAATATACTGTTAACAATAGCAGGTTCGAGCGAATACATTTCATTGATTAGATTTTATCCTCCAACTCTCTCATGCGGGATTCAAATAGCTCCTTGTCAGAATAAACATCGTCGCCAGTATAATATTTGTTTTCGTCATATATCTTCTTTTGTTCCTCAAGCCCAAGGCTCATTTGCACGTGCAGCTTAATCCCCCCTAAATTAAAGAATTGCTTATATGTGTCATAAGCACACCATCTTACAAATGAACTTTCATCGCGTAGCATCAAAAAAATATAATGAGTTGCAAGAGATTTATCTATTCCGTTAATCCAATAGACCAACTGTGTTTTTATCCATTCGTCACCATTTGGTAAAATGGATTCCAATAGCTTAACGTATGGGGCGTATCCGATCCAATTATATAAAACCTTTGCGGCAAACAGTCTCTCGTAATTAAACCTGTCGTCAAGGAGTGTTTCAACAAGGTTTTCGAGAAGCGGTATGCCACGGTCATCCCTGAAAATACCAACAGCCCGGATATAAGCCGAATCATGGCCTAAATTTTCCAATATCATTTGCTTCGCCGTTTCGAGTTCCTCGCCGCTTAATCTTTCCCATACTGACATATCTTCCTCGCCCCTGCCACGAATCATGGGATGCCCGGTAAAATAATCGGATAAAAATCGAGAAAAATCCTCAGACGGATTTCTTATTTTATCCGTATATTTTTTCACATTTATAGTTTGTTGCATCATGTATTTTTCACCAGTCCGTTCTAATTGAGGAAACGGCGCATATCCTTTATTGTTATTGTATCATGACCAAGTAAATCCAGCAATGCGCGAATCACAAAGTGGTCACAAACGTGCCCCAAAATTGTCCCAAATGTGTCCCAAATGCCGTTTTAAGGCATAAAAATGCGCCCCCCGGAAAACCCTGGAGGCGTTCATTTTACTTGGTTGCGGGGAGAGGATTCGAACCTCCGACCTTCGGGTTATGAGTTGATATTTGAGCTTGCTTTAACACACTAAAATATGTCGTATCCGTTGGTATTACTGCATTTTATATTTTACATTTTATGTAAGGTATCCCCAGTTTTAGTAGGTTTTTGTGGCATACTTGAACAAAACTTGAACAAAACTTGAACATAAAAAAGCGGTTTACCCATTGAAAATCAATACCAAAAACATGTCGGTAAAAAGTAAAGAAGAACCCTCGGGTGGAATCGATGCTCAACGAAATGTGCCTACAAAAGGAAACCCGCTTCGCCTCACTCGGGCCCTAAAAAGGGAAGCGAGATGACAGCCGCGGGTTTCCTTAAAAAGAAGCATTGCGAATAATTTAGTGGGTAGACCCCCTCATCACACGCCCGAAACGTCTTCCGCATCTACTCCTTTTATTGACAAGATTATACCATATTCACCGCCAATGCGTCAACGGCGTTAACTGTATTAACAACCCGCATTACCAAGGAAGCGCAAGCAGTTACATTGGTCTCTTTATTTCCTTCTCTGTGGGTTGACGCGGCTCGGCTTTCACAGCGTTAACCATTTACATAGCAAAGTATTGAGGATACACAGCGTTGAATGAATGCTCTTGCTTTCGCGTATTCCGTCGTTTCGATGATCTTTCATGTTTATCTCAAGCTGTTTCGCGATGCGGGGTTGTGTTATCGTCCTCGTCCTCGTCCGTGTCGTCACCATTAATAAGCATCCCGGCAAAGCGGAAGCCCTCAACAAAGCCCCAATTGAATCTACAAGAACCAAATTCGTTAACAAGTTCTTCAAGTTCAAACCATTTCTCTTGGTCAAGTTTGACGTCCTCAACCCATGCTGCGATTTTATTATATGCGGCCTTTGCTTCCGGGTCGCGTGTTGGTGGATTTTTACTGCTATCCAACTCAAACCAGTAATTAATAAGTTCGCGTATTCTCTCCTCGCTGAACCTGACAGGCAATACCATATCTTTCATTGCTTCGCCGACCTCCCTGTCTTTTTTTCCCACGTTTCTTCATACAGGGCACTTAGGTTGTCGGACAACGCCTCCATTTCGTCAAGAAGTATATACATTGCCCCTGCATAATCTTCTCTTGCGTCCGTATGTTCATTTTGCATCGCTTCCCAGATTGTATACACAAGGCCCTTGATGTGTTTTGCATCACGGACAAAGTCCTCAAGCGACGGTTTATTGTCCCCGTATTTTCCGTATATTCCGCTCATTTCATTTCCCCCTTCTTTTACGGCGAGCACATTGTATATCCCCCTTGCAGAGGGCCTTAATACCCGCCTTGCCCTTGCCCGGCATTAACGCTCCGGCATGGATTTTTAAACTTTAACCTCTACTACAAGCCCGTAATTCATGTATGGTGCGTATAGTCCCCTCACCCCCCTATATGTAGCCCTTACAGCCTTTCCCGCGTCCATGAGCGGCGCGATAATTGCGGCAAACTTTTCATCCTCATTTTCGTGGCATTACTAAAATCATTTCCCCGCCACCAGGAAAACGTTTGCACGTTGTTTGCTTATTCCAGCCACTACAAGGGGTTCTGTTTTACTTTGTCCGTTATCTGGACGAAGTTCTATGTCATTTCTTTGCCCTTGCGCCTTATCCAATTCCGCGCTGATAACACCCATTTGCCTGAAAGCATAAAGCGCATACTCGGCTATATCGTCCTGCATCTCCACAGATAACTTTGCGCCCTTGCATAACCTCATGGTAGCAGGCTTCTTGATTAATTAATTGATTAATTTATAAATATATTATACTCCATATTTTATATAATAGCGGCAATTTTTCAACCTCCTTGGCGCGGTAAATATCTGTCTGACAAGGACGCGTATAACCAGTCTATTATTACCAAAGGTTGCCAATTACCCGTTATTACCAACGATTTACCAATTGCCAAGGGAAAAGTGAGGCTGTAATTTACGTTCTAAGCGAGTTTTATGACCGTTACCGACCCGTAACACCTTGAAAAATAGCCGTTATCGTTGAAATTCCGTCGAATGCTCGTCGAATGATAATAAAAAGGACCAGCAATACCCACCGCTTGAGCACCACTTGGAAGTGGTGGAAACACCCCTTGAGCACCACCCCGATACGTCAAGTAGTCAAGTGGCTTATTGCCTTGGTAATTTCCTTGTTGAATAACCTGTAATTTACAGAACTGTTTTTATGCGGTACAATTAACTCAGTCGGATATCACTGGTATTAACGTGAAGGAAGGTTGGAGATATGGATATGACAAACAAAAACGGAAGACCACCGATAGGCATAGACAAGGAATCATTTGAAGGATTGTGTGAAATACAATGCACACAAGAAGATATCGCCAGGTTCTTCAAGTGCTCGGTGGATACCATAACACGCTGGTGTAAAAAAACGTATGGATGCACATTTGCGGATATCCTCGCACAAAAAAAAGAGGTCGGGAAGATGTCCTTACGCCGGATGCAATGGAAGGCGGCAGAATCGGGAAATGTGACGATGCTTATATGGCTTGGAAAAAACATGCTCGAACAGAGTGATAGCACCAACGTAACACTCAACAATGATAAGCCATTTGAAATTAATGTCAATGTACTCGAACAGCAGAAATAAGAAATGGCGTTACACTCTACACGCCGCATTGATTGTCGAAAGTGCTTCAAGGCTTCTCCGCTGCGCGTTCCCGTGTATAAGTAAACAGGCTGAGTAAAAACCTGACCTTTTATAGTTTGACATGCCATTATACCATTTTAAGTTATTCGTGCGTTTATGGCAATTCTGGGGAGTCATAAGCCCATATCAGCGCCATGCCCTATGTATACAAGAAGTCACTTCTTCCGGGGGTTCTGCTCTCGGATGATTTTCTTAAATTCAGTGTCGATGCTCGCGCAAAACTCCTTGACAGTCCGGTTGATTCCCTCGATGTCTTCCGATAGGTGTTCAAAGGTCTCCGCTTGGGAATTATTTACGCTGCGCCTTACAAAAGACAACAGGCAGTTTTGAAGGTTACCATGGTAGCCACAAAAAATACGCTCCACCTCGTCCCCGCCTTTATAATTCCCCCGTCGCCTTGACTCGCCTTTTTCAATCACGCAAACGTTGAGCGGATCGCTGACTAACGTATATCGTTCATTGAGCTTTATCCTCACGGTAAAACCTCCTCTGGTGTGTAATTCGAATTTTCCGGCGCTTTATGGGTGTGCGCGTTGGTCTGTCCACATCGGCTACTTGTGCCGCTTAATCAACTGCTTCTGAACCTTGCCAAACTGAACCTTGCTAACAAGCGCCTCATGGTTCCCGGTCATTACAGTCTGTTGGTGTTTGAGCGCACCCGTGTAAAACACGTTCCTCAACATTCCGTGAACGGTCGCCTTTGTCCATGCTTTTCCCTGCCTTGTGATTATACCGTCGTTATTGAGTTCATCGACAATCCGTTGAATGCTTTCGCCCTTCTGCGCCATGCTGAAAATCCTTTTGACCGTCGCCCCCTCTTGCTCGTTAACGACGACGCTCTTTTTATTGTCAGCGTATCTGTATCCGTAAGGGGTGACCCCGGCGGGCTTATCTCCCTTGTTGGCTTTGGTTGTGCGTCCTTTGGCAAGTTTAAGGACAATATTCATGCGTTCGTATTCGTCCAGCAGTTCAATCATACCATTTATCAATATCTCGCTTGGCTCGCGCCTGTAGATGCTGTAAGACGGCTGTTCAATGCTGATAACGTCCCCGCGCTTGTGCTCAATCTCGCGGCGTATTAGGACCTTTGCAATGTCGGAACGCCATAAGCGGCTTGTGTTCAACACAACAATGACATTCGTTCCATTCAGCACCGAGAGAAGTTGTAACAGCCCTTTTCGCTTGCTTATCAGCGCGTCGCCTTCGCTCTCCACCGTCTCTGTGCCGGATATACCGCGGTCCTCAAATATCTCAAGTAATTCAAGCTTATTATGCGTGCAATATTTCTTTATGGCTGATCGCTGAGTGTCCAATCCGTATCCTTTTTCACTCTGGGTTTCAGTCGAAACCCTGATGTATCCGTAAACTGTTTTATTCATCCCCTGCACCACCTTTTTCTTTTTATTTTAGCATAGATTCCCTGCTTTGTCAATTACTATTTATGATACTTTACGTTAATGCTGTCGAATTGGCTTGTTTTCAATATTTATGGCAATTTATCATATCCCGTATATTTTGCGATCTGCTTTATAATTTCCATGGCTTCCGGGCATTCCCGCAAGGCCGTTACATCAAGCGTGACCGTCTTTCCCTGCCGCTCCTGCTCTTTGTCGTCCGTCCAATTCGGCATACTGACTTGAAGCTTACAAGCCCCTTCATAATATCTCAAAATGTTGCGCTTGGTATCCACAACTAATGGCTGTGTATCCTCCCAATATCTCACTGACATATCATTCCTCCTTTTCCTTAAATCATATCTTTTACTTCTTGACTTTCCTCCAGAAGGTAAGTCGCTATCTTCTTGACCTAAATCAAGAACCTAAAAGCCTTTCGCATTTTCCTTCTTGATTTGAAGCCAATACAGGTGTACATACTTTGTTGGTTCCCTTCTGTATTTCCATCCAGTGTTTTATTATATTATACCAAGCGTAGCGCTTTTACTTGTCCTGCCTGTAGCCTCCTCTTTTCTTATAGGGGAGGGGTATGAAGGGTTGCCGGGGGGGTATGTGTGTGTGAGATGGGTATATATTATCACCCATCGACCGCCTAACCCCAGTGGCTCACTCTTTTAGCCTCTTCCGCACTCCTCTCATGGCCGATGTTTTCTCCCGTAATTCGACCTTAAATTCATTCGTTCCATATTTCCGCCACATGGAAGAATATTCATAAACGCTCCTCGTCCGATTAACAGCACCGTCAATGAGACACCGCACAAACCCCTTATCTATTAGGGCGCTCATATCCCGTATGAACCCCTTATCGTTATTCCCCTTGTACAGCCCGTACAATCCACACCATTTAGCCTTGTTCATGGTGAAAATCAAGTCCGGGGATTTGTCTTCAAGGCCAGACACACCTTCCAAAAGTTTAGGCTTCCTTTTTTCGCCGAAGTATTGCGCCTTACAATACACGTACAACAACTTCTGCGACGCTGTCAGCGTCATCCATGCGTCGGACGTCATCATGGATGCGAAAATATTTGCGGACGTATCGCTTGATACTCCTGAACTCTCGAATTCCTTCTTCTGATATGGTTTTCTCCTCGACATATTCACACCCTACGCTTCAACTGAACAGATTCCCCATGCGCGTTTTCATGCCCACGTAATCATTCAATCCAGCCCCTCCGCTACGCTCCCACAGGGCGAACCTTTCCTTTTGCCTGTTCGTATTCCCGCGCCCGGTCAAGTTCGTGCCGTTCGACCAAAAATCATATAACGCGTCGCAACTTTCCATAATCTTTAGCTCCTCCTGCCTCAATATTGCCCTGCATCAGTTCCTCAAGGCGAGCTTCCAATAGTTGAATATCAATCAAGTACTTCCCCTTGCCGAAACCGACCCTCATAGCTGGATATCTTCCGCTCCTGATTCCTATCCGTAATTCGTGAACGCTGATACCGACGATTTCAGCGGCCTCCACTATCCCAACCCTTCTACCCATCCAACCCACTCCCTTCTATAGAAGCATCACACTTACTCATCAAACCCTCAGAAAAAAACACATCATTGATGTCAACCGTTGGAAATTCCTTCTTGAGCTTCTCCATGAACCCTCTTGAGGGTTTAACATGACCGTTTTCAACCTTTTCAAAAAACGATAGCGAAATATTTAGCTTCCGGGCCATGTCATATTGTGAAATTCCCACTTTCTTTCTGAAATCCCTTAACCTTTCCAACCTATCCATACTGACCTCCTTATCGAATCAAATTAATTGACTATATACAGTATACACGTCATTTTTTATGACGTCAAGTATCTTGCAATCTTTATTTTTGATGTCAATTTAATTGTTGACACGAGCAATATAGTTGTGGTAGTATATATGGTAGAGGTGATTATTATGGAGTTTAAAGACAGAATAAAAATTCTTAGGAAGGATAAAGCGATATCCGCCGCTGTACTTGCTGAAACACTTGGTAAGAAAGAAAGTACCGTAAGAATGTGGGAGGCAGGTAAGGCCAAACCAGATGCCGATACTCTGATTAAAATTTCCAAAATGTTTGGTTATTCAACAGATTATTTACTTGGATTCTGCAAAATAAAAAAGCCTGAAAACATTGAAATCTATGACTCCTTGGGTTTAACTGATGAGGCAATCGCCCGAATAAGGGAGTTTAAAGGAATCAAAACTGTACCTCTTTTGGAAAGGTATCAGCAGGAGGAGAACCCAAACGATGATAGGACCCTTCTCGATGTATTAAATATATTTTTAAGTTGCAATGGAAGTAAGTTGTTTTTATCCGCAATGAAAATAGTGTCAAAGCGCGAAAAAACAATCACTATGACCGACGACGAAGAGAATGATTATATGCCTGACCTGACCTTATATTATTCGGTAAAGGGAGTTTTAGACTATACGGTTAGAAATTTGGAAGAGGAAATGGACGAAAAAACTTTGGACTTTTTATACGGCCCATTTGAAGAAATTTAGACTGGTAGTAAGGGGAAAAAGGGGGAATAACTTATGGCGAACACAACACCACGACAAAATAAAGACGGATCCATTTCATATCTGATTCGGGTTTATGTTGGAGAAAAACCAGATGGTAGCCAAGACTTTAAAAGCATGACTTACAAGCCGCCTGCTGGTAAAAGCCAAAAGTGGATTGATGATGAATTAAAGAAAGCTGCTTGGCGTTTTGAGGAAAAGATAAAACAAAGCTGTGGAGAGTATGACGGAACGATAAGGTTTCAGGAATATGCTCAAAAATGGCTTGACGCTGCCGACCTCGCGCCTAAAACACGCGAGCGTTATATTGACTTACTCAAGCGGATAAATGAGGCCATAGGGCATAAAAAATTGTGTGATATAAAATCACTCGACCTCAAAGATTTCTATAAAAACCTTGCTGAAAAGGGCATAAACAACCGTGGTAAATATGCCATTGCCTCCGACTTTGTAAAAGTTATGGACAAGAGCAAGATATCTGGTGAAAAACTCGCAAAGCTTGCCGGGGTTGCCTCGTCTACAATATCGACTGCAAAAAAGAGCGAGCGTGTAAGCGTTGCTACCGCCGATAAAATTGCCGTTGCGCTGGGTGTCCCAACAAATAAAATATTTACCCTTTGCAATGAGGGGCAGGGATTAGCCGACAAAACGATCTTCCATCACTATTCACTTATCCATGCGATTTTAGCACAGGCCGAAGATGATGATATTATAACTGTTAATGTCGCCCGTAAAGGCAAGAAGAGTAGGCCAAAATGTAAAAAGAAAGAGGCTCGATATCTCACAGATATCGAAGCACAGCACATTGTTCAGTTGCTGCTTGATGAACAGGATATCAGAAAAAAAACGGTCCTCTTGCTGTTATTATATAGCGGCGTAAGGCGCGGTGAATTATGCGGCTTATCATGGTCTGACATAGACGATAAAAACAAAATAATCCACGTACTCAGGCAATCACAATACCAAAGAGGCGCGGGCATTGTAGAGGTCACAACAAAAAATGAATCAAGCAAAAGACCGATTGATATGCCGCCATTTGTTTTCCGGGTACTGTCAGAGTATAAAAAATGGTGGTTAGAGCAACAGTTGAGAAATGGCACTAATTGGAAAGGTGCAGAGGACAGATTGTTTATTCAAATTGACGGAAAACCGATTTATCCCGACACAATTAATTACTGGTTTAATAAATTCATTGAAAAACATGGATTGGAACACTTTACGCCGCATTCCCTCCGGCATACCTTTTGCACTTTGCAAATAACGGGAGGTGTGGACTTGAGGACGCTACAAGCCCGCTCAGGCCACGCACAGGCTTCTACACTGTTGAATACTTATTCCCATGCAGTCAAGACTTCCCAGATAAAAGCAAGCGAAACTTATGATGATGTTTTGCGTCCAAAGAATAGAAGTTCATCCCGCTTCGATAACGGTGCTTAAAGTAATGACTTGAACATAACTTGAACATTTTTGATTTTAAGCAGATTCCTTAAAAACTATAAAACCCTGTAGCCATTGCGGTTGCAGGGTTTTTCATGGTTGCGGGGAGAGGATTCGAACCTCCGACCTTCGGGTTATGAGCCCGACAAGCTACCAACTGCTCCACCCCGCGTCATCACCGGCGAACTACCGCCTGCATATATTCAATTGGTGCCGGAGACCGGGGTCGAACCGGTACGAGGAAACCCTCACGGGATTTTAAGTCCCGGGCGTCTGCCAATTCCGCCACTCCGGCTGGTTGGCTCCAAGGGTGGGGCTCGAACCCACAACCTATCGGTTAACAGCCGAGTGCTCCACCATTGAGCTACCTTGGAATATCAACTGTCCTTTGACGGCAGAATCCATTATATAGTACATCGGTGTACTGTGTCAACCAAAATTTTCCCGAAGCACCGCCAATCAATCGAAGACCACTTTTTCCATGGCCTTCGAATTCCAGACTTTCATCAGCAGGGCACAGGTCTCTGCGCGTGTTATGGTTTTCTGCGGTGCAAATGTACCATCCGGATAACCGTCAATCAACCCGTTTTTATAGGCGATCAAAACATATTTCTGTAAGTTGGGCGAGATGTCCCCCCAATCCTTGAAAATAGTTCTCAATTCGGCTTCATTGACAGCCTGATTCGAAAGGCCCATAGCCTTTACAAGAGCCACTGCCATATCTTCGCGGACTGCCGCCTGTTTCCCGTTGAAATAAACGGTTCCATCAGGCGCCTGAAAACCGGTCATATATCTGCCGACATATTTAACATATTCGTAGTCCCAGTCAACGGTCGTCACATCCGTAAAGAACGGCTGGTCGACGATCACGCCGGAATAATCGCGGGTTCTGTCGATCTGTAAAGTCAGGTACATCATCTTGGCGAATTCCGAGCGGGTAACCAAGGTGTTCGGGCGGAAATCGCCTTCGGGGTAGCCGATGATGATGTTACGCGCATTCATTTCCCTTATATAATCATAAGCCCAATAATACGGCGTGACGTCGTTGAAGATGCTGCCGTCGCCTTGCACGACCAGACTTACATTGAATTCCCGGCTATAATAGATATCTTTGCCTTCCATGTGGTGTATCAACATACTCGGCAGGGTTAGTTGGTAAACAGCCTTTTCCTGTAGTGTATACGGCATATTATAGCTGTTCATCATCCAATTCACGTCATCCCACCAAGTGGAACAATTTATTATTTCGTTGCCTCTTTTCAGGTAAAAATCACCACCGTCAAACGACCAACCCTCGCGCAAATCTATTTTGAGTTCAGTTTTAGAAAGAACTATACTCTTGACGACGACATTGAAATCCCCGTTAATATTGAAATAGTCGCCTGCATACTCCAGATAATAGGTAGGCGTCTGCGAATAAACTTCTTCCGTTTGCGTGTCCATAATCGCCAGAGCAAATGTTATTCTTGTTCCCTTTTGTTCCCCGCCGGAAAATGGCGAGCCGATTGAATTGTATTCCCCATTGCCGTCAAATTCGGCTAAATATCCGCCGCGAGTCCATTTGCCGTCAATTATTGCTTGAATATCTATGATTTTGTCCGCTGTGTTGAGTCCGTGAACCGTCAAAAACATAAGATTCCCAAAAACTGTAGGATTCTTACTGTCGGTGGACAGTTTCATGCCATTGTGTGTGATTTCCAGTAATTCTTCCGTCCCCGTGCCGGGTGCATAAGACGCCTCCGCTCCGCAGACAGGCACGACAGCCAAGGCGCATACGACAAGCAGTAATAATCCCCTTCTCAAATATCCCTTAATCCCCATTATCTTCTCCCCCCTTCTCTTGCATACCAAATAGTAAATTAGCTAACAATTTAGAATACCACAAATAGTTGTTCCTGTCAAGGTGATGTTATCTCTATATTCGGAATATTTTCGTTTTATACGCGAACATGTAGATGGTTTTACAATTTTGCAGAATGCAGCGTAGAAAACGGGCACTGGCTTGTTAGCTGTAAAAGACTTATTTGTCAAATATGAGAGAAACCTTGATAGATAAGCCGTTTACAGCTTTTTTTATCGAAAGGAGAAGCGCACCATGAAAGAAACGAAACCGCCCTGTATGAAAGGCTGTCAGTCGCTGATCAGTTCTCCGGCGAGAGCAATTCAATCAAAAAACACAATTAGAGGGCTACGCCAAAAACAAGTATTCAAGAGCATCGTCCATTTCAGTACGGCAGGCAAAGAAACCATGAGCGACAAGATAATCCGTATGCTTAAAAACGAAGTGAACCGGATGAAGT
>Ga0123353_10012582_pt1 | contig 12045 bp, 6 predicted proteins | sample TergutLab28metaG_3_FD_92763 | JGI IMG/M metagenome (GOLD analysis project Ga0123353, IMG submission 92763) | Labiotermes labralis P3 segment gut microbial communities from Petit-Saut dam, French Guiana - Lab288 P3 | ecosystem: Host-associated > Arthropoda: Insects > Digestive system > Gut ... | reverse complement strand
TTTAGTATTTGCCATAAGTATGTTTACAATATGCAGTTGTGAATTTTCATAGAAATATCAGTATTCACCCAATAATCTGATAACACATTTCATGAACTTAAAAAAATTGAATGTTTCTATTTATAAACTGTAGGCTTTGAGTCATATTCACAGTTTGTTTTGCAAATTTTTTAGGGCCGCCAGAAGAACTGAAATGGACTCCGTATGGCCTCTTTCACCCCCTGAACATGCTGTAAACAGAAAAATTATGAGTAAAACATGCACAGTCTAAAGATCATGGGGTATATATATCAGGCACTCATGGTGACCAGTCAATGAATTCGAAGTCGACCTGCAGCGATGGCCATTCTTGAACCACACGAGAAACATGAATGCAGGAGTGGTCATACTTGAACCGGATTATGCCACCAAGATGAAGCATTCTTACAAAGGACACCTTTACGTTTTGCAAAATGTGCTTATACTGAAGGACATCCAGGTGACCTGTATGATGGAGCATTCCAGCCCCAACAGTGAACAGACCCAGAACCACTGCATGTGCAGGTAGATATATACTGAGAGTTGTAACACTCTCCCTGCAGTCTGTAAACTAAAACTGGCCCATCACTTGTTGAGCTGAATGTAGATTCATAAGAGAATATGATTCTATCCCACTTGCAATCTAACATTCCTCTCAGCAAATGCTAAACAGTACAGGTTTTGATATCAGTGAGAATCTCCTTCACCGCATTGTGTTGTGGCCTGAGACCTGCTTCTTGAAATTACCATGCATTTTGCCCAGAAAATCCAGTAGCAGCTTTAAGATCCCTTGCACTGATGAAAGGGTTTCTTTGAGCTTCAGCTACTAAAGCAGCATCCTGAGCTGGGCTGGATACGTGCCATAAACCAGGTCATTGGCTCCTTCCAACTTGCCCATCCCTCCGATATTTCTGCAGCCATGCTCATGCAATATACATTGGGACAATGTACAGTTCACCTGCAGTTCTGGCACTAATTCCCCCATCCTTGGCAAGACTGATGATGCATTCGCAAATAGATCTATCATGATGAGAATGAAGAAGAAATGTCTTGAACTTCATACACCAGTGCTGACACATTGCTGATAAAGGCATTTTCACTTTTATGACAGTACTTATTGTAAAGATGGACTCAGCCTACCCTCAACTAAGGGTTAGTGACTATATTTACACAGGCAGGTCAGTTCTTGTCTATGTATAATCCCCTACCCTTTGTGAGGAAAAAGGTCATATCTGTTATCATCACGACCACCAGCAGGTATAATATCCTTTTTGGTCCTCAGTTTGAAACTTGTAAATTAGCATCATGCAGCTTCAGATGGATGGCAGAAAATTGAAAGTTGACTTAATTTAAAGAGAAATCCTTTACTAATCCAGTGTTATAAAATAAACATAATTTTTATCAAGCAATGTAGGCTTTGTTTAATACCATTCTTACAACAAGCCCTAAAATGGGGGTTAGGGCAGAGTCCATCCATCAATTTGATTCTGCTGCAGAGTGCAGTTTAAAATAACCAACACAAGCTCTTTATTGCTTTTGTTGTTGTTGTTGTTGTTATTATTATTATTATTATTATTATTATTACAACATACACATTTTGGTTTTCATAACCACAATCATCAGTGTAGCCACTAAGACTTTTTAAAAATGTGTTACTGTCTACTAAAAGGCAACACAGAAAAACAATTACAAACTTGCTTGGAAAGCTAAAATTAGAGTTGCACCTGTTCCAACTGTATGTCACTGCCCCCACCCACCCCTGAAACTAGGGCAAGTGTAAAACTACCCTCAGTCCAGACACCTCCCAAGCACACCCACCATACGCTCAACAATTCCTGTCCATAAATTTTTCAAATCATGTGGCCCAACGTCAGGTCTCTTGACCCAGTACAGCCCACAAGCATCTATGAGTTTCACATGCCTGGTCTAAGTTCCATCTGAACACAAACCCTCTAAATCATAATGTCAGTAAACAAAGAGAATTGCAGAAAAAGATCAGAAATGTCTGCATCACTAACATTTCTGGCCTTGCCAATGGAGCACAGATAACTTTTGAAATGCATAATTAAATAACAGGTGTGTTACCACACAGTTAATTTAGTGGTTGTGAGTTTAAAACATCCCCCTTGCCCCAATACTAGGATTTGAACCAACACAGTTGGTCTCCACAGAGTATTGCTATCATGCGTTGAACGTGCTCAGCTACTATTTGCTATGGCAAAGAACCACGTTGTCACAATATCCATCCCTTGCAGCAGAGCCTTGGAAGAATACTGAACTTTAATTCATGTTTTAACCTCAAATGAAGCAAAAGTACTGGTGACTTTGGTTAATATATATGGGGCATGACTGACTGTAATGGATGGAAGAGAAAGAGAAACACCACAAATGCACAAACATGGGAAAAGTAAAACAACTCAAATTATGATGCCAACTGTATGTCACATCACTTCCGATTTGGGACTTAGAAAATTTCAAGCCGCTTGATTTTTGTTGGACAGAGTGTACCTGAAAGCTCAGGCAGAGGTTTTAAAATTCAGCTTGGTAAAATTACAATGCCATTAGCAGAATCTGATGTTAAAATAAAATTATTCCAGCAAAAGAATTGCAAGGTTAAGTTTTGGCAGATAAGTGTACATGAACCTAAAATGAGTTATTTTGAAGACACAGGGAAAGGGCAGTTATTCTTCTGACAGAGTATGGTGCTGTAAAATCTGATATGGACAATAATTATTTTCCCTAAACTTTAATTGTCCAGCCTTTAAATTCAAATGTACTAGCTGACAAATGGGCTGTTTTTGTATTAAATTCCCATTTCTGCACCTGTTCACATTATCCATTGTGTTTAAATAATTTTAAATCTCTAAAGGACAGATGGAAAAATTCTGTCCCATTAAATTAAATATCTCTCCTAACCCAAAGGTAAAAAACAATCTTGTAATGCCAAGACTTTTTAAAAATTTTCTGCGCTGATAAAAACAAGTCTCTTTTTCACCACATTTGTGTAAATAATCTTTATAATTATAAAATATTCACTGCGTGAATTCCAGTTAAAATGCCCACTTCTGAAGGGTAACTAACTCTCTCACTAACCCCCTTACAATTTTTGTTGTAGTCACAAGTTATTTACAGATGTCTCTAAGTGCCATTCTTATTTTATTTTCTCTCAAAGAAGCAAAATTAAGTGAATACACACACAAAGGCCCTTCTGACAAATCTCTTGTTATTTCTGAAGCCTTTTGTAAAATCCACACCTCCTTCACCACTGTTCTATTGTTAAGAAAGTGTTACTGAAAAATTTCAGTTCAGTAATTGCAATGGGAACATTTACTTAAATTTGGCTGCACCACTTTTCCAGTTCATTGTAATTTGGTCCTCAGATATGCCGTGATAGCACAAACCCCATGTTGTGTTATGCACACCTGAATTTTGTTCTTGATTTTTTGTTTTTAATGGAACACACATGGCACCAAATTCCCTTACCTCCCAAAGGCAAGTGTTTGCCATGCCTTGCGTCAAGTCTTTTAGTTGGCTGGTGGATGGGGCTTGATGTTCATGTCTTGCAGTCTGAAGTTGAGAAAACCTTCTCGCCTCTTGTACTAGGTCTCTCACCAAGTCCATCTGAATAGTTGGTGTGATAATTTTGAACCACAAGAGGCAAGAACAATAAAATTGTTGAGAATGGTAAGATCCAGTAGGTGGAAAAATATCTTCTTTGTCCATTTCCAGGGTTTCACTGCTCTTTAAATTTTCTTTGTCTTAAATTTCATAATTGGGAATCAGCAGAAAATTACTGCAGTGTATACCTTCTTCCATTATTTCTTAATTGTTAGGATTATTATGTGATTCGTGTTTAGTATCATTTTTGTGTTTATGAACATATTTTGCTCAGCTCAGTTTCTCTTGTCCCAGACAAGCAAAGTATCAGACATTAATACAAGAGACGACTCAAAAGAAATGTATGTCTAGCCATTGGTGAAACAGTATGTACCAAAAATATTAAATAGCTTGTGACAAAGATGATAAAACATGGTTCTAATTGTAATTTGCTAAGTGACAGGCCAAGGTGGTAGGGAATTGACAAATGGTTCATGAAATAAGCAGAGGCATTTTTAAGGGTCTTTATATGTAGCTGTCTCATTTTGATGCCTTTTGAGAAACAATAAAAAAACCAGTTGCTTATTTACGGATAAAAATTCATGATTATATTGCAAAAATCATAAATGTGGTAGTACACAAAGTACCCCACAGAAGTGGACAATTCACTTTGAAGTAAATGACAGAAAATCTCTTAAGCTCATGGAGGCATTTAAGATATAATATAAATAGGAGTTTTGTTGTTATAAAAACAGCAAGTTTTAATATCATGTTGCGTTCTCTCTAGGCCATAAAGTATTACATATTTAAGGAAATGGTTTTCTTGTTACGCTGATAGAGGTTAAAGGAAAAGAGGTATTTTGTTGAAAAAATATGGTAATTATTCAGATTAAATGTGCTCATTACCATTCAGTGCCACTCCAATGACACAAAGCCACCAGGCCCTCTTTGAGACGGAGAATGGCCTCTACAGAATGATCTGGCGAGCGAGCAGCATTTGTGGTACGGAGAACTGCCATGGCATCCCGTAGCAGTACCGAGATTAACAGTGCCCATTCTAAGCAACCTGCCTCCATAAATAACTGCAGGAGATACCTGTGAAATAATTTTAGTCTTCAGCAAGAACATTTCAAAATCTGTTAAACTGTTACACTAAACAAAGTTTTGGGAAATACAGAAAGAGTAAATAACAAATATCAACAACTGACGCCTACCCCTCTGCACAAAATGAAAGACTTAATGCACTTCCACTTAATTTAATGGGATATAAATAAAGAAAATCACAGAAAAGGCACCTAAATATTATGTGAATATACAAAGAAAAATCCCTTCAGTATATTTTAACCACAACTAAGGTTCTCAACAGTTATCTGGTAGTCTTCGGGTATCACAATGGACTGCCATGTAGAGGGGTGTGAGTTTGATCACCAATTAAATCTGTGTGCATATCCTTATGCTCACAGACTAAGATCTTCACCTCTACCAAAGACAAAACCTTGAAAACATAAAGAATGCCAGCATCCCTCTCTCAGTTTCCCAGTGGTTCAAAGCCCCATTTTAAGCTGCAGGTCCCTTCTGCTATCCATTATATACTCATTACTACCCTATCATTGGAAGTAGCATAATCTGCCATACAGGTAACCCAAATCAGAAACGGATTCTGCGCCCATATCCATGTGGTCAGGATTAGAAAGGCCATGAACCGCAGGACAGACTGTTCCTGGGTTCAGGACCCCTCCCAGGCAGGATTATCACATGGACTGGGGTAGTTGTGGGGAAAAGCACCAAATTTAAAGTTCTTCCATACTTCACTAGCACCTCTGCCCTTTAGGGTCACTGTTACAGTTACTGGCTGGTAGCACTTCTGGCACCATCAAACACATTTTTTGACTGTCTACTTAGCTATAAGTAGCCTGGGACAGATGTGCCTCAAGGATAGCAACATTAACATCTTCCATAATGATATGGTTCTCCAGTGCCTTCCTTATCCACTCAGACTCATCAGCAGCTTGGGAAACTTCAGCCAATTTTGCTGTAGCAGTGGCCAGTCTGGATGGGAAGGTTCAAAACAGCAACTTCACTCTCAGGTTCTTCCCAGTGCATAACTTCAACCAGGAGTCTTTTATGGAATTCCTCATATTCGTCTTTATATTTCTCCTCATCCTCTTTCATATGTCTCATTTTCTCCTTCAAAACATCAAGAGTACCTTGTTGTAGGTATGTCATCATTGTAACAGGATATTTATGCCCATAAAACAACAACTAAACTCGCCACACTCCACAGCCAGCAACACCTCAACCAAGATGGTAGAAAACAGACCAACCATTGACTGTTACCCACTCTAGATAACTTGCAGAAATACTAACAGGGAAGCACTACTTGAAATGTGCAGCCCATGTATGGTTCAGCTGAATAGACCAAACCTCCAGATACAACCAAGGTTCTCATTATTCTGAAAGTAAAAAGATGCCCACAGTTTCATGATGATACTAAATTCTAAATAATTAATAACAGATTACAGTATAATTCCTAAATTCCCTTAATCTGGATGCTGTTAATCAACAAATACTGATAGTTCAGCACTTGAGGAAAACGGTCCTAAGAAAAGATACATGTGATCATGGACCAGAAGTTTCACCGGCAATAACAAAATCTGTAATGACTTCAAATCATTCCAAGATGAGTAGCCACAGTACTGCTGACAAGACAAAACATCTACCTTTAAAACTTCCTCAAAAGTTTGAAATAATCAGAAGGCTTGAAAGTGACAAAAGCCAAAGTGTGGTTCAGGCTGCTTACAACATTGGATTTTCAACTATTTATGATATGAAGACACAGAGGGGCCAATTACTATCATTTGTGGCCTCAAATTAAAGTATGCAGGGACTTTTCAAGTGGCAGACATTGAAACTGCCTGAATTAGCACAACTGTACAAGGTGCTGTAAAAGTGGTTTACAGCTATGTATTCCAAAGGAAAACCTGTGACTGTGCCAACAATAATTAAACAGCTAAGTCTTCTATAATGAATTTAAAATAACTGACAAATGCACATTATTTTAGGGCTGGCTGTAATATTTAGGTACTGTCTGACAATCTGGCACTATTTTTACGGACAACATCCCCCTGTGTTTTTCCTTTTCTTTTAATCTGGCAACTGTCTAAGCCTGTGAGTACCAGTTTAAAGAGATTCTACTCTACCACATTTATTGAACTACTCCTTGATATTTCATTATGAAAGTTGAGCTATGCAAATAATTTGGGACACTTCTCAGGACAATACAAAAGATATGAAAGTTACACTGAGAAGAAAAATTGGAATGTCCACCTCACCAGAGTTTAAGAACCCATCTCTGGAAAGGAACAAAGGGACTTCACTGGTGATGTTAAGGATGACAGTCAGTATCCACCAGAGAGCCTATGTTAAAATGTACCCTGAACTGAAATGTTACCCATTATTCCTAATACTCCTAATTCTGGCTGTGACATGGGACAGGCAGGACACACAGAAAAATCTGCACTGGAAGTAATACCATATTTACCCAACTGCAACATGACTCTAATCTAAGATGACCCCCAAATAAAGCATGTCTGCCAAAGGAAAACGTATTTATCCAAATATAAGATGACCCCTCAAAAATAAAATGTCTGCTAAGAAAAAATATTTTACATTTAATGGCATACACTTACACAAAGCATGTCAGATTCTATCTACCTTTACCAATCAGCGTCACTGTCTCCATTTTCACAGTCAGTGCCTTCATCATCCTCACACTAAATCCTAAGAATCCCATCCTCTCTACTGCCATTCCAAAACATACCACCATCAGTCTCATCCATTGCACTGGGTACATAGCACTTCTTAAAACCCTTCACAATCAATTCTGGTGAGATGCACTGTCACGCCATTATGATACACACTGACAGAATACTATATTAATATTTCTTGGTTTATATACTTACTTGAACCCACGAAGATTCACAATTTGCTCCACAGATGGTGTTAGTAATGTTCAGTACATTACATACATGTTCTGGTTTTTTGTGTAGTGTCTGTGGTCTGGTCTGTCTGAGTTCATAACTTTCTTATGTTTGTTAATGGGTAGATTGGTTTAGGTTTGATTTTTGAGCCTTGTACTTAATTTTTAATTTTTCAGAATCCATTTTTCTGTTACTACCCTTGGACTAGATTTGTTCTCAGGTGCATATTTTAAAACATTACTGTTCCTAGGGCGTGCAATGATTGAGAATAGCTCAATCTAAGGGTATCCCAGTTTCGATGCTCATTTGCCTGAAAATGGAAACAGAGCCAAAAAAAGACTGAGTCAGTTAACTTCCCTGGTGCTCTGTTCTCTCTTTTTGATTTCCTGACCTCTGAAGGTGGAGCCCGATACATTCTCCCAGATCATCAGTACAGAATTACCACCCTATGCTGTGTGCTATCCCAGAACAGTGAAGATGTCACATGAAAATTTGGTGATGTAGGTCTAGGTCTGACACTGCATTATCCAGGTGAGAGCAGTGCAGTTTGGCACATTCCACTTCAGTGTTTCATATACGAATTTGAGATGACCTCATGTATTTAAGTGCCAAATTCGAGTAAATACAATATTACAAAAATTCAGCACATTAAATTTTAAGCACCAGACATTACTGCAGGAGCAAAATACATTAAGAATATTATTACTATACATACTGCAATAAAAGCTAGCAGAAATTTACATTTCAGTACCAAGAGCTACCCTTGTCTTCATGGTAGAACAGTAATTAGTAAATTTCTACCAGACAACATAATGACCTAGAAGACAGTTTTTTTCAGTCACTGTTGCAAGAACTTTAAATCTCATGAAATATACTCAAGGTGTGCTGCCTCTATCAGCATTGGCACTATGGCATGCATCACATCTATAATTCACACATTTAACAGATGATTTATCATGCCTACAAATAAATACTTTTAAGATAGAACTGTAACTAGAATAGTGAATAAGCTTGGGTTGGATGACAAAAGGAAAAATTGTTCAATTCCCGGCAAGGAGTATAGAATTTTTCCTCATATAAAATGTTCAGACACCCTCTCGGGTCTACCCAGCCCCCTTTGCATGAGGGCTCTTGTCCTGGGAGCAGAGTGGTCAGTGCATGCAGCTGACCACTCACTGCCGTTTAGTTTGAATGACAACTTCACCTTTTTACGTGAACCATTATGACATACACATGCTGTGGTTACACAAGATATTCCCCTTCTTAGATGGCATATTAACATTATGCTTTTACCTGAGTTTCACTTCAGAATTTGGTGAGCCTCTGTTAGCTAATTCTTGTGACAACTGTTCAAGGACCAATGCACTTGGGATGTCACTCCACCTATTTTCACTTGCATCAGACATGTACTGCTCTCGTTCATCTCCCCAGAACGAACTCTCCTCACTCATCATACTGCTCTCATCTGCCAGCATAGTAAACATTCATTACACTCTGTTTCCTATTGCAGTGTTTCATGCACAAGAAGGTTTTTAAGGGTCCAACAAAAAAAGAAAACTGCTTACAAGGGAAATGTACAAATTAGGTTAATTTTTTGGGTCCACTTTGCTACTCTGATCCAAAGCAATTATTTGATAATAAATTATAAACATCACAAATGTATACTATCAGGGCAACCTGAATATAAAATTACTTTTAGGGATTAAAAAATTCATGAAACACAGATCATAAGAGACCAGCTGAACAATACATCGCCAAATTCATTTGTTGTTGGCACAGGTGCATTCTTTTCATGTATTTCACTCATGTCCACCACCTCCTACTGCAATGAAGTCTTTGAAACTACACTTTTTCAAATCTTGCCGCAAAATTTCGGTGATATGCATCAGTAATAAATAAGACAGCATATGGTGTATTCCACAATGCAGTACACAGATTTTTATTTTAAAATTCATATGATTTCATAACACATGTGTAAATGTAATTTCATTTATACACATATAAAAAAAAAGGCCTTCCCCACATAAATATTCATGAAACTCTCAAATGTTCAATAGTACTATGTGTATATCGCTAATACTGAATTTCACCCAAATAAGCTACTCACATGGAAATTATGGACACAAATACATTTACACCCTTAAGTGAAGTATGGCTTTCACTGCACTGACCTTCATGGAACCTAAAATTCCCTAACAGCATTATGTGATATACTACACAAATTTCACCCAAAGAAGTCAAGAAGTATGGGAGGTATGGTGAAAAATTCATTTACACTCAAAAGTAAAGTGTGACTTACTGACGTGATTTTCATGACAATCCAGCATATGGGTTAGTCAATGATACTAGTCTAAGATGGATGGATGGATGCAGTCTTCACTTAAGGAGTTCTTCTTTTAATTTGCAAAGAATGCCTAAGAATGAATAATAAAATCCATGGAAGCAGAAAGGAAGTCAATAAGTCACACGAAAGTGATGGCGTGGTATACAAATAATGATTAACTATGGCACAGTTTGACCACCAAAAATTTAATAATGGTTGGACAGACTTTTAAACATAATAAATGGGAAATTTTTAAAATAGGAAGACACTGAAACTGAAAACTTTATATGTGGGAAAATTTAACATTACTCTTATGGGGGTTTTGGTGCAAGTTCAAAAATCTAACTTCTCACATAGGAAAACTTTGTGTCCAGGAACCTCATATCCAAGGAACACTGTGCGGGAGCAAATGTCATGAACAAAGCTATATAAGGCAGAAAGAGAGGAATACAGTGGAGAATTATGGAAAGGTCAGAAGATCTTGATTTTGTTGATGACAGTTGTTTATTGCACAAAATGGAGTGATATAAAAGCTAAGTGACTGAAAGCCATTATTACCTAACCTGCAAATGACTCTGCACACATGAAATGGGGAGTCATTCAGAGCTTCTATAATACTGCCACCATCACATGTCAGGAGAAATAAGGTCTAACAAAAGAAATGGCTAACATGCAATGGCATCTACAGTTCAGTAATTATCCTTTACATTTCAGCACCTCAACTCTCAACCCTGCCAGAGACAGCAGCCTTTCAAAAAATCATAAAAAGCCCTTGTGTCAGTAATTATACCCCATATAAAGGGTTTCTCTGAGAAGTTTAAACACAATGTGAACCAATACAATATCAAAACAATATCTGAAACAAAACAAAAAAAAAATACCTTCAAGGGTTCAACTATTAGAAATAAACCATGCAGAGGCCCACAACTTTGGCCACACTATGCATAGCACATCCAATGCAAATGTGGCCAAAGTAATGTTGGAGGAATAGGTAGACTGCTAGTTGTGCGGTGTACGGAACACAAAATTTCAAACAGGGACATCTGGTTAAATTAAAACTGGCCCAGCACAAGCTGAAATAAGACCACCAGGTATCTACAGATGAAGAGAAGGTCCTTCAGACAGAACCCAACAGTAGATACAGAGCTTGGAGGACACCATCAGCCAATCCAGTTTGGATTCCTCACCTATTTGGATCCCCCTAATCAGTAAAGAGATTAACAAATAACACAGAGGGGTAATGGATTCTTACACAACTACTGTCCAACACAATCAGGTGGCAGTTTTGGGATGGAATCACAAGACGACACTTTGGGTATTTAAAATCCAGCAAAATCTGAAGGAACAGTCAACCACCTAACTCAGTCTACAAGACAAGATAGTGTGGATTTAAAGGGCAGGGAAATAAAAATGGTGACTGCAACACAGAAATCACCCTCCCCTTCCCCCAGCTAGGAAGAACAGTTATTAGACTATAAACATTCTGACAACAAGAATCATCCACCCAGCATTGCTACTGTTTAGCAACAGTAAATAGTTACTGTTACTAGTTATGTGTTATGTACATTAGGGTCTAGTAAAACTTGCATAACTATCTTCTCTAAATTGTTTTGGAATATCTGGTATTTAATAATTTTGAGTTAATCCAGGTTTAATTACAGTGTAAATGATCATTATGTAGTGACACCTGTTTTGTAAGCAGTAAGCCTGATGATAAGGAACGAATCTGTTCCTGAAACATAGTGTGTTATATTTCAACACATATGATGGAAAAGTCCAAAAAGTCTAGGAGTTCAAATACACAGAATTGTCAGAACCCCGCAGAATAGTAAAATTGTGTTTTATCTGTCTGTTGTTGTCAGTGGAAGGTTTTGATTCACAGAACTGTCATTTCTTCTCCTACTGATACAAACTTTTGGTAACTGTCTTTCTGAAAACACATGCCATACTGACGAGAGGCACTCAGAACACAAAACAGACATATCTGTATGTGAATATGAAACACCAGACATAATAACACACTAAAACCAATCAAAATTTTGGCTGGTCTTGCTGTACTTGATAAAAAGACATACTGTATTTACCCAAATGCAAGACAACTCTAAACTAAAATGTCCCCCTCCCCCC
>Ga0123353_10012581_pt1 | contig 12045 bp, 9 predicted proteins | sample TergutLab28metaG_3_FD_92763 | JGI IMG/M metagenome (GOLD analysis project Ga0123353, IMG submission 92763) | Labiotermes labralis P3 segment gut microbial communities from Petit-Saut dam, French Guiana - Lab288 P3 | ecosystem: Host-associated > Arthropoda: Insects > Digestive system > Gut ... | reverse complement strand
TCTATCCATTGAGCTACGGAACCTCAGGTTGGTCGGGATGACAAGATTCGAACTTGCGGCCTCTTCGTCCCGAACGAAGCGCGCTACCGGGCTGCGCTACATCCCGCCCTGAAAAAGAGGCGCAAAAATATACATTTTTCATTCTCCTAACCCAAAATTAAATTATTCGCGTATAGATGCAAAGTTTTTTTTCTGCGCTTTTGCGTGATTTTGTAAAAACAACTTTAGCAATGACGGTTCTCGGTATTTTTAATATTTTTGTCGTTCAGTAGTGATAAAAAATCATGTAATTATGAAATACACTTTAGCCAACTCTTTCTATAAATATGTTGCGCAAACCTCACCGGAGCCTATTGCCATTGATGTGGAGCGCGCACAAGATATCTATTTTTACGATAAATCTGGGAAGAAATATATAGACCTAATTTCCGGCATCGCAGTTTGTAATATGGGACATTCGCATCCGGAAATTATTAATGCTGTTAAAGAACAGTTAGACAAATATATGCACTTGATGGTTTACGGCGAATTAATTCAGAAACCTCAAGTAGAACTTGCCGAAAAACTTTGCGCTTGCTTGCCTGCTTCCTTAAATTCTGTGTTTTTTGTAAACTCCGGCTCCGAAGCGGTAGAAGGTGCGTTGAAATTAGCCAAACGATACACAGGGCGCTCTCAACTGATACATTTCGAGAGTGCATACCACGGAAGTTCACATGGTGCCATGAGTATGATGGGAAATGAAACCTACAAAGCCGCTTTCCAACCACTACTACCTGATACAAAAACTATTCGTTTTGGAGTTTCGGAAGATTTAAAGGAAATTACAGTAAAAACCGCCGCAATTATTGTAGAACTCATTCAGGGAGAAGCAGGCGTGCGCATAGCATCCGCCGAATATTGGCAGAAACTGAAACAACGTTGCAAACTGACGGGTACCTTGCTCATTGCCGATGAGATTCAAACCGGACTCGGGCGCACCGGAAAACTATTTGCCTTTGAACATTATAAAATTACACCCGATATCCTGCTGCTCGGAAAAGCCTTTGGTGGGGGGATGCCGTTGGGAGCGTTTGTTGCCGACAAAAATATGATGCACATACTGACCTACAACCCTGTATTAGGACATATTACCACATTTGGGGGGCACCCTGTGTGTTGTGCCGCCGCTTTAGCACACCTCAAACTAATCACAAAAAACAAAATGTGGAAAAACGCCGAAACTATTGGCAAAAAACTGGAAAAAATATTGTGGAAACTCCCAAATGTGAAAGAGATTCGTAGAAAAGGATTAATGATAGCTGTTGATTTTCAAAGTACAGAAACAAACTTCAAAACTTTGAATTCCCTATTAAAGAAGGGTATTTTTTCCGACTGGTTTTTGTGGTGTGATACAGCACTACGCATTGCTCCACCGCTAATACTTAATGAAGAGCATTTGAAAGAGATAGAGAAATTATTGTTTTTTATGCAATTCTAATTAGTTTCCGCCGATATTTTCTATTTTTGCCGCCTCATAAAACAAACACTAATGAAAATTTCATTCAACTGGCTCAAGCAATATATTAATTTAGACCTCTCTCCCGAAGAAACATCTGTCTATTTAACCAACTGTGGGTTAGAAGTAGAATCAATAGAGAAATTTGAAACTGTGAAAGGAGGGCTTCTAGGTATTGTGATTGGCGAAGTACTTACTTGTGAAGAACACCCCGACTCCGACCATCTGCATGTTACTACTGTAAACATCGGTACTGAAACGCCACTCAACATTGTTTGTGGGGCACCAAACGTGCGCAAAGGTCTAAAAGTGGCTGTGGCTACTGTTGGCACTACGCTATATGCCGGAGAAGAATCGTTTACCATCAAAAAATCGAAAATAAGAGGTGCCGCCTCAGAAGGAATGATATGCTCTGAAAAAGAGTTACAGTTGGGAGAAAATCACGAAGGAATTATGGAACTTTCTGACGATGCTCAAATTGGACAGCCTGCTGCCATTTATTTTAATATTGAAATAGATTATGTTTTTGAGATAGGTTTAACCCCTAACCGCAGCGATGCTATTTCGCATATTGGTGTGGCAAGAGACCTTTTCGCAGCTTTGAAACAAAATAAAATTCCCTGTTCAAAAATACCGCTCCCCTTTATCGGCGATTTTATCCCAAGCAAAAGGCAACCTCCTATCTCTATTACTATTGAAAACAAAACCGCATGTCCAAGATATACAGGAATTTGTTTAGAAAATGTTGAAATCAAAGAATCTCCCGACTGGCTCAAAAACCGTTTGCTTTCAGTTGGCGTGAGACCTCTAAACAATGTAGTAGATATTACACAATTTGTGATGTTTGAAACGGGACATCCTCTACATGCTTTCGATTCCGATAAAATTGAAGGAAGAAAAGTAATCTTAAAAACACTTCCCAAAGATACTCTCTTCAGAACATTAGACGATAAGGAGTTGAAATTGCACGAAGAGGACCTGATGGTTTGTAATGCAAAAAAAGGAATGTGTATTGCCGGCGTTTACGGCGGAATAGACTCCGGAATTAAAGAAACCACAAAAAATGTTTTTTTAGAAAGTGCATATTTTAACCCTGTTTCTGTGCGCAAAACGGCAAAAAGGCATGCTCTAAAAACCGATGCTGCTTTTCGTTTTGAACGCGGATGCGATGTAACCATGACCGTTTATGCCGTGAAAAGAGCTGCAAAACTATTGGTAGAATTAGCAAACGCTGTAATCACCTCAGAAGTTATTGATGAATACCCAACTATTATTGAACCCATTGTTCTCCCGCTTTCGGTGGAAGAAGTTGAAAAAATAGCAGGAAAAAAAATAGATAAAGAAATGATTTCTGCTATCTTACTTAATCTTGGATTTGAAAACAGTTCTATCAGTGAAAATAAACTCTCTGTAACAATACCTCTTAACAAACATGATGTTACACGTCCTATTGACTTGATTGAAGAGGTATTACGCATTTATGGGTTTAATAATATTGAAATTCCAAATGAAATTCGATACTTTCAGCACAGCAAACCTGAACCCACGCTGAGAAAATTGCAGCAAAATATATCTGAATATTTAGCCCACAACGGTTTCTATGAAATGGTAAACAACTCTCTCTCAAAAAGTGAGTACGCTTCTATTTTTGATTTTATAGATGAAGATGAGCGTGTGGATTTAGTAAACCCGCTTAGCCGTGAACTGAACGCGATGCGCCAAACGCTCCTCTTTTCAGGTTTGGAAACAATTGCATATAATCTGAATAACAAAAACAACAATCTCAAACTTTTTGAATTTGGAAAATCATATCATCTTGTAAATAAGGAGGAAACAGATGTTCTTCAGCGTTATTCGGAAAAAGAAAAACTGTCGTTATTTGTTACCGGTAAAACACACGAGGAAAGTTGGATAACTCCACCTAGAGACTTGGATATATTCTTTTTAAAAAACTATCTTGAAAATATTTTACATAAATCAGGAGTTGCTTTCACTGCACAAAGTATTTATTGTGAAAAGGATACAATGCTCGTTAATACATTCTCCTATTTCAATAATGACCTATGCATTGCAAAATTAGGGCAGGTTCATCCCAAAATCCTGAAATATTTTGATATTAAAAAACCGGTTTATTATGCTGAAGTAGAAGTTACACAACTGTTATCCGAATATTTGAAACACAAAACTTTATATACTCCTATTATCGCTATTCCTACTGTAAGAAGAGATTTGGCACTGGTTGTTGATAAAAATGTAACATATCAACAATTAGAGAAAGTGGCTGCCCAATTTGGCTCCCGACATATTAAAAAGGTATCTCTGTTTGATGTTTACGAAGGAGATAAACTTCCCGAAGGCAAAAAACAGTATGCTTTGAATTTTGTGCTCCAACACCCTGAAAAAACGCTAACCGACGAAGAGATAAACAAGATTATGAACAAATTAGTGGCAGCATTTGAAAGAGATTGTGGTGCTACACTAAGGTAAGAGTGTTTATTAATGATTAGTGGTTAATGGTTAATTAAAAATTAAGAATTAAAAGAATTTCGGGCTATAAATCTAAAATCGTAAATCTTTAAATAAATGACTCCAATTGCAAGCGACCACGCCGGTTTTGAACTAAAACAATTTATTATTTCTCATTTTCATGATTTTCAATGGAGTGATGCAGGTTGTTTCTCGACAGAAAGTGTAGATTATCCTGATTTTGCGCATAAAGTAGCTGCTTTTATTACTGAAAATCCTGAAACAAAAGGAGTTCTTATTTGTGGTTCAGGAAATGGTATGCAAATGGCAGCGAACAAACATCCTAATGTAAGGGCGGCATTATGTTGGAACAAAGAGATTGCAACTTTGGCACGTACGCACAATGATGCCAATATTTTGGTACTCCCCGCACGATTTCTATCACAAGAGGAAGCCATTGATATAGTTACCGCTTTTTTTGAAACTCCTTTTGAAGGAGGACGCCACGAAAAACGAGTAGAGAAGATTAATCTAAAATCGTTCCTGAATTAATTCAGGACTAAAATTGTAAATCTTTGAACTTTTTCTCCCAATATTTACAGGCAAATCCTAACGCCCTTTTTTTGGCACCGATGGAAGAGGTTACCGATAAGGCATTCAGGCATATTTGCAAAAGTATGGGTGCGGATGTCTTGGTCTCTGAATTTGTTTCTTCCGAAGCACTGATTCGTGATGTACAGAAAAGTTTCGATAAAATGAATTTTGACGAATCGGAACGCCCTTTTGGCATACAAATATTTGGACATGACGAAAATTCGTTAGTAAGAGCTGCACAGGTTGCAGAAGAACAACACCCTGATTTTATAGATATTAACTGGGGATGCCCGGTGAAAAAAGTGGTGGTAAAAGGAGCGGGAGCAGCCATTCTAAAAGATATTCCGAAAATGGTAGCCTACACAAAAGCGGTAGTGAATGCCGTGAAATTACCTGTTTCCGTAAAAACACGCTTAGGATGGGATATGAACGACAGACCTATCGTTTCCGCAGCAGAACAACTGCAGGATATTGGCATTCAGGCTATCACCATTCATGGCAGAACACGATCGCAGATCTATTCCGGTGTGGCAGACTGGACGTTGATTGGAGAAGTAAAGAACAATCCCCGTATGGTCATTCCTATTATTGGCAACGGCGACATTGCCTCCGGCGAAAAAGCAGTGTTGTTTAAAGAAAGATACGGTGTTGATGCCCTCATGATTGGACGTGCTGCCATTGGAAACCCATGGATTTTTAAAGAGATAAAATCTGCTTTTGAGAACAAAACTTTCATTCCTCCGACTTTAGAAGAGCGTATTAGTGTTTTATTGCAGCATCTAAAAGCCTCAATTCCGTTAAAATGCGAAAAAAAGGCGTGCCTTGAAATACGGCGACACTATGCAGGATATTTTAAAGGTGTGAGCAACTTTAAAAGCGTACGCTTAGCCTTGATGCAAGCGAGAAGATTGGATGAGATAGAGAATGTTTTATTTGAATGCCAAAGAACAAAGAAATAAAATAATCCAATTCAAATTTTAAAGAAAAAATACAATTAACTCTGCTTTTCAGTCAAATAGTTCCAAAACCGTTGGGGCATAAATTGTCGTTGCAGTCGTAAGTTTTTTCGCTCTTTTATGGATATGGAGCGCAGATATTGCCGCCATCCGCTTTGAAAGTACAACTCCCCTTCTGCAAGTGCCTCGTAGTGTAGTTTGCCTGTTTGAATATCAATTTTTAAATCGTCGAAATAAACAACTTCTGTTTTGTGAAGATTGTAATAGAGCGCGTATTTGCGTTTTATATCGTAGATTATCCACTGTTGGTCGGCGAATCGGTCTTCAAAATGTTCGGAAACCATCGGCAACACATCATATAGAGGTTTTATCGCTGCAAAGTAAAAATCATCTGCTGTTTTTTGGAAGCGTACAAACTGCCGCATCCTTTCCGCTTCTCTTTGTACTTTTCTGAATATTTTGGATAACTCCAACACATCGGGGTCAGCAAAATTCAACTCAATAGTTTTTTGAGACTGAAAAGCTTTGCACATATAATTAAACTCCAATATCTCTATCCCATCCAATTCCGACATCCAGCACGTAAACAACATCTGTAGTGCAGATTCCGATATTTTTTTTCGCAGCCCTGCTACCACGCGATTCGCTTTCTGTTCATCGGTTAGTACATGATAGTTTTCTGTAAAAAGTACGGAAACTTCCTGTTTAAAAATCTGTTGCGGGAATTGCTTCCGTTCAAATGCATCAAAAACACATGTCAGTAGCCCCTCAAAAGAGCCGTCGTAGGTAAAGGATAGTTCTCGTTTCATAAGAATGGCAATTGCAACTGACTATCATTTTTTTCTTGCTTTTTCCCTACTAATAGTTGGCGGAGATTCTCAGGTTGTATTTCATTAACCGTAAGCATGGGCAATTCGTTGCAAGTGATAAAATATTTTGCCCGCTTAAGCACCACGCCCATTTTTTTTAGATGCTCCAGCGATAAATGTCCGTAGCGGCGGGAGGTTACTATCAGTTTTGCCGATTTAACACCCACGCCCGGAATCCTCAAAAGCATCTCGTAATCCGCCCTGTTTATGTCAATAGGAAACAGTTCGGGATGTCTTAGTGCATAAGCCAATTTGGGGTCTATTTCCAAATCTAAATCGGGATATCGCTCATTTACAATTTCATCTACATTAAATTGATAAAAACGCATGAGCCAGTCGGCTTGATACAGTCTGTTTTCCCTCACAAGAGGCGGAGCAGAAAGCGCGGGAAGTCTTGCATCAGCGAGATTAACAGGAATATACCCTGAATAATACACGCGCTTCATGGAGGGTTGCTGATACAGGAAATTGGATAGATTCAATATCTGCCGGTCGCTTTCGGGCGATGCGCCAATTACCATTTGCGTACTCTGTCCGGCAGGCGCGTACAACTTAGCATGGCGATACTTTTTCTTCTCTTCCTTGCTCTCCAAAAAATGCTGATGAATAAAACCCATCGGCGTTAATACACTTTGATAATCTTTCTGAGGAGCAATCAGTTTCAAACTCTCTTCCGACGGTATTTCAATATTAACGCTTAGGCGGTCGGCATATAATCCTGCCTGTGCCATCAGTTCGGGAGTTGCCCCCGGAATCGCTTTCAAATGGATATATCCGTTGTATCTATGAATAGTACGAAGGTCTTTGGCAACAGCAACCATGCGCTCCATCGTATAATCGGCATTGCGCACCACGCCAGAACTTAGAAAGAGACCTTCAATATAATTGCGGCGATAATATTCGATAGTTAAATCCACAATTTCAGAAACGCTGAATGTGGCGCGCGGCACATCGTTGCTTACCCGGTTCACGCAATAGGCACAGTCGTACATACAGTAATTGGTAAGCATGATTTTGAGTAGAGAGACGCATCTGCCATCTTCGGTAAAACTGTGGCAGATTCCCCATCCTGCCGCCGATCCGATCCCTTTTGCCGTATTCTTTCGCGTTGTTCCGCTCGAGGCACAAGACACGTCGTATTTGGCTGCCTCTGCCAGAATTTGCAGTTTCTCGAACGTAGCGGAAGTCATACTTATTTTTTTATTTTTTTTGGCAAATATACATTTTTTCTTCCATGGAATTGCCATTTTTTAATACATTTGCGCGCTTTATTCTCAGATGAGAAACGTAATGTAAGATTTAAAAAAGTAGAGTAACGCAATATCTATAAACAGAATTTATTAACCTTATTAATTGGAATAAAAATATGCAAACGACCATCTTAATTTTACTTATTATATTGGTAATTATAGGAATTATCAATATTGTAGTTCAAATAATTAAAAAACCGGCTACTAATGATAGTCAAGATTTCGTTAAACTTGAAACCACTATTGCTCGTATTGAACCTGCTATTAGAGATGAATTTAGCCGAAGCCGTACCGAAAATCAGGATGCTTTTAAGAGCAATCGGGAAGAACTTAATAATTCATTGAAATCATTTGAAGATACGTTTAGTAAAAATGTGAAAGATTTCAATGAATTACAAAAACAAAAATTTGATGATTTGTCAATGAAACAAGAAAACATCAAAAAAGAAACAGAGAATAAACTAAAAGAGATAAGAGAAACTGTTGAAGGGAAACTCAAAAACATTCAAGAAGATAATAATAAAAAACTTGAAGAAATGAGAAAAACTGTAGATGAAAAATTGCAGGAAAGTGTTGAAAAAAGGTTTAACGAATCTTTTAAGTTGATAAATGAGCGCTTAGAAGCAGTTCATAAAGGGCTTGGCGAAATGCAAACTTTGGCGACAGGCGTTGGAGATTTAAAAAAAGTTTTAACTAATGTTAAAACACGCGGAACTTTTGGAGAGGTACAGCTTGGTGCAATTTTGGAACAATTTTTATCTCCTCAACAGTATATTAAAAATGATCACCCCGACGATGAAAATGACAGAAGAGTGGTTGAATACTCAATCAAACTTCCCGGAAAAGATACAGACGAACCTGTGTTATTACCGATTGATTCAAAATTTCCTATTGAAGATTACCAGCGGTTGCTTGATGCGTATGAAAATAATCCTGATGCTGTTGAAGGAATTTCTATACAACTTGGAAAATCGGTAGAAAAATGTGCTAAAGAGATTTCCGACAAATATATCAAACCGCCAAGAACAACAGATTTTGCCATTCTTTTTGTCCCCACTGAAGGTCTTTATGCTGAAATTTTACGCCGCCCGGGTTTTGCTGAAACCATTCAACAAAAATATCGTGTCGTGGCTGTTGGCCCTACTAATTTGGTAGCATTTCTGAGCAGTTTACAAATGGGATTTAGAACATTGGAAGTTCAAAAGCGTTCAAGTGAAGTTTGGGAAATTCTGGGTGCAGTAAAAACCGAATTTGGCAATTTTGGCAATTTACTTGAAAAAACAAAGAAAAAATTGCAAGAAACAGCAAATGTAATAGATATGGCGGGGATTCGTTCGCGAGTAATAGAGAGAAAATTGAAAAATGTAGAAGCAATATCAGAAGAAAAATCAATGAAACTTCTTGGAGAAGTAATAGAAATAGAAGAAGATACAATTATAGAATAAAAAGCGAACTTCTCTTGGAGTTCGCTTTCTTTGTGGTCCCTCTTGGGATCGAACCAAGGACCCCCTGATTATGAGTCAGATGCTCTAACCGTCTGAGCTAAGGGACCAGTTTTTCGCACTTGAAAAACGGTGGCAAAAATAGCATTTTTTTGATGAGATGATGAGATGATGAGATGATGTGGTGATTAATTTTTGTAAGAGATTAGTTTATACCGAGTTTCTTTTTAATATTGGCAGGGATAGCGTCTTTGTGTATCACAATTCCGATGGTTTGCAGTGCGAAATAAGGTTCGGAAGCGTATAAAAATCCGCTGTAGGGATTTCGGTTATCCACCCCCCACGAATTTTTCACAATATAGTAAGGCGTCCCATTTTGGTCAGTGGCTCTTCCTACTAATACCATGCCATGATCATCGGTAATGGTAAAATTATCAAATCCTTCCTGGCGCATTTCTTGCGTTATGGTTTTCTCTTTTCCGGGTTTTTCAAATTTATAGAGTTCGTCGTTTTTCTCTCCCTGTGATAAATTTTCCCAGCGTGTTCTGTCAGAATCGTCCATGCTTGCCATATCTTTTTCAGGCAGAACGGCAACTCCTTTTCTCCAGTTAAAACCTTTATCGCTCACATCGGCAGCCCAAGCAATAGAATAGCCGTTATCAATTGCATTATTAGCAATTTGCATCAACTCATCTAAAGGAACATTGTACGATTTTCCCCACATCCAATTATCGGGAATCTCTATAGCAAATTGAGTATAAAACGGGTGGTGCGTGTATGAAGTGATACTCACATAATCACTCATATTCAACCCTAAAGATGCAGCAAAAGATTTTGGCGTATATTCTTTTCCGTTATAGGTAAATTTTTCGGGTGTTTTACCCATATAGGCATCTAAAATGGCATCATATCCTTTCTTCCATGCTGTGGTTAATTTTTTGTTAGGATTGGAAACAATGGCATCCAAATAAGCTTTTAGCAAGGCATCCAACTCTCCGTGAACGGGAAGTTCTTCGCCATATTCTGCACCTTGAAAGATGGTTTCTGGCACGATGCCGTATTTGTCAATCATGGAAAATGCATCTAAAAAACCTCCGCCGGCTGCAAAATTCCAGTTGCCGTGCATACGCACATAGATATCGGCTTTATCGCTGTAGGCACGACTTACTATCCACATCTCCGATAAGTCGAACTCGCCTTTCCCTTTTCTTAGCAGTTCACTTTCTAAAAAGCCAATTGCAGAATAAGCCCAACAAGTACCGGAGCGGTTCTGGTTTTTTACAGGCGTATATTTCATTTCTTTGGTGTGAGTAAAAATGTACCCTTCGGGTTTCTCTTTTTCTTGCTCTTGAGCAAAAAGCATGTTAACAGAACAAGGCGCTAAAAAGATTGCAATGAGCGCGGCGAATAAAAAATGTTTAAAAAAATTCATAATGGTGTTTATTAATTATAGTTTGGGTTTAAAATTTGCTGTAATTCTTGTCTAAGTATTTTTTTTAGGTATTCTGGAATGATCCGGGTGAACAATGCGAGCGGGAGGGTTTAATTCATGTGAGCAGTTGTTGTTATAAATTGTTCTTTCTTGTCTGAAAATAAAAGCAAATAATATCCCCACTACCAACGCATAAGATGCAAAAACAAACCAAACATTGGGAATTTCGGGCAAATTCCATACAATCGCGCCGGTTGCTTTGTTAGTGAAAAAATTTGCAATCACATATCCTGCGATAAGGTTGCCGAGAACTGCCCCTATCCCATTGGTCATCAGCATAAAAACTCCTTGAGCGGAGGACTGTATTTTCGAGTCGGTGTTCTGTTGTACAAAAAGCGCACCCGAAATATTGAAGAAATCGAAAGCCATACCGTAAACAATGCAGGAAGTTACAATTAACCCAAAACCGAGAATGGTATTGCCTGCCAATCCGAATAATGCAAAACGCAATGTCCATGCAGCCATACTCATCAACATCACTTTCTTTATTCCGAATCGTCTCATAAAGAAAGGAATGGCAAGGATAAACATCGTTTCAGAAATTTGCGAAATGGAAAGAATTATCGTTGAAAATTCAAATACAATTGAGCCTTTCGGGAAAATATGGAAATCCTGTAAGAAAGCATCTCCATAAGCATTGGTTAATTGCAGAGCCCCTCCAAGCATTAAACTGAATATAAAGAATATAGCCATTTTTTTCTGTTTAAACAGTACAAAAGCGCGTAACCCAAGTTTGTCTATCCATGATACTTTCCGGCTATTTTCTTCTTTTTCTTTAGTGATGTTGGGTAAAGTAAAGAAAGCAAAAAGCGACAAACAGATGGCACCCACTGCCGAAATAATAAACGACACTTTGATGCTGTATCCAAAACCCCAATCTTTTGTAAAACAGTTTGTAAACCACATAGCAACGATAAAGCCAACAGTTCCCCAAACTCTAATGGGCGGAAAATGTATGACAGGATCTTTCCCTGCTTTTTTTAATGTTTCAAAACCAATAGCATTATTCAAACCTATCGTTGGCATATAAAAACACATGGCAATCAATAAAACCCAAAAAAATGGCATGGGTGCTCCAATCAAGGGCAAAAAACACATTGTAATACCAAAGAGCAAGTGCAAAAAAGCAAAAACATAGTTGGCTTTCCACTTATCGGCAATAATACCGAACAGTGTGGGCATAATTAAAGAAGCAAAACCCATAGTAGAAAAAACCAGTCCAAATTCAGCACCATCCCAGCCTCTCTCTTTAAATCCGTAAGCAGCAAGCGTCATCATCCACGTCCCCCAAACAAAAAATTCAAGGAAGTTCAGAATAATTAAACGCAATTTTATACTCATAATATTTTAATTAGTGGTTAGTGGTTAGTGGTTAGTGATTAGTGGTTAGTGGTTAATGGTTATTTTAGGAATTTATATTCGTAAACTTTTGGCTCAATTTTTTGCGCCAAAACGGTTAAACTGTCTCGAAGATTATTAAT
>Ga0123353_10012580_pt1 | contig 12047 bp, 10 predicted proteins | sample TergutLab28metaG_3_FD_92763 | JGI IMG/M metagenome (GOLD analysis project Ga0123353, IMG submission 92763) | Labiotermes labralis P3 segment gut microbial communities from Petit-Saut dam, French Guiana - Lab288 P3 | ecosystem: Host-associated > Arthropoda: Insects > Digestive system > Gut ... | reverse complement strand
CACAGAGGCACAGAGGAGCACAGAGAAGGACGTTGGATTTTCACAACATCTCCCGAATTCCCAGCCGTGGTGGAATCCCAACGTCCTTCTCTGTGCTCCTCTGTGCCTCTGTGGTGAAAAAAAACTTACCTTGCAGGAGAACTGAAAGACCCTGTTCCGGTTGAGGGGAATCTTGCGTTTCTCCGGCGGGTTCCGGTATAGTGACGAGCCTGGCCCTGCCGCGGCGCGGCGGGGTGGGTGATTGCGCATGAATCGAGGATGGGCAACCGTAGTCGTGGTGGCGTGGATCGCGGGCGTTGGCCTGTGGACGGAGTCTGCCGTCGCGCAGGCCCGGGAGTCCGTCGAGGCGCGGAGCGGTCCTGGGGCGGTCGACGTCCCAGACGATTTCGTGGACACGGACGAGGCGGCCCCCGATGCCCGGAGGGGTCCGCGGGCCGGGACGCAGGACATGGAATGGGTGGACGGGCAATGGGTTCCCGCGGCCTCGCGGGATTTTGCCACGCCCGACGGGTTGCTGGCCTGGATTCGCCACTACGCCGACCGCAACCAGAACGCGCTGGTGGTCAGCACGGCCGGGCGGTTTCTGAAGGAATATCCCGGAGACCCGCGGTCGGAAGAGGTGATGTTGCTGGCCGGTGAGGCGGAGATGCGCCGCGAGCGGTACTGGCAGGCCTTCAAGTGGTTTGAGAAACAACTGGACGCCTTTGCAGCCGGGGAGTTTTCCGCGCGGACGCTTCAGCGCGAGCACGAGGTGGCCGAGGCGTTTCTGTCGGGAAAACCGCGGATCGTGCTGGGGTTTCTTCCCCTGCCGGCCAGGTCCGAAGGAATCGACATCATGCTGCGGATCGTGGAGCGCGCACCGGGGTCGGCCCTGGCGGAGAAATCCATGATGCGGGTGGCGGATTTTTACTTCGACCGTCAGAATTATCTGCTGGCCGTCGGGGCGTATGACCGGTATCAGGAACTGTTCAAGTCCTCGCCGCGGATTCCGTACGCGATGTATCGGGCGGCCTTGGCGGCGTTGGGCATGTTCCGCGACACGTCCCGTGACGAAACGCCGCTGATCGACGCCGAGCAACGGTTCACGCTGTTTGCGCGGCGGTTTCCGCGGGACGCGCAGGCGGCGGAGGCGGGTAAAATTCTGGAGACGATTCGCGATCTTCGCGGGCAAACGTCGTTTGAGACGGGCGAGTATTACCGCAAGGTCGGACGGGCCGAGGCGGCGGCGTTCTATTACGAGCGGACGGTGGATCGGTTTTCGGACACCGCCTGGGGCGAGCGGGCGGCGGCCCGGCGGGCGGCGCTGGGCGACGTGCAACGCAAACGACCGACCGGCGTGGCCATCCCCGCTCCGGGATTGCCGGTCACGGCGGCCAAAACCGCGACCGAGCGGATTGAGGAGTTGCCATGACACGCGCCGCCGTCATCCTGGTGATGCTGCTGACCACACTGCTGGGCGGGTGTGGGTACACGACCGACAGCCCATTTCCCGACGACGTGCGGACGATCAGCGTGCCGATGTTCCAGCGCGGGCGGGGCGTCTTCCGGCGGGACATCGAGTTCGAGTTGACCGAGGCCGTCAAAAAGCGGCTGCAACTGGACACCCCCTACCGATTCGCCGACCGCGGAGAGGCGGACACGGAATTGACGGGCGAAATCCACTCGATCCGGCAGCAGATTCTGTACTTCAACACCAACACGGGCGTTCCGCGCGAGATGGCGGTCACGTTCACCGTGTCGTTCCAGTGGACGGATCTGCGGACGGGCGAAATCCGCGCCCAGCGCAACCGCATGGACGTGATGGTGACGCGCATCAACGACTCACCCTTCGACCAGACGTTTTTCCAAAGTCAGGAAGAAATGGTCAACGCGGTGGCCAAACGGATCGTCGAGCAACTCGAGTCCGACTGGTGACGCTCGGTTTGCGTGGCGTGTGGGTAAATATCGGCCGGTAGTTCGAGGGAAACGTCTCAGCCACAAGCCACCAGCCACCAGGTAAGGAACGACGACGGCGAAACGACAAAAGACAATCAATACGGGAATCGACAAGGTAGTGCCATCAATGCAGGATCGTATGAAATCAAGTCGGCTTTACCATACCTTGTCGCTTGTGGCTAGTGGCTGAGATTTTCGCGCGATTTTCCCGCCGTGCGGTGGAAAATAGAGTAAGATGATAAGGTAGACATGAGCGACCAAATGCCAGACAAGCCTGACCGGGGGCCGATGCCTCCGCCCAACCGATACCGATCCTATCTCGGATGGGTCGTGCTGATCGTGTTGGGGCTTCTGGTGTTGACCTACTTCGGAAAGTCCGGTGACCGCCGCACGATCGACGCGATGGCGTTCTGGCGGTTCGTCAAGAACGGAAACCTGACGGGCGAGCTGCGCATCCGCGAGGGCGAGATCGACGGGCAAAACCGCGACCGCACGGGACTGACCACCAAGGAAAGCGACAAATTCACCGTCTCCTTTCCCCGGTCGGACCGCGGGGTGGATTTCGACACGCGGCTACGGAGCGAGTTGCAGGCCTCCAATGCCGATGTGAAGGTGTTCTACGAACAATCCAGTTGGATCGGCGACGCGCTGATCCAGATCCTGTTCGTGATGATCGTGATCGTGCTGGCGTGGTTCCTGCTCTTCCGCCGGCTCGGGTCGGCGGCAGGGGGCGGCGGATTCCTGGGCAACTTCGGCCGAAGTCGCCACCGCATGGCCACCAAGGAGCTCAGCAAGGTCACGTTCGCCGACGTCGCGGGGATTCAGGAAGCCAAGGACGAAGTGGTCGAGATCATCGAATTCCTGAAAAACCCTGGGAAATTTCAGCGACTGGGCGGGCGCATCCCGCGCGGCGTGCTGCTGGCGGGCGAACCCGGATGCGGCAAGACGCTATTGGCCAAGGCCATCGCCGGTGAGGCGGAGGTGCCCTTCTTCAGCATCAGCGGTAGCGATTTCGTGGAGATGTTCGTGGGCGTCGGCGCCAGCCGCGTGCGCGATCTGTTCAAGCAGGCCAAGGAATCCTCGCCCTGCATCATTTTCCTGGATGAAATCGACGCCGTGGGTCGCCGTCGCGGAATGGGGTTCAACGGCGGAGGGCACGACGAGCGCGAGCAGACGCTCAATGCCATTCTCGTCGAAATGGACGGGTTCGACAGCAGCGACCAGATCATCGTCATCGCGGCCACCAACCGCGCGGACATTCTCGACCCGGCCTTGACGCGCCCGGGACGCTTCGACCGCCAGATCGACGTTCCGCTACCGGATGTCGAGGGGCGCGTGCAGATTTTGAAAATCTACCTGGGAAAAATCACCGTCAGTCCCGACGTGGACGTGACGCGCCTGGCCCGCGGAACGCCGATGTTCAGCGGGGCGGACCTGGCCGCCCTGGTCAATGAAGCCGCCATCGCCGCCACCATGGCCAACAAAGAGGCCGTCGAGATGAACGACCTCGAGGACGCGCGCGACAAGGTCCGCTGGGGTCGGGCGCGAAAGAGCCGCGTCGTCGACGAACAGGAAAAGGCCACCACCGCCTATCACGAAGCCGGGCACGCGCTGGTGCAGGTGATGACCAAGGGCGCCGACCCGTTGCACAAAGTCTCGATCATTCCGCGAGGCCAGATGGGCGGGGCGACCTTCAGCCTTCCCGAAAAGGACCGCTACCTGTACACGCGCGGGTACTGCCTGGCCATGCTTCGGGTGGCGCTGGGCGGTCGGTTGGCGGAGAAGATTTTCTGCGACGACATTTCCAGCGGCGCCAGTAGCGACATTGCGCACGTGACCGAAATCGCCCGCCGCATGGTGATGGACTGGGGCATGAGCGACAAACTCGGAACCATCCGCTACAGCGCCGACGAACGCCGCATGATGATGGATGTCGGCGGAAAAGACTATTCCGACCGGACCGCCGAGATCATCGACCAGGAAATGAAGGATATCGTCGACCAGGCCTACCGCGAAACCGAGCAACTGCTCACCGAGCATCGCGAAAAACTCCAGGCCCTGGCCGAGGCGCTGATCAAGTACGAGACGCTCTCGGCCGAGGACGTCAACCGCGTGCTCGACGGCCGGGGAATCGACCGCCCGACCGTCGGAGACCTGCTCGACCAGCTGCGACCGGGTGACGGTGGCGGCACGACGGTCTCGTCCGCGACCACACAATCCGAACCGCCCGACGACGGTATCAAGATGCCGGAACTGGACTGAGCAATATGAACCCTTTTCCGTCCATCGCGCCGCGCGCCATGGTCATCGCCGGCCCCAATGGTTCGGGCAAAACGACATTTGCCCGCGAGTTTTTGCCGGCTGAAGGGAACTGCCCCGCGTTCATCAACGCCGACCTGATTGCGGAGGGGCTTTCTCCATTTCGCCCCGCGTCGATGGCCGTCGAAGCTTCGCGACTGATGCTGGAGCATGTTCGCCAGATGGTGGTCCGGCGAGAGGACTTCGCCGTGGAGACGACGCTGGCCGGGCGGGCGTATTTGCGGATGATTCGCGAGTGGAAGGCGGTCGGCTACAGAATCGAGCTTGTGTTCCTCCAATTGCCCTCCGCTGATTTTGCCGTGGAACGAGTCCGTTTGCGCGTCGCCCAAGGCGGGCACAACATCCCGGAACCGGATATCCGTCGCCGCTTTGACCGTGGGCTAGAGAATTTTCACCGACACTACCGTACTACCGTGGATGTCTGGAAAATTTTTGATGCCAGCCGAACGCCGCCTGCCCTTGTCGAAGAGGGAGCCAATCGATGACCCAGATGTATGATAAATTACCCGATTTTGAAGGTAGTCGGAAGGCAATCATTCGCGCCGCGCGTCGTGCAGCCGAAGTCGCCCGGCAGCACGGTCATCCGCTGATCCTGTGGCGTGACGGTCAGATTGTTCGCGTCATGCCCGACGACCTGCCGCCTCTGCCGGACGAAGCGCCCGACCTGAGTCAGCCGTAGCATGTCCCGTCTTGCTCCCGTCGCCTTGTTGGGATACGATGTCGCCATGTCCATGACATGGCACGTGACAGGAAAGGGGTTTACGTCATGCATACGGAAATCGGGACAGTCGCGAGGTGGTGGTTTGGTGTTGGCGCGGTCGTGTTGGCGGTGTTGGTGATTGCGCCGGTGGCGGGGCAGACGACCAAACCGGCGAAAACACCATGGGCCGCGTATACGAAGTTGTCGCAGGACGAACATTCGGCGTCGGTGCGAATGTCCGGCGACGCGGACCTCGCGCGGGCGGACTTCGAGAAACGCTATGCCTGGCATCCGGGCGCCACGGAAAAACCCGATTCCGACGACGCCAAAAAGGAGGCCACGAAAGTCCTGGCCGCGTACCAGGCGGTGCTGGACCTGTATCCCGGCACGGAAATCACCGCCTATACCGCCATTCGCATGGCGGGGTTTTATGGGTATATCGGACAGCCGGACAAGACCTTGGACGTCATGAAGGACGTCGCGTTCATGTATGAGCGCACACCGTACGGACCCAAGGTCGCCTTCGAACTTGGATTGCATTACATCCAACGAGAAAAAAAGCCGGAGGAGGCCATCGAGTGGCTGCGAAAAATCCCCATGCCCGACGGCCTGCCCATCGAGGATTCCAAGAAACTCGACGAAACAGGCGGCGCGTATATCCGGGCCCAACTGCAAGTCATCAAGGCCATTCTGGTCCTGCAAGACAAGCCCGACGAGGCGAAAATCGTTTTGGATGACCTGAAAGAATTATTTCCGTTCTTCGCGGATTCACTCGACCAGAACTGGAAAGGCCTGCTCGAAGAGGCCGAGTCCGTCGCCCGCGAGAAGGCGAAACGACAACCCGCCGCGACGCAGCCGCGCGCGACGACCCGACCCGCGCGGTAGTTCGTGACGCGGGCGTGAGCGTTGGAAAACCCCTATGGTGAACTTGTTGGTTGGTCGATAAGTAATATAGAACAGGGAGGGTTGTAGAACAGGTGTGTGACGGTGGATTTTTCGTCATGTGAGGATCGGTTTGAGTATGATCGGCTGGTCGTGTCCGATCCGGTTCGGCTGCGCGAGGTGTGTCGGTCCTTGCGGTCGGCGGGCGCGTTTGCCGTGGACACGGAGTTTATCCGCGAGCAGTCCTACACGCCGCGGCTGTGCCTGGTGCAGGTCGCCACGGCGGATACGTTGGCGCTGCTGGACCCGCTGGCGATAGATTTGACCGAGTTTTGGCCTCTGCTGGTCGATCCGGCCATCGTCAAGGTCGCGCACGCGGGCGCGCAGGATTGGGAGATGTGTTACCACGCCTGCGGCCAACCGCCGGCGAATATGTTCGACGTGCAGATCGCCGCGGGACTGGCGGGTCTGGCGTATCCGATGTCCTACGGCAGGCTGGTGCAGCAGATTTTCAACGTGGAGATTCCGCAGGGCCACAGTTTCAGCGACTGGCTCCGCCGCCCGCTGACCACCAAGCAATTGGAGTATGCTGCCGTCGACGTCGCCTACCTCATGCCCGCGCACGAATTTCTCCAGGCCCGCCTGACCGAACTGGGGCGGACCGACTGGCTGCGGCAGGAGATGCTTCCCTTCGAGGGCACGGAACTGTACTGGTGCGAACCGGCCCAGGCCTGGCGGAAGGTGCGAGGTATCGGACGGTTGAACCCGAACGAGTTGGCGGTGCTTCGCGAGCTGGCCCGGTGGCGGGAAACGGCCGCCGCCGTCGCCGACCTGCCCGCCCGGACGTTCCTGGGCGATCCGGCGCTGGTTTCCCTGGCCCGGGCCAAACCCGACACGACCGCCGCCGTTGCCGCCTGCCGGTTTGTGCCACGCCCGCTGGCGTCGCAGTACGGTGACGTCATCCTCCAAGCCGTCCGTGCGGGACTGGCCACACCGAAGGACCAACAGCCCCGCCTGCCCAAATCGTCTCCGCCCCTGGACGGAGACAAAAATCTGGTGAACCAGTTGGTCGCCGCTGGCGTTCAGCACTGCCAGGCCAACCGGGTCACGCCCGAGCTTTTCGCCGCCAAACACAACTACACCGAACTGGTCCGCGCCCTGACAGGCCGGCGAAAACCCTCGCACCCCCCGCATCTTCTGACCGGCTGGCGAAAACCGCTCACGCTGGAAATTCTCGCACATTCCAACACCGGCCTGTCTGTGTAAGTGGTAAAGTATCCCCCGTCATGGCCGAACTGTTTGAACAACGTGAGACGCTCTCGCCCGTGGCGGGACGGGTGGTGGGCGTGGTAATTAATGCTGCCGTCTGGACGGTGTTCGATTACCTTTGGCCGGCGGGGCTTGGCGAGCCGGCTATCGGTCGGCGGGTGCAGGTTCCGTTCGGGCGGGGCAATCGTGGGTGCGTGGCGTTTGTGGTCGAGGTTGATCGGCCTCACCCGGCGATTCCGCTCAAGCCCGTCACGGCCGCCCTGGACGACGCGCCCTCGCTGGACGCCACGCTGATGCGGCTGGGGCAGTGGATGAGCCACTACTATATGACGCCGCCGGGCATGGTGCTGGCCGCGATGGTTCCGTCGTCGATCGGCCGACATGCGCCCAAACACGAGACCGTGGCGACGCTCACGAGCGGGCCCGACGATTGGCCGAAAAAACTGGGTCCCAAGCAGCGGCAAGTCCTCGACGCGTTGCTGGAGGCCCGTAAACAGGGCATCGAACCGGTTCCGCTGGAGCAACTGTTCTCGCGCGGTGGAGACCGCCAGACCGCCCGCACGTTGCAAGCCCGCGGACTGGTGAAACTGGAGGGCAGGCCCGTGCAACTGCCCGCCTTGACCGACGTCACGCCCGCCGACGCGATGGACCTCACCGACGAGCAGGCGGCCGCCCTGGCGGATATTGAAACAAAACTCGGGCAGACAAATTTTTCCGTCACGCTGCTTCAGGGCGTGACCGGTAGCGGTAAAACCGAGATATACGTTCGCGCGGTGCGGAAGGTGATCGCGGCCGGTGGGCAGGCGATTCTGCTCGTGCCGGAAATCGCCCTGGCCACGCAGACGCTCCAGCGGCTTCTCACGCGGTTGCCCCGCGTGGCCGTGCTGCACAGCGGACTGACCGGCGCGCAGCGGGCGTTTTACTGGAACAAGATCGCGGCGGGGGAGGCGTCGGTTGTGGTCGGTCCGAGAAGCGCCATCTTCGCGCCGCTGCCACGCCTGGGGCTGATCATCGTCGACGAGGAGCACGAGTCCAGTTACAAGCAGGACACGGCCCCGCGGTATCACGGTCGCGACACGGCCGTTATGCGGGCCCGGCTGGCGGGTGTGCCGGTGGTGCTCGGTTCGGCCACGCCGAGTTTGGAGTCACTCGCCAACGTGCAGCAGGGGCGGTACTCGCTGCTGAAGCTGACGCGCCGCGTGCGGGACTTGCCGATGCCGCGCCTGAACATCGTGCCGCTTCGCAAGGAGCTCACGCCGGGGCGGATCGAATTGATCGGCGCGACGCTGACGCGGAAAATCGCCACCGCCCTCGACCGCCGCGAGCAGGTGATTTTGCTCATGAACCGCCGCGGCTACGCCAGCTATGTGTTCTGCCCGAGTTGCGAATGGCAGCTCCAGTGCGACGCCTGCACGCGGGCCATGGTCTTCCACCAGGCGACGCAATTGGCCCGCTGCCATTACTGCCAAAGCGCCACGCTGTTGCCGCAGATTTGCCCGGCCTGTAAGGGAAAAATCGTGCTGTTCGGCTACGGCATCCAGCGGATCGAGGACGAACTGTCGCGGAAATTCCCGGCGGTCAAATTCGCGCGCGTCGACAGCGACACGATGACCACGGCGTCGCAGTTTCAGAAGGTATTCGACGAGTTTGCCCGCGGAGACCTCGACCTGCTGCTGGGAACGCAGATGGTGGCCAAGGGGTTGGATTTCCCGCGCGTCTCGCTGGTGGGCGTGGTCTCGGCGGACACGTCGCTGGCGATTCCTGATTTTCGCTCCGCCGAGCGGACGTTTCAGTTGGTGGTGCAGGTGGCCGGGCGGGCGGGACGGGCCGACGTTCCCGGCGAGGTGATCGTGCAGACGCTGCATGAAGACGAGCCGGCGATCCGCTTCGCCGCGACGCACGACTTCGACGGGTTCGCCGCCACGGAACTGCCGTTGCGCCGCGAGGCGAACTTGCCGCCGTTCGGGCGCATGGTGCGGTTCATCATCCGTCACGAGCACGTGGGCAAGACCGAGGAAGGCAGCCGGGCGCTGGCGGCAGGCCTGTCGCGCATACTGCCGCCGGATATCCGCCTGCTGGGCCCGATGCCCGCCGGTGTGCAGAAAATCCGCAATTTGTTCCGCTATCAGATACTTTTGACCACCGCCCGCGCGGGCCACATCCAAACCATTGTCGTCCCGCGGCTGGCGGAATTGACCAAAGACATCGACGCCGAAATCATCGCCGACGTGGACCCGGTGAATCTGCTGTGATGCTTTTAGCCGCGAATTGCGCGAATGACGCGAATTGTTGTCGCGGGATAACGATGTTGAAGAGTCGATGGTAATTGGGCTTGTCGTTGATATGGCTCTGCCTTTTTGCGTTGTAGAATGTCCCGTACGACACATGGTTTCTTCCCCTTCCGCGCGAGACAGGGGAGGAGACTCGATTTGTCCTCCACGTCACCAGCATATATAGGGCTACAGTCTCAACAAATCGTTTCGAGTTTCGAGTTTCGAATTTTCACCGGGGCACTACAATGGCCGCGTATGCAACTGGTGATTTTGGTGGCGTTTGTTTTGGTGTTGTCGTTGCGGCACGGGCCTGACGAGGCGGCGGGCGTGGTGGTGCTTGTGCCGGCGGCTGTGGCCTACGTGGTTCTGGCGGGCGTTCTGGCGGGGCTGAACGCGTCGCGAGCCCTTCGCGCGATGGACGGGCCGCCCCCGCCAGGCCGACGGCGGAGTCGTGGCCTGCTGTCGCTGCTGGTTCCGGCGTATCTGCTGGGCGGGCTGGCGGAGTTGCTCTTTATGGGCTGGGGTCGGGTGCTTGACGCGACCTGTCCGGCCTGTCGCAACGTGCCGCTGCTCCCCGAGGCCGTGGCGCTGGCGCCGTTCGTGGCCGCCCTCGTGCTGGTCTGGATGGTGGAGTATCCCCTTCATCGTCGGGTGCGGCGGCAGTTGGCGGCCCGATTCGCCGACGAGGGGTGGACGGTTCCCGCCTGGTCGCGGGGGGAATTTCTGGCCTTCAATTTCCGGAACCAGTTTCTCTTCATCGCCGTGCCGGTCGCGATGATCTGGTTGGCGAATGACCTGATTCTCCAGCGGAATTGGCCCGCCGTTCTGGCGGCCGCCCAGTGGGTGGCCGCCCGATTGAACGCGTCCCCGCTGGGTCAGACGGGGCAGGACGCGTTGACGATCGCGTTGTCCGCGGCGGTGTCCCTGACGGTGTTCCTGTTCGTGCCGGTGCTGCTGGTGCGCGTCTGGCGGACCTCCCCGCTTCCGCCGGGCGAGCTTCGCGACGCGCTGCTCGACACGCTCCGTGCGTTGCGACTGCGGTGTCGTCCGTTGCGGGTCTGGCACAGCGGCGGTGTGGTTGCCAACGCCGGTGTTATGGGCCTGATCGCGCCGCTACGGTACGTGCTGCTCTCGGACGCGCTGCTGGACCGCATGGACCGCCGCCAGGTGCAGGCCGTCTTCGCCCACGAGGTCGGGCACATTCAGCAGCATCACATTTTTTACTCGGTGCTGTTCACGCTGTCGGTGATCGCGTGGGGGTCGCTGCTGGCCGAGTGGGCGGCGGACCTCGGGCTCATCCGCAACGAGTTTGTGCTGAACGGCGTGGCCCTGGTCGCGATGGCGGCGGGATGGGGGTTCGGTTTCGGATTCGTCAGCCGGCGGTTCGAGCGGCAGAGCGACGTGATCGCCGCGTGGACCGTCGGGCTCCCTTGTGCGGGCGATCCGCGGCGCGTCACGCCGGAAGGGGCGACCCTGTTCGCTTCCGCCCTGCGGCGCGTGGCGCAGCTTAACGGCATGTCGCCCACGTCGTTCAACTGGCGGCACGGCACGGTCGAGTCGCGCGTAAATTTTTTACTGGCTCTGGCCGTTACGGGCGGAACCCGGAGACCCATCGACCGCCAGGTGCGGCAGATCAAACGTATGATCTGGCTGGCCGTTCTGGTCGCCGCGGTAGCCGTCACCTGGACGGTTCTGAGGAGTTCGCCATGACGACGCTGGAGGACATCTTCGACTCGCCGCGCACGGGCCGTCCGATCGTGATGGGGATTTTGAACGTCACACCGGACAGTTTCAGCGACGGCGGATCGTTCGCGTCGCCCGCGTCGGCCTTGGAACGGGCGCGGCGGATGCTCGACGAGGGGGCTGACGTGATTGACGTCGGCGCGGAATCGACACGCCCGGGCGCGCGGCGTGTGAGCGCCGACCAGCAGATGGCCCGTCTGCGCGACGTGTTTCCGGCTGTGGTGGCGACCGGCGCGGCCGTCAGTGTCGACACGACGCTCGCCACGGTGGCCTCGTTTGCGCTCGAGCACGGGGCGGCCATCATCAACGACATCTCCGCCGGGCGTGACGATCCCGCCATGCTGCCGCTGGCGGCGTCGCGGGACGCCGGCCTGGTGCTGATGCACAGGCTCGGTGAGCCCGCGACGATGCAGCGGGCTCCGGTGTACGGCGACGTGGTGGCCGACGTGCGGGCGTTTTTGTTCCAGCGCGTGGAGGTGGCCCGGCAGGCGGGTGTCCGGGCCGAGCGGATCATTCTCGATCCGGGACTGGGGTTCGGAAAAACGGCCGAGCACAACCTGGCGTTGCTGGCCGGTGTGGCGGAGTTTGTCCGGCTGGGCTTTCCCGTGTTGATCGGCGCCAGCCGCAAGGGGTTCCTCGGCGCGTTGACGAAGGGGACGAATCCCGCCGACCGCGTTCACGCGACGGTGGCCGCCCATGTGACGGCCTGCCTGTCCGGCGCGACGATTTTCCGCGTCCACGACGTCGCGGCGGCCCGGGCGTCCCTCGACGTCGCGGCGGCGATTCGCAAACCGTCGAGAACTTGACAGGATCTTTCCGTTCTCTCGACTTCGTGACGACCGAGATGGGGGGGGGGGGGCTTTGGTCTCGGCTGGGTTGATTTTATTGGGAAATGTTGGATTTTTACAATTTTTTCGTTTTTTTTG
>Ga0123353_10012577_pt1 | contig 12049 bp, 4 predicted proteins | sample TergutLab28metaG_3_FD_92763 | JGI IMG/M metagenome (GOLD analysis project Ga0123353, IMG submission 92763) | Labiotermes labralis P3 segment gut microbial communities from Petit-Saut dam, French Guiana - Lab288 P3 | ecosystem: Host-associated > Arthropoda: Insects > Digestive system > Gut ... | reverse complement strand
GCCGGAATTATTTTTTTAATTTTAGCACACCCTGTATATAAAATGTGAATAATACAGGAACCAAATACGTTAGAATTATGAAACAAACTGCATTTTGAAGAGAAAAAAAGGAGAGTATATACCTTGTTTAAAATATTCAGTACCTATATTTTTTGAATAAATATACAAAATGCAACTTTGGAGGTTAGCGGTGCGGTACGACAGCTATAGTTGACATTAGGCGTCAAAAGGTTAACACTGTATTTCCTCATACAATTGTAGTAGCCTCATGCTGGCTGAGGAGGAAACTGCATATTTCAATATTTCAATTAATCGATGAATACTGTTTCAACGACAAATATTATTTTACCTTCTATTTATTGAGTAATAAATCGTTTCACGCGTCAAATTTGTACGCCACATTTCATGAACGTGTTAATTGTGCTGATCAAGATAAGCTGCGACCGTGTTAACGTCGTCATACTGTGTGCAGTATTGTGTAAAGCCTGTTTTGAATTGCTCTGAGTTCAGAAATCATGAAGTCTGCGGAAAGTGACGCCTTTAGACCTTCTATCCGCTCAGTCACAGAGCCATGTTATCCTCCTGTCAGTGCCGAATGCTTCTCGGAAAAGTTGGAGGGATTATTGGGAATTTGTCTTGGCTCTTCCTGAAAAATAACAATAAAAGTATTTGCTCAAGAGGGATTTGCCACAACAAGCTTCTCTATAAAGGAAAAAGATTGGCGTTCCGCTAGATACTGTTCGGTTGAAATGACATTTAGATAGATTATAGGAAGGCTAAACCTCATTTATATGCAGTTGGTGCCTGACTTTACACCAGTATCACTTTGAGTGAGACATGCTTTTTAATACTGCATACACTGCTTTAAAATTTTCTTAGAAAGAGTCAGTATCTTTTACGGTGTACGTTATTATCATGGTACATTTCGAGACATTTTATGAGTTGCACTAAACTGCGCCTGTCTGCATTACGACACCGCATAATCTGGTACATGTTAACTACCACCAATATTCTACCGAATCGCAAACTGCAGAACCACAATTTATATGAGTTCAGAACACAAAATTCAATTTTCATAGCCATAAAAATCTTACATTCTTTTGTTATCGTAATTTATAGTGGAAGGAACTAGATTTTTTTCATACACGCTGCAGAATAATAAATTTAGACAATAAGAGGTCGCAGAAATGACAACGGTAGGCACTTAAAGGAGAAGTATCTCGTCTTTAATGGAAAGTAAAGACTGCTTACCGTGCACAAAATATCCCGCTTTTATGAGCCACTTGATTATCGTCCTAAGCCTCCCCTTACCCTTCTTCAACAGACTTTTAATATTATCCTCCCATCCGTGCCTAACACTGTAATGCTTTACCTGCAACTGCCGGGGTGCTGATAAGTCCTTAGCCCGATCAGGAAGGAAACAAACTGCGCCTGTCAAAATTTTGATGGGTAGAGGAATGGATTCATTTGGCTAGGGTAAGGACAGGTGGTGGACTCTTTTGAATGTGTTAATGAATCTCCAAGTTCCATAAAATGCGGGGAATGTAACTCGTTTCCTTCCTGATCGGGCTAAGGACTTATCAGCACCCCTTTATTTTCAGAGGAACGAAAATCTCAACATTCGTTTTGGTGGACCTCCTCTAAAATCCGCGGCTCATATTCAGCATTACTTGGGACAGGAAAGCAAGAAATGTATTATTTTTTAACTTGCTTAATGAGACTATCATTTCACGTCATCTTAACGTGTAAGAAGAATCTGTGTGAAATAAATAAAGAGTATTTATGCATTTTCAATGTCTTTTAACTTTGGTAGAGCGAATATAATTTCGCCTGTTGCGTATACTATATAAACTGCACCACTGGGAACTGCGAAGAAGGTAAAACAGGTAAGAATATAAAAAGTGACCAATTGAAAAATAATAAATTTTATAAAATGCACAGAGAACTGAAGCGGTAAATTTAGAGTTCTCTTGCACGACAAAACTCTATTTAATTATCCTGCTGCATGACGGAGAATTAGATTATACCATGAAAGGTAAATTAGTAATTAATTACATTTAAGGCGACTTTCAACTTATCACTCTGTATGCTAGGAACTTCTTCAATGAGGTGAAAACTTGACAAGTTGAAAACAAACCAGCGTCGGTTTTGAGAGGACGCCGTCCTTGCAGAAATCTTAGCAGCTTAAAATGCTACAATGGAATTAAAGCAAAATGTTGTTCACCTAACATTAAAATACGTAAATAACTGACAAAAAACCAACTCCCTAGCCCACTGTCCTTCATCGCAACCTGACACTTTGCTATTCAAGAATAACACCCCTCCCCCCCAGTGGAAGGAAAAATGATTCATTCTCGCGTTCATAACAGTCCAGTTCTTAGTCTTATGAATCCAGTTAGAACTCCATAATGCACTGCCTTAAAATATTTAAAAAATTACCCTATTATCTACGTATATGTAGAGATGCTCAATGCGGTGTATTCCCTTCAGATTGTGAACATAAAATTTATATGCATTTTTTGTAATATTCCAAAGAATCTTTTATATAAAGGTGATTTCATTTATGTTTATGTCGGTTGAAGTAGTTGTTGTAGTATTAGTAGTGGTGGTGGTGGTGGTAGTAGTAGTAGTAGTAGTAGTAATAGTAGTAATAGTAGTAGTAGTAGTAGTAGTAGTAGTAGTAGTAATCATAATAATAATAATAGTAGTAGTAGTAATAATAGTAATAGTAGTAGTAGTAATAGTAGTAGTAGTAGCAGTAATAATAATAATAATAATAATAGTAGTAGTAGTAGTAGTAGTAATAATAGTAGTAGTAATAATAGTAATAGTAGTAATAGTAGTAGTAGTAGTAGTAGCAGTAATAATAATAATAATAGTAGTAGTAATAATAGTAATAGTAGTAGTAGTAGTAGTAGTAGTAGTAGTAGTAATAGTAGTAGTAGTAATAATAGTAATAGTAGTAGTAGTAATAGTAGTAGTAGTAGTAGCAGTAATAATAATAATAATAATAGTAGTAGTAGTAATAATAGTAATAGTAGTAGTAGTAGTTGCAAATGCTGCTGCCTGTGTTGTTTAGTAGTAACAGTCTAGTTAATGTTTACGAATTCGGAATGAGCGTCGAGGGAGTAACAAAAATAATGAACTTGAAACTAGTGAGGGATTTCATAAACCGCACGTATCAAATAATATATTTACCAGTAATTACACAAAATTAAAAAGAAGGGTGTTATATGTAGCATGAATGAATTTATAAGTGCCAAATGAAATTTGATAGGGAATTCTCAATTTATGCAACAACATGGGCTAGACTCTTGAGGAGGTCGATGTTTCTAAAACGGATATTAGCATAGGAAGGTATGAAGATGCGAATTCGACTTATTCCTTTCACACCGTGGTGTTCCATTTACCATATATAACTTTGTTAGCCACCAACGATATTTTCTGACATTACGGCCTTGCAACAAATGCTGTGCATATTTAGGTGAATGCTACTTACACCCAACTAAAAAATCTGCAGTAGGAACTCAGAAGTAAAGCCCTTATAAAAATTACGCAATGTTACACAATCCATAACACAATCAGTTTATTTCAACCTTAATATAAATAATACAGCACATATATTAGTGCATATGATGATAGATTATGAAAAAGCAAAGTGGATCAACGGAACGTAAAGCAGGACACGTTTTCAATTGTATTTCATATCTAACTAGTACAAAAATTCAGAAAATGTTACATAACACACTTTTTGCTATTATTACCTCTAGTATTTCTACAAATAATGATAGAACAAGTACATAACCCATGTTAAAATCTCCTGTACTGGCGTTGTCAGGATGGGGAGAAAACAAAGTAGCTGGTGTTCCAAGTTTGACACATTTTAGTGACATAACATATAAATAATTCATTTATATTAGGTGCATATATGTTCAAGTATGCCAGTAACTCGACATGTGCAAACTAGACTGAAGGCACAGCGCAGAAACAGAAGAGATATACTGCCTTCATGCGTCTTATGAATGTCCGATCGACACGAATATTAAACGGACTCAGCAATATGTGGTTATTGTCTACAACATTAAATCTTACGCAGTTTCTTGCAGCGGTTCTCGAGGTGTTAAATAAATACAGAAAAAGATAAAATTTTAAATTTTAATGTGCGATTTAAAACAATACTTACTTACTTACTTACTCCATGGAGCGCAGTCCTTCTTGAGAAGCTAACAGGTTTTCTTTAAGATGGTCAAGGAATTCACCGCATTTTATGGAAAACGAAATTTCATTACTACAGTCACAATAACCCCGTCAAGTGTCAAACGACGATATATCTAGATGTACGCAGAGTTATCGCATATAATGGGCCAAGATTCGAGAAGTAGTAACTTTTATGAGAAGACATATATAGTGATGGGATTTGCTGTGACTTGCTCACTAAGACATAAAGTTTTCTGAAACACGCCCTAGCTTTTTTTCGCATACTCCATACGCATGCGCATTAGGCTTTCAGCTGTATTAAGCGCTCACCCTGCTGCAGTTAGTATGATAGCAAGCGTAGGGAGAAACGCAGTTCGTCATGTTAATGGTCAAAAGAAATTTATGTTGAAGGTGGATCACAATTTCCATTTTACACATGGTAGAGATCCTTCTGTTTACTAAGCAAAGAAAAGTAGAAGTGTGGAAAACTGCAAATCACCTAGACGAAGGCAAACGTCAGAGAGGAAACTGAACGCATTAGGCTGTTTTGTAATATGAGTCGAAAGAAGTCCAATGTTTGTGTGAGTTTGCAGGTGAGTGCACTCGCGAAGACGGTCAAGAATTCTTGCACAAGGGGCCAAGTTTGCACCGTTACAGAATTCAGATTTTGCATGAAATCAAAGACACAGATGAGTACACAAGAATTGGAACTTCAAATTTTATGTTGAATGCCAATTTATTTTACGGCGCGTGATGTTCACAGATGAGGCAACTTTCCGTATGAATGGTTACGTGAAGAGGCGCAACTGTCACATCTGCATAGAGAAATGCCCTCGTGAAATGTATGAACATGAACGAAACTTCCAGAAAGATAACTTATGTTGTAGCATAATGTAAGACAATGTTATATAGCCTTTCGTTTTTGCTAAAAATCATTATCAAGGCAAACATTTGCATGGATATGTTATAAATATTTATCTCTCTGTCAACAGATGTTATTGAATAAGTTTAAGGTGAAACGTTATTGCAAGAAGACGGCAACTGACCACTTCAATCATGAAGTATAATATACCCTGAATGTCAGATATCCTAATCGGTGTTGTGGCAGAAATGGACAAAACCTGAAGGCTTCAAGAAGGTCATACGTCTCACTACCTATTTATTTCTTGTTGGATTTATAAAAATAACTTTGTGTAATGAAAACTCGAAATATACGTCATTTGCAAAGGAGAATTAACACAACTGTAGAGGAAATCATTGAAGAAATGCTGCAGCGAAAATAGCAAGTACTTGAGTAGGGTCTAGACGTTGCAGGATGAGAAACGGTGAGCACATTAAGAAAGAATAAGGACTGTGTGAGCCGACAGACATGTTACTGAAAATAAAACCTCTTTTCCCATAAAATTATTACGTTTCGAATCTAAGTCCATGAATTTCGATGATCCTGTATTTGAGTTCATGCTCTTTGGGAGAATAATAGTGAAGGGATACTAAATTATTGACAAGATTAGTTGCTGAGTTCCCAAATCGTGGACATACTTGCAGTCGGTCCAGTGTGCTGGCTGCACTCTCTAACTCAGAACGGACAGGCAGCGTTAAGCTCCTTTCAAAACACATTTTATGTTGGGATGTTTATGAAACTGATAGAAAATTCCTGGGGTTGTGTGCATAGCATTTACTCTCTTTCCAGCTAGCCTCGTCTCTCCTGTGACAAGTAATCTTTCCTCTGTTATGCAATCCATGTTAACCACATTCCAGTATATTTAATCACAGAAAACTCATAGCTTTTATTACCTGTCAAAAAAGTTAGAAGTTCGTAATTCGTGTACAACTTAGAGAATATCTTCCTGCAATGTGAAATCTTATGTGTTTCAAAGCTCTAATATTTCAGGCATTTGGGTAATGACTTTTCTTTACCGTAATCTGGTGATGTCCTTATGTAGAGTGATAGGAAATGAAAGTGTTATTTAATTGTTGACCTCTCGTTTCGGCTTGGAAATCGTAAAAAGAAAAAAAAATTTCAGCTTGAGCTAACCGATTTGCACAGTAATATATAAATGAAATAGGAGTGTATTACCACGTGGTTTTCTTTGTGGGATTATTTGAGTCGATGTAGATTAATTGAAAGATTCTGGAAGAAACATTTTCTCAACAGTTTCACACCCCTAAGTTTACGAATGCACCTATCGTATAAATTAAGTAAACTTTTCCTTGTACATGCCTTGAAGACGTATGTGGGATGACAGCTATGGTTACACTAATTCTTAACCTAGTCACCAGGTTGAGAAGCTTTAAGAACCTGCCGCTCTGTTCTCAGAGAATGAATCACGGCACCCATTGAATATGTGGCGAGGTTGGCTACTGAACTGGTCGTGATATTTCGGAAAAGAGAAAAATCTCTATAATTAAGAGAAACTCAAACAAATTAGGTTACAGTTAGTAGGAGAATATCTAACTACAATTGAGTTCAGTGTCATTTGCAAGTTCACGTTTGTTGTGGTAGACTTTTCAGGAGTCACAAGCACTTAAATCTGTGGCAAATAACTTGGAAAGTGTGTTAATAGTACTCTTGATCTATGTTTAGGTAAACTATGTCCTTCTGCACGTAGAAAGTTATTTAAGATTTTGAATTTTTCACTTTTCGGCCCACCAAAACATTTTCAAACCAATCTCTGTGTATATTTAGTTAATTTAGGGCTTTCTGTTTCTTAAACTGTTTAAAATACTTATGTTCCTCGTTCCGGCCACCATAGCTCTTGCAAAATCTAATTATTCGAAGCAGAACATATTTAAAATAAGGACTCAAGTCTTCTGGGTTGCGACGCCGTGTCTCTGATTTAGTCCTTTACTTTCGCGGTTCAGCGACATGGTGTCAAAAACCGGAAGACCCGACTCACTGAAAGACCGCCTTGAGAACCTCATGTCTTACTTTAAACCTCTAATCCGGCTCTTTATTTGGAATGTTTGCTCACACCTGCTCTATACCGAAAGTAATTAACTTTCGAGCGTCATTGAACTAGTAGCAGGAAATAGAACAACTCCTGCCACCTGCAGAGAATTTAGTGACCACGTACACCTACACTGTGAACTAAATTTTTAGTTTGGAAGCTGTTTTGTTCAGTTTCGTTACATTAGTCCTTTTTTAGATCCATATAATAAACGTGGAATTGGCATTTATTCTAAGAACAAAATTAGAAAGTTGCAATGCTGGGAAAGATAGAAAAATAACTGTTTGAAAAGCAACATATGTGAAAGAAAAAGACGAAAATGAATTACTCCTATTTCAGCTAAAAACCCTGTCACTACCAGAGAGTGGAGAGTATGATGCGAAGAAATGTTAGAGTAACACTGAAAATATTTTTCAAAGCTACTGTAGTGTATTAAAGCTGTAAGTCGAATAAGTGCAGATGGGAAACGTTAAACTTTGTCTTTCTAAATTAAATATTTAATTTAAATTAGTGATTCATTACTTTCGCAGTTGGTTTCTAGTAAATTTAAACAGCTCAGGGTAAACAATTTTTATGGTTCCAGTTGTCACCAACATGCTTAATGATTTTGTAAAATCACAGATTTCAAGATTTGCACATACCGTACACACAACAGTACAATTTTTGTACCTCCCTCATGTTTCAGCGATTTCATGGTCATCATTGGGGAGCATAAAACACCTAGCTATATGAATTATGTTATAATATACATAAGTTTCTTCGTGATAACCGTAAGAGTGTTTATATGATGCCAGCTGCAGCAAAACCCAGTAAAGCAGCGTATGCTTACTTAAAGTTCTACCTATTTGGAATGGTGATGAAGGAATCGCAACGGCGTACAAACATCTGAAATTGGTCTTGATCCATTTTGGATCGGTCCCTGTACTGCGTGATTTTCGTAAGATCAGCGACAGCTTTACAAGGCCCGCCTAAATATCCTGTTCTGTGGGCTACAGGACTTCTTATTCTCGCCAACGAATACACGCTATTCGCCACTTCGTAAAAGCATGCAACTGCTGCAGCTTTAAATACCAAGAAGCAGTTCTTGGTGACGGAGGCGTTACGTTTGGAGTCCATGTAAATGAACGGTTTGAAATTAACTTTATTCACCTTCAGTAAGTTTGAGTAAGTTAATATGTCGATTTACCAGTTACAGTACACAAAATTTTAAAAATTCTCCTTCGCTAAATCTAAGAGTTGAAGGACAACTGATCGAATAGGCTAAAATGTTCCTGTGTACTCAAAAGGTGCCGTATCTAAGTCTGGACTTGTTCCAGCATCAGTCTCTCTAGAAAAATGTCGAAATGGTACACCCTGTGTGATTTCAGACTTTCGCCAAGATGGAAATGTGATCTGAGCTTTTCTGGAATTTTACGTACTGTGGAATGGCAATTCCGTGCCGACGCTTCGAGACAGCCTGTCGGTGTGAAATTACCATTCTACGCTACGTAAAGACAAGAATAGTGCAGATATCGCGGTACAACTTGTTCATATTTTCATTTTCCCACATAACACGCAATTATTTAGTCATTAAACATAGCTATCATCATTAGACGTCTCATTATCTTAAGCTATTGTTATAACATTTGACTAAATCATGAATAAACATTAAACATTATTTCATATTTCGGAGAGGCACCATGAGTATTGCTTTAAACGTCCCGTAATATTTATTTTACATACATGAAAGTTTATATATCACGGGAACATTCCCTGACATAAAGGACCTCAATGACAATCTTATCTCTGACTTTTGCCCGGTCGATATATTGCTCTCGCCTGCGACAGTCAGCTGACAGTTATTGTTCGTTGATTTTCAGGAGATCCACTTGCACACCCATTCGAAAGAAAGTTGTTAGCTTAATGTATAGGCGTGTTATTTAAATACACACACACACACACACACACACACAAGATACACCAAGAAAGAGGAACATACCGTAACCACTCACTATGGTTCACAGTAGAACATAGCCTGTGAGCCTGGATTGATGATATTTGCCCGGAAGGTTTAGGTTTAGCGTATTGGGTTGCAGTAAATATACAAAAAAAAAAGCAAACCAAATTGATAGCAGTCGTTACCTCATTGAATTATCATTTCTTAATTTTAAACCAGATGCTTTTTATTCAAATTGACGCATGTATTCACAATTCCACATTTACTGTAGCCGGATTTTCGTTAATAAAAGTGATGCCTGGATTCACCTTTTCAGATTTACTGTAGCCGGATGTTCATCGTTCAAAGTGATGTATGTATTCACCATTCCACTGTTACTGTAGTTGGATGTTTGTCATTCAAATTGACACATGTATTTACAATTCCAAATTTACTGTAGCCGGATGTTCGTCATTCAAAGTGGCGCATGTGTACACCATTCCACAGTTACTGTAGGCGGATGTTCATCATTTTAATTGTTCCATTTCTTCTCTAATCCGTATTTAATGCAATTAGAAGCCAGGCAACTTTTTACCGCCTGTTATTATTCCCTATCGAACAATTATTCTAGCCGGATGTTTGTCATCAGAAGCGACTCAGTTTTTTCCCACTACACAGTGACTTTAGCCTGGTCGTTGTCATGGTACTCCATTTAGGCTATTTTCCAATATCATAATCACTGTAAGTGTAGATTAGTTAAACTCATTTGTACGTGTGCAAATATTACAACTCATATCGAAAATGTTACACGAATGTTGCTATGCATGTTGAGTCACAAAGAATGTTGAAGGTGGTGAAGGTCTATTTTAATATGTAATTCTTATACTCTGGTATACACTCTACTTTTTCTTTGTTCTAATATGTATGTATATATTTATATATTTTTTTAATTGTATTTGTAACTTTCGGGCGAAAATCTTTGTTGGAGCAATTAAGACAGAATTCAATTTCCTCAACATATGCAAAATCTAGGATCCATCTCAAAACTCTAGGCATTACGAGACTCGTATGAAGCAGGTCCTGTATTGACGACCCACAAATACTGGAATCACCGTTTAAGACTTAGTAGCCCGGGGAGCCTGGGCTGGGATTCGTGAACCCTTGAACGAGCGCATGGTGTCTGTGCAAGAACGAAATATCTGAAAGAGTTCTAGCTTTTTGTGGCTCTTAATAATATTCCAAATGCAACACAATATGTACATAAGCTCATATACTCATCTTGAAAATTCGTTTCTCCTGTGTTAAAAATAATCATATTTTTACATTGTGCTGTGGGGGCACGCGGTGGTGCAATTGGTTGAAGTATTGGGCTACATACCGGAAGGTTGCGGGTTCGATTCCCCATGGTTTAATTTGAATTTTTATTGACATAATCCTTCCGGCTTCACTATGGCCCTGGTGGTGACTCGACCTCTAACAGAAATGAATAAGAAGAATAATTATTCCGGTAAAGGCGGCCGGTGAATTTGGCTGATAACCATACCACCATAGTGTGCTGATTTTCTTTAAATCTGAGAGCCTCATCCTCATGAAAGCATCGGGAACATTACAGGGATTATCTACCTTTTATGCTGTAGGTTGTTCTTGAAGTATATTAGGATAATATACTTGATGCTATGAGTATTACAGAAGCAAGGGCCATCACCCCACCGATAAACCGAAACACAAATACACGTAATTGAGTTACAGTAGAACAAAGAATGGTATAAGTGTACAAACATATATTAATATCCAAGGATTTACCTGGAGGACAAGTTACAATGCCTTCTTTCAGAATATAGGATTCCATAGTGCTGACTTGAACTGCGTAATTTCCGAGCTCAAGTCACAGTGTACTGTCGCACTGAACAACAAGTTGAATTAAGTTTAATGAAATCTGGTGATTTAACAGCAGACATTTCCACGTTTTAAAGCTACAGACAGTGACGATTAATAAGAAAGTTCCTACCAACTTCAAATGGAAGGTGGGATGGGGAGGGGGGTTGGGGGAGCGTGTTATGCCAAAACAAAGCACAAGTGGTCATCCAGAAACATAACAAACACGGGAAATTACTAAAAGTGCAAAACTAATTCCTACAAAGTTTCTCTCGCGTAAATTCTGTAGCGGTAATTTCATTAACTGGAAGAAACAACCAGACTGCCTGTGCACAAAACAACCAGACTGCCTGTGCACAAAACAACCAGACTGCCTGTGCTAATATTTTCAACGTCACTGCTACAAATTTACGACTATCATATCTCTTTTTATGAATGAGTGAATAAATTGTCCATTTCTTTTGAATTTCTCAGTGTCATATCAACCAATTAAGGTGTATTTTATTCTTAGAGTCTAATGTGAAACGTCTTGAAAATTCTGAAACCTACTCGCACGAACAAAGAAACGTAACGAGTAAAACATTAAGAGGTAATATTTGAAGACGGCGGAAACAAAAAATTAGGACATCCATAGTTAGCAGGCAGCTATTATAAATGGCCCTTTAAGCAATTATTTTACACGGCTGGTCGACTGACAGAATGCACCAAAAGATAAGGCCGATACGCGATCTGATATTTAAGATCGGAGGGTATAGAAGATACTGAAGTGACAGAATAACCTTTCCTTTTTCAGATGGATTTAAATGTTCATGAGTTGAACACGTGTCAGTGTTTCGAGTTCTTGACAGTATCGACTGTTACATGTTTAGGTCAGACAGACAAATATTATATATACATATATGCCAGGATGGGGAGGAGAATTTCCGCCCGTCCAGACCAGCCCTGTAGCTCAACCAGCCCCCTGTAAATTGGGTACCGGGTCTTTCCCGGAGGTAAAGTGCGGCCGGGGCGTGCTGCTGACCACTCACCCCCTTCTAGTGCCGCGGTCATGGAAGAGTAGAGCTATACCTCTACCCACCCTCTGGGCCAAACCGGGCCTGTAACGGGATCACTT
>Ga0123353_10012575_pt1 | contig 12050 bp, 9 predicted proteins | sample TergutLab28metaG_3_FD_92763 | JGI IMG/M metagenome (GOLD analysis project Ga0123353, IMG submission 92763) | Labiotermes labralis P3 segment gut microbial communities from Petit-Saut dam, French Guiana - Lab288 P3 | ecosystem: Host-associated > Arthropoda: Insects > Digestive system > Gut ... | reverse complement strand
GACGCATCTTGCGTTTCTTACGTAATTTTCGTTTAACCATTTTATGCAAACCACCAGATTTCACGCATTGTACGATGTTTCACCAATGCGCACAATATCAATCCGAAACAGGAATAGAGCCTTCAGTTTGACCAGCATTTTTTCATGGATTCTTGAGTTGTCGGGTATTATTTGCCTGTGTTATGGAAGATTGGCACTTTTTTAATTTTACCCGATACTCGATTCCTGGGAAAGGTGGAAGGCGAGTGGCGAGCGGCTGGTGGCGAGTTGAGAAGCGCAAAGTGCAGAGCGCAAAGTGAAAAATATCTTTGCGCTTTACTCTTTGCGCTTTGCGACATACCCCTTACCTCCCTCCACCGGCAGCGTGATCTCAAAGCAGGCTCCCGGGGTGGAATGACCGGCAAATGTGTCGGCATCAGCCAATGAGATGGTGCCATTGATCTGTTCAAGAAACCGCCAGGCCTTGGGAAGTCCGAAACCAAGTCCTCGTCCCGCCTGACGTCCGGAGAAATATGGAGAAAAAATCAATGGGCCAATCTCTTTCGGGATTCCCGGTCCATTGTCCTCGACGGAAATTTTCCATTGATGGTCCTGTGCCGTGCAAGTGATGCGGAGGATTCCCGGTTTTGTGCCCAGAGCCTCTCTGGCGTTTTTACAGAGAATCGCAAAAACCGTGTGAAGAATGACCGGGTCGGAGTGAATCGGCACCGATTCCGGAACCACAAGCTCCCAAATCATCTCCGGCGACCCCAGTTCGGACTGTTCGCGAACCACGTTGCGCAAAGTTTCCGCCAAATCCATGGATTCCCACTCCGGCTTGGGTGGACGCGCAAAAAGGCGGATGTCGGCAATCATCTCATAGGCACGTTGCACCTGATTGAGGATCGTCGCAAGATGTTTTCTGTGGTCCGGATGATCAATTTCCTGCAGAAGAATCTGCGCCCGACCGCGAATGATCGTCAGCGGATTGTTGATTTCATGTCCGGCCCCGGCGGCAAACTCCGCCAAAGCGTCGATTTTTTCCTGTTCAATGTTTCTCTCGAATTTCATAACAATACCGACCAATAAAATCAACCATCTTACCTAAATATCTAGCCTAGTACCACAGAAAACTGGCAAAAAGGGCAATATTTAATACCGCGACAATGGTTCCCATCACGAGAAGCATGATTACGCCCCATTTGTTGTTTTTGTATTGCCCCATGACTTTTTCCGATGACGTGAGCCAAACCTGCACGAAAATCGTGATCGGAAGCTGGATACTCAGGATCATTTGCGAATAAATCAGACCGTGAAACGGGTTCGTGATGAAAAAAATGATCAGAAGCGCAAACACGAAAGAAACAACGATTCCCAATCGCGAATGACTGTCTTTCACATCATAAGGTTCCCCGTACATTCCCGCGACAATGGAGCCGGCGGCCATCCCGGAGGTGATCGTGGAAGCAACTCCCGCAAAAAGGAGTGCAACGGCAAACACAATGGCGGCTTTTGATCCCAAAAGCGGTTCGAGGAGACTTTTGGCCTGTTGCAATTCGGTGACGCTGATTTTTGCCTCGAAAAAAGTCGCGGCGGCCAGCATGATCATCGCGCTGTTGATGGCCCAGCCGATTCCCATGGAAAACAACGTGTCGAGAAATTCATAACGAAGCTGTTTTCGGATCGTTTGCTCGTTGGTCAGATTCCATTGGCGGCTTTGAATGATCTCCGAGTGCAAAAAAAGATTGTGCGGCATCACCACGGCGCCGAGGACACTCATGATCAAAACCATGGAACCGTGCGGAAAACTCGGCGTGACCAATGATCGCGTCGTGGTTCCCCAGTCGATATGGACCAGCGACAGTTGATAGATAAACGAAAGACCAATGATGGAAACAAAGGCGATGATCCATTTTTCGATCATCCGATAGCCGTTGGTGAAAAGCATGACCGAAACGAAAACCGTGACCAGGACGGCACCGATTTTGACGGGAATGTCGAACAGCATTTCGAGCGCAATGGCCCCGCCGAGGATTTCCGCAAGCGACGTGAAAATCGACGCCAGGACCGCGGAAAGCAACACGCCGACCGACCAGGGCGGCTTCATGAATTTCATGGTCGCTTCGGAAAGAGAGAGTCCCGTGACGATGCCGAGATGAGCGACGTTGTGTTGGAGGAGAATCAGCATGAGCGTCGAGAGCGTGATCACCCAGAGAAGCGAGTAACCGTAATCGGCGCCTGCCGCGAGATTGGACGCCCAATTTCCCGGATCAATGAACCCAACCGTTACGAGTAACCCCGGCCCGATGTATTTCAGAATATCGAGTCCGCCGGACTTCGGATGGTGTTTTTTTCGGTCAAAGGCTTGAAAAACCCGGGTGATGATGTCCCGCATAAAACGCGACTCCTTCCATCATTTTTCCATCATTTTTTTCTTGGGTCGGAAGCCAGAATCCCTGTCGGAAGTCAGAATCCCAATGTTTCACCGACGAGAATGACCTTGATTCTTCCCGGCGGACGACTGATGCGCGTCGTCACGATGTATGTGCAAATGCTGTCGGGGGATTTGCAATCCTCGCAAGCGCCGGTGGAACGACACGGTGTCGTGATGTTCGGCACGCGTTGGGCATTGATCGGTGAGGCATGGTTTTTAGCCCGCGAAATGGCGTCGTCAAGCGTTTTGACAACCTTGTTCATCCCGGCAACGACAATCACGTGTTTCGGACCAAAGGCAATCGCCGCGACACGATTGCCGTTACCGTCGACGTTCACCAGTTGACCGTCTTCGCTGATCGCATTGACACTTGTCAGGTAATTGTCACAAAAGAACGCTTTCCGCATCGCTTCATGTTTCTCGGCGGGCGACGAGGTTTTGTCACGGTCGAGCACGTCGTATTGACCGCATTCGTGCAGCCGTTTGGTCAGGCCGATCGTCTCAAGCGTCATCGACCCGCCCCAGGTGACGCTTTCCTTTTCCGTAATGAGCGAAAGCACCTTTGCGACGGCCTCGTCACCGGTTTTACAATAATACGCTTCAAAATGCCTGTCTTGCAGTGATTTGACGACCTTGTCGGCCAAAAGATCGTCCCGCTTTTCGAGCGGTGTCGGACTTTGTAATGTCATGATTTTGGAAGGAGGAAAAAGGGAGAAACGCAAAACGCAAAGATCAAAGATATTTTTCACTTTGCGCTTTGCGTTTGGTAAATATCAGCATTCCAATAATGTTTATATTACCAGTAAAATATTCTTGATCATCTTATTGAAAGAAACAATATACAATTTTTCAAAATTATTGCAACCATCGTGTTGAACTTGGTGATTTTGTACGGAACATTGTGAAGGTAAACAAGATACAACATCCACTCGTTTTGTCACAGAATACAAACAAAGGCAAAAATGGAATACGAACAGAAATAAAATACCGGAATAGGTGTTTTTGACAATAGAAATTCTTTATCGTATTTTACCGAGCATGACCCTAATTTTGGGATAACGTTCATATCCATTTTGACGGACCTCGTCAAAAGGAACAAAGCCATCATGACGACTTTTGTCTGGAAACAAGAATTTGAAACAGGGCATCCCCTTGTTGATTTCCAACATCGGCAGTTCTTCAACGCTTTCCTCGTTTTGATGGAAGTCTGTGCCGCCGGAAAAGCCAGGGATCGGGTTGACGGAACATTGGATTTTCTTGTCTCTTACTCCATCAAGCATTTGCGTGACATGGAAGAGGAAAGATCGCGGTTGCAACTTCAATATCCATTTCGATTCAGTGACCATCATCTTCACGTGAATCTTATCAATTTTGTCGCCGAATTGGAGGAAAAACTGAAACACGACGGACCATCACTCGAATTAAGAGAGAAAATCGCTCTTTTTTTGAAAGACGCGCTTGTCAATCTGGTCAATCACATCAACAGGGAAAAAGAAGTCCAAATCGCTTCGGAACTCGACACAATAACAAACTATGACAATGATGTCGAATATGTGGGATGACAGGGTTGAAATTTCAGGAAAAACATCATAAAATGACGGTGTTTATTGCTTGTTGTGAGACAAGCCGGGCAGGCATGTCGATCAGGGACAAATTGAAAACGTATATTTCAACACCGGGAAGAGATGATGAACAGATTTCTTGTGAGCAGCGTTATTGGAATCGTGATGGTCATGATCACGGTATTGTCGATTCATGCGGATGACCCGTCCAGGGATAAAAGCAACGTTTTGCCCGTGATTCCGGTCGGTTTTGACGCCTACAGAATGTGGGACAAGTGGCCGCAGCAACGGATCGGAGTGCGTGCTTACATGCGGAGCACCTACGACCGTGACGGCGGAAATCGCACGGCGGACGCCAGCCATTACCTGTTTGGCAATCCGGGCGAGCAGAACGTGTCGCTGGATGTCAAGGGAAAAGGGGTGCTTTACTTTTTCCGCGCCAATCACTGGCATGGGAGTCCCTGGCATTTTATCTGCGACGGCACGGATAACATCGTCCGTGAATCGGCGACACTTGACCCGGTCGACGCCAAAAAGAAGTTCGAGAAGACCGAGTTCATTCCCGCCGAATCGTTTCCAGAGCCGCTGGCCTGGACATGGAGCACGACCAAAGGAGCCGACCTGATCTGGCGTCCGATGATGTTCAGGGATTCGTTTCAAATCGCCTACGAACGGACCTTTTACGGAACCGGCTACTACATTTATCATCTTTTCAGCAGTGAAAAGAATCTTTCGCAACCTCTGGAGACCTGGGAATTGGTGGACCGGCATCCTGAGCCTGATGTCGTCGCGCTGTTGAACAGGTCGGGAACGGATATAGCCCCAAAGGAGATTGCGAAAATTGAGAAAACGGTGACGCTTGATTCGGAAACGGTGCCGCTTGCTGAAATCCATGCTCCCGGCGTTGTCCGGGCCGTTAAAATGACGTTGCCGCTTGACGACGCGATCAATTTGGAGCGGATTCGTTTGCGGGTCACCTGGGACGGGGCAAAACACCCGTCGATTGACGCGCCGCTTTGTCTCTTTTTCGGAGCCGGCACGTTTTACAATCGTGACGCCCGCGAGTATCTCGTCAAAGGGTTCCCGCTCAATATCCGTTATGATTTTGCGGCAAAAACCGTCGAGCTTGGGTGCTATTATCCGATGCCGTTTTTCAAGTCGGCCAAGTTGGAACTGACAGGAATCAAGCCGAAGCCAAACTCGGGCAAAACCGAATTGCATTATGAAATCCGGCATGAACCGCTGACGGTGCCCGTGTCGCACACGAGTTATTTCCACGCAACGTACAAGGATATTCCAACGCCTGAACCGGGACTGGACATGGTTTATCTCGACACGAAAGGAATCGAAGGACACGACGATTGGTCGGGGAATTTCGTCGGGATGTCGTTTATTTTTTCGCATAGCGGCAACCTCGGCACGCTTGAAGGGGACCCGCGGTTCTTTTTTGACGACAGTCGGTCTCCCCAAGCTTACGGGACCGGCACCGAAGAATGGGGAGGCGGAGGCGATTATTGGGGCGGACTCAACATGACGCTCCCCCTGGCCGGGCATCCTTGCGGCACGGTAAACCCCAAAGAGGCCAAACACGAAAAAGACCTGATTGAGTCGGCCTACCGCTTTTTACTGGCCGATCTCATGCCGTTCGGCAAGCGTGCCGTCATTGGATTCGAGCATGGCGCCGAAAACCTTTCGACGGAACATTATGAAGCGGTGACCTATTGGTACGGCGTCCCTGCCGCATCGCTGATCAAGACGGACCATCTTGACGTCGGCAATCCGGAATCGGAGCGGGACCACCATTACAACTCCCCTGATGCTTCAGACGTCGAAACCATTTTTTCGCGTTATGAATTGGGGATCGACACGTTCCCGGAAAACACCTGGGGAATGAGTCCCGAGCAAATCGCCGAATACAAGGAGAAAATCGGCAAAGAGGTTTACCCTGCCCACGAGGAATACGGGCGTCATACCGCCGGCGTCTCGGAATTCACCGTGACACTTGTCCCCGAGAATCGCGGCGTCATGCTTCGGCGAACCCTTGATTACAGTTTTCCAAACCAGACTGCCGAGGTGTTTGTTTCCCTTGATGACGACTCAGCGCCGGGAAAAGAAACCGAATGGAAATCCGTCGGCATCTGGTATCTGGCCGGGTCGAACACGTTTTATCATTCCTATCCCAAAGAGGAACTGGGAACCCGAACCCCGAACATCATGACCTCCAACCGCCGTTTTCGCGACGATGAATTTCTGCTGCCGGAAGAAGTGACACAAGGACGTGACAAGATTCGGATACAAATCCAAACCATCGAAAGCAAGCAGGAACTTCTCCCCGGCGTACCGTTTCCAAAGCCGAGCCGCTGGAGTGAACTGAAATACGACGTCTACTGCTACGTGTTGCCGATTTTCGACCCTTCCGGACGTTGAATGTTGGAACTTTCAACTCAGGAGACAAAATATGCAATAAAACGCCAATAAACGGATGTTTCTCTTTGTGTCCTTTGTGAAAATCTTTGTGAACTTTGTGGTTAAAATATTTTACCACAAAGGGCACAAAGGATTACACAAAGAACACAAGGTTTATGGTGTTGCATGATATATTTTACTCAGAGACAAAGCATTTTTCAATGTTTCGAGCCGCCCTCAAGGATGGAATCGACAATCGGCGTAATTCGTGCGGTCACGGATTCATCTTCGACCAATGCCGGGGCGTGGTGGGGCTTGATTCTCGCGTCGATCACCAGGGAACCACGACAGGCCCAATGTTTCCGATCCGTGAAAACGCCGATTCCATGAATGTCCGCGGCAGGGTCACAGCGTGTGAACGTCACCCAGAGGAAATTTCGCAATGATTCTGCAGCAAATCGGCTGTCATCGACGATCACAATCAAGGGAAATTCATTGATCGGAGCATCGGCGTTGTAAAATGACGTGAAATCCTCGATTTTTCCTTGTTCCGATTGAATAACAAGGCAGCCGGGGAAAACGATCTTCGGGGAATGAAAACCGAGATGTTCCGGAACGCGGATTTCACCAAACTCCGTCGGAAGCCGGCGAATCGGCTTCCCTACGGCGGCGACAATCAGTTTGGAACCCCGATTCAGCAGGCCGCCGGTATAATCCAACGTGTCGCAATTCGTTTGCGTGATGAAATGCAAATCGTGTTCCGGTCGAAACCGTTCCAAAACATGGATCAGGAACTTGTCCGTTTGCCGGACATCCAGATTCGGATCATCTTCCGCCGCGGCAAGAAAAATGCACTTGGCGAGTGAAAGTTGCCCGAATCCGAGACAGGCGTAGGCAATTGTGTGCAGTTCGGCGGCACGATTCCGTTCGTTGTACGGGGTATAACGTTCCGAGCCGAGCACAAGGAGCAACGGGTGAACTCCCGCCTCGTCGACGGCATGAACCGCCCGAACGCCGGCGATTTTCTTCGGAATGATCGGCCCGGTCAGTTCATGGATGAACTTGCCGAACATCGTGTCTTCCTGGGGAGGTCGCCCGACGACGGTAAACGGCCAAATCGCTCCGTCACGATGCCAGACATGCTCGACTTTCATCACCGGAAACTCATGTTCGAGGCTGTAATAACCGAGATGATCGCCGAACGGACCTTCCCGAAGCAACCGGGAATCATCTAGGTAACCGGAAAGGCAAAAATCCGCCTCGGCATAAACCGGCAAGGGCGAAAATGGGGTCCGCGACATGGGAATCCTGTGATTTCCGAGCATTCCGGCAAAGGTCAACTCGCTCATTCCTTCAGGAAGGGGCATCACCGCCGCGACACTCATCGCCGGGGCACCACCGACAAAAATATTCACCGGCAATCGCGTTTTTCCGGCAATTGCCTCGGCGTGATGGTTCGCGATGCCCCGATGAAGCTGATAATGAATTCCGACGTCCTCGTTCGGCTTGTAATCGTTGCCGGCAAGCTGAACACGATACATGCCGAGATTGGAATGCCAAATGCCGGGCTTTGCGACGGATTCGGTGTAGACCTGGGGAAGCGTGATGTAAGGTCCGCCGTCGTCGTGCCAACTCACCAGTTGCGGAAGATCGGTGAGTCGGATTTCATTTTGCAACACGGCAGCCCGTCGCGTCATTTTCGGTCTTGCCTTAAGTCCTGTTCGAGCAAGATTCACGATCATCCGCAAAGAAGGAAACCCACGACTCAGCGTCGCGGCAGGGTCGATTCCCCATTCCATGGCCCTTTTGAGAATCGGGATCGTGTCGCGAAAGAGATATTCCAGACGGTTCATCGTTCCGAAAAGGTTCGAGACCATGGGGAATTTGCCGCCTTTGGGATTCTCAAAATACAACGCCGGCCCTCCCGCCTCGAACACCCGACGTTGAATCGCCGCCATTTCCAGTCGCGGGTCCACCGGTTCGACAATTCGGACCATCTCACCGATTCGTAACAGATCGTCCGTGCAACTTTTGAGAGTCTTATACATGAAAAAATAATGGGGAATTGGGAATGAAAGACAATTCCTCAAATTCCCCATTCACAATTCAACTGATGATGTCTTTTTTCGTCACGCGGACCACTTCGTCGATGGAGGAGTGACCGTTGAGCACCTTGAGCCAGCCGTCATCGCGCAGGGAGAGCATTCCTTCGGCCTGGGCCGCTTTTTTGATCTGCCAAGAGGTTGCGTTTTCACCGGCAAGCTGACGCACGGCAGGCGTCGTCACCATCAGTTCGTAGATTCCGCTTCGCCCGCGATACCCCACCTGGCGACACTCACGGCAACCAACAGGCCGGAAGAGTTTTCCGCCATATTCGGCGAGTTTGTCCAGCGGAAAATCGGGGGGAAGGTCGTCGGGGGTCGGAACGTACATTTCCTTGCAGTTCGGACAAAGACGTCGGATGAGTCGCTGCGCCATGACCGCTTCGACGCAACTGGAAACAAGAAACGGCTCGACCCCCATGTCGATCAGTCGCGTGTAGGCTCCGGCGGCATCGTTCGTGTGGAGCGTGCTGAACACCAAGTGACCGGTGAGAGCTGCCTGAACGGCGTTTTCCGCAGTTTCGAGGTCCCGGATTTCACCGACAAGGCAGATGTCCGGGTCGTGACGCAAAATACTTCGAAGTGATGCCGCAAAAGTCAGCCCGATTTTTGTGTGGACCTGAATCTGACTGATTCCTCCAAGTCGATACTCAACAGGGTCTTCCGTCGTGATGATTTTGGTCGAACTGTCCTTGATTTCGGTCAAGGCGCTGTAAAGGGTCGTCGTTTTTCCGGAACCGGTGGGGCCTGTGACCAGGATAATCCCGTGCGGCAAACGAATCAGATCGGAAAATACCGAGTAAATCGACGGATTCATGCCGAGTCCTCTGAGGGAGAACTCCATCGCCTCCTTGTCAAGCAGACGCATGACGATTCCCTCGCCGTGGATCATCGGAATGACTGAAACACGGACGTCAATTTCGCGCCCTTTGAATTTCAATTGAATACGACCGTCTTGTGGCAGACGGCGTTCGGCAATATTGAGTTTCGCCATGATTTTCAGACGACTGATGATTGCCGCCTGAAACCGGTGGATTTCCGGAGGAAACGGCTGGACGTGCAAAACACCATCAATCCGATAGCGGATGGTCAGTCCGTGGGCTTCCGATTCGATGTGGATGTCACTTGTTCTCGCTTCAATCGCCTCCAGGAAAACTTCGTTGACCAGCCGGATGACCGATGGTTCCCGGGCCATTTCGGAGAGTTCGGACCCGTCGTTTTCAAGCTCTTCCAGCAGCTCAATTTCGTTCGACTTTGCCTCTGCTTTTTGGGCGACGAGTCCTTCGATCGTTTCACTTCCGAGTCCGAGATGCCGCTTGATCAGTTTGTCGATCTCGCTTTTGAGCGCCAGCACCGGGATGATCCGTTTTCCCGTCACCGAGGCGATTTCGTCGATCGGGTAGAGGTTGAGCGGGTCGCTCATCGCCACGGTGTAGGTATTTTCCGTCTGGTCGATCGGAAAAACCCGTTCCCGATAGATGAAACGGGTCGGGAATGACTTCAAAATCGCCGGGTCGATCTCTTTTTTGGACAGATCGACATAATCAATACAAAATTCTTCCGCAAAAGCGATTAAAATCTGTTCTTCGGTCAGGATTCCGCGCTGAATGGCGAATTGGTCCGCCCGCAAATGGCTCCCGTTTTTCGACTCGCGAAGTTCCAGGAGAAAACTGTCGTTGACCAGACCTTTTTGAAAAAGAATGTCGATAATTTCCATGATGGCTTCCATTGTATTCAGCAGACTAGAAAATGAAACACCAAAACCGGAAAGAATGACCCTTCCAAAGCAAAAAAGAGAGAATTTTGTCGGTGAAATTGAATTTGAAACGATATTTTTTTCACCGGACCGCGTAAAATCACAAAAAACAAGATATTGAGCCGAAAATCAATCGTTTTTTGGATTTTTATTGTTTTCTGACATTATTTTTGTCTCTATTATCATTCATTTCTTGCCATCTTCGACAATATAGATAATATATTCAACTTCGACAATATATGTTCGACAATCACGGCAATTTCAGTTTGACAAATCGCGGGAAGGCATGTTTTTTATCGGTGAATAACATGCCTTCTTTCATGCCGAAGATGTTCAGGTTATAGGAAACGAGCAGTTCGCCCGGCTTCGAGAGTCGTGGGTGAGCCTTGGCGTTGTACGTGACGAGATTGGCCTGAGGACCGTGAGCGGCTTTCACTTCATCATCATACTCCTTCGGTTCGGGGCAATGGTAAAAGGTCGTCGGGGCGGAAAATTTTGCAAACGGTGAATCGGAAACGGCAAAATTCAGGCTCGGCGTGATGCAAAACTCCGTGTACACAAGGATAAACTTGCCGTCGTATTGCCCGCCGGTCATCCGCGTGACACTCAGTTCGTTCGACATTCTTTTGGCAAGAGCGGCTTCATCACGATTGCAGTCGGCGATGTTTTCGCTCCAACGGTCACCGGTCCAGAACCGCCACGTTGCAATCTCGGCAAACGAACGTCGCGGGGCTTTGGCCACGACCAGTTGTCGCGGATAAAACGGCACGCCTCTTTTGTCACGAATTCCGTAAACGTAAATATCTTCAATATCTTTGCCGCAATCGCAGATTCCAACGCCAAAAAGCACCTCAAACAGGCCGTCTTTGTGAAACAAGGCAACACGCTTCGTTTCGTATTCGGGAAGCAGGAGCCGTTCGTTACGGATGGGGACGCGGATCAACCAGGGACCTTCCATCGACCAGTCTCGCGGGTCGACGACCGTGCCGGTGGTGTAAAGCGAGCCGTCGACCACGATCCCGTCACCGAGCCAAAAATGACGGTCGAAAAGATTCGAAGGCCGGTTCCCCGAATCGGTATTGGTGAAGAACGTCATTTTCGCAGGATCGGGTTTGTTCCCGATCAACTCGGCCAGGCAATGATTGACCATTACGAGTCCCGGCTTGAATGAACCGTCGGGATTGGCACCGCCGAAGAAGGAATCGCTGAATAAAAAGATCGTTTTTGAGTTGTCGCCCGTGCTGCCTTGCCGCGAGTCGCCTTCGATTCCAAGTGTGAAAATCCCGTCTCCGGCGAGCCAGCCTTCCTTGTGGTCAAAAAAAGCGTTCCAGTCCTCCGCGCGTTCGCAATGAAACGCCGACGGACTCGCAATGCCTGCCGGCTCTTGTGCCATGCCTGGAGAAATCAGCGAAAGGGAAATCACAAAAACGAGGAATCTGATTGTGACACGCATGTTTTTCCTGCTCTGTGTTCAATATGGACGGGAAATAACGTAACCTCCAATACTAACAGATGCGTTTTTCCCTGTCAATCAAAGTGAAATTTGTTTTATTGTCTGTACAGTCATTTACGGCTTGGTTTTTCCTCCTGTATTGCTTGACAAGCCTTACCGGAAACAACATAATACAAGCCTTATCGGAAACAGCATAATAATTTGCTTGGAAATGCGATTCATGGAACAGGACACAACAGACAACAACGCAACGGTTGACGACCGGCCAAGGCCTGGCGATTTCAAGGCGATGTCCTATTGGGCGGCGACGTGGTGGTTTTGGTCGGTGGTTGTTTTTTTCGCCGTCTTGTGGGTTGTC
>Ga0123353_10012574_pt1 | contig 12051 bp, 9 predicted proteins | sample TergutLab28metaG_3_FD_92763 | JGI IMG/M metagenome (GOLD analysis project Ga0123353, IMG submission 92763) | Labiotermes labralis P3 segment gut microbial communities from Petit-Saut dam, French Guiana - Lab288 P3 | ecosystem: Host-associated > Arthropoda: Insects > Digestive system > Gut ... | reverse complement strand
CCAACCCATTGAAACTTGCCGGTCAGCATGAGATGCGAACAACGTTCGGCTCCAGCCACAGCCGGATTTACCAGATAGTAATTAAAATAATACTGGTCGTAAACGATCTCTTCCTGAGCCTTTGTTTGTGAAACGGAAAAAGCTGCAAAAAGAAGCAAAATCATGGTATGTTTTATTTTCATCTTTATTTTATTTAGTTTATTAAAATGCTTTATTTACTCTCAAAACATCCCTATTATATAAATAAAATACATCCTTCCTTAACAGATTTTATATTATGAAACGAAAAAAGTTATTTTTTGTTGTATTGATAAACAAAAAAAATTACTCTTTATGCCTCGTTTTTAATTCATGCGCCAGATCTTCAATTCGGATGCCTTTATAAGTCAGCAACACGATCAGATGGTAGATCAAATCGGAAGCTTCGTAAATGAGTTGCTCTTTTGTTCCGTTTGTCGCTTCAATAATCGTTTCAACAGCTTCTTCTCCTACTTTCTGCGAAATTTTATTGATTCCTTCCTGAAACAATTTCGTAGTATAAGAACCTTCCGGCATCTCGCGAAGACGTTTTTCTATAAAATTTTGCAAATAAAAAAGAAAAGCCAAATCTTCCGGATTTTTATCTCCCGAAAATGTATCCGCTCCTGTTACAGAGCCTTGGGGCATCTCTTTTATTAAATGGACATTCATGATTCTTACTATGGTAATTCTTTTCAAATACAAATATAGCAAATAAATTTACTATTCTCCGTTAATTTTGTTAAGAAAAAATTTGAGACACTATTTAATGATTATTATGTTGTTAATTTAATGTATTTTTGTTTGCAGTATTAAACCAATGTCGTTTAGTTAAGACCTCTCCCCCAACCCCTCTCCACAGGAGAGGGGTGACTAAACAAGGAAGAGATGCTGACTAATTAAGCTAATAATATGATACGCTCCGCTCCCCTCTCCTGTGGAGAGGGGTTGGGGGAGAGGTTTTAACTAAACGACATTAGTATTAAAACCCATAAAGATGTTGTTAGAAGCAAAAGACATTGTCAAGCAGTACTCCGGTCATTTGGCGCTGGACAGGGTAAGTATCCGTATTCCCGAAAACAGCATTTACGGATTGCTGGGACCGAATGGTGCAGGGAAAACGACATTCATCCGCATCATTAATTGCATTACCAATCCCGATAGCGGCGAAGTATGCTTTAAAGGAAAACGGTTGCAGCCTGCAGCTATCCGGTTTATCGGCTATCTGCCCGAAGAGCGCGGTCTGTACAAAAAAATGAAAGTCGGCGAGCAAATTTTGTATTTAGCCCGCTTGAAAGGTTTGCCGAAAGAAGAGGCAATGAAAAGAATGAAATACTGGCTCGAAAAGTTCGAAATCGACTCATGGAAAAACAGGGCGGTAGAGGAGCTCTCAAAGGGGATGCAACAAAAAATACAGTTTATTATTACGGTTTTGCACGAACCTGAGCTTCTCATTTTCGACGAGCCTTTCAGCGGTTTTGACCCGTTGAATGTGAACCTGTTGAAACAGGAGATACTGGAACTTCGCCAAAAAGGAGCGACCATCATTTTTTCGACCCACAACATGCTTTCGGTAGAAGAGCTTTGCGATACAATCTCATTGCTCAATCAATCGCGGGTGGTACTCGAAGGCAATGTGTCCGAAATCAGGGAAAGGTACAAGCAGCATATTTTTATTGTAAGAACAAAGGACACCCATGTCTCTATTCCGTCGAACAACCTGTTTGAGACTGTTTCAATGGAACAGGTAAAGGGAATAACCGAAATTGAAATAAAATTAAAAGCAGCTATTCCGGGGAATGATTTGATCCGTGAAATTATGCCTTACTGCTCTCTACTCTCTTTTGAAGAAAAATTGCCGGGCATGGATGAAATTTTTATAAAAGCAGTAAAGGGAAATGGATAATTTTACTGCTCGGAATTGTTTCTTAATTCCCATTTTTTTCGTATATTTGCACTTCATTTATTCAAAATAGACAATCCCGTTTATTCTTATAGAAAATAAAACAACATGAGCAACGAAGAAAAGAAAACAAATTCGTATTCGGCAAGCAGCATTCAGGTATTGGAAGGATTAGAAGCGGTACGTAAACGTCCGGCAATGTATATAGGCGACGTTGGAGAAAAAGGGTTGCACCATTTGGTTTACGAAGTTGTAGACAATTCGATTGACGAAGCGCTTGCAGGATATTGCACCGATATTGAAGTGTTTATTAATGAAGACAATTCCATAACGGTAAGAGATAACGGACGCGGCATTCCGGTAGACATGCACGAGAAAGAAAAACGTTCGGCGTTGGAAGTGGTTATGACCGTGCTCCATGCCGGAGGAAAATTCGACAAAGACTCCTATAAAGTTTCCGGAGGATTGCACGGTGTGGGTGTCTCCTGCGTAAATGCCCTTTCCCGACACATGACTACCCGTGTACATCGCAACGGTAAAGTTTACCAACAAGAGTATGAGTATGGAAAACCTCTTTACCCTGTTAAAGAAGTAGACATTTCCGACAAAACAGGGACTACTCAGACTTTTTGGGCTGACGATACTATTTTTCTCGCTGTTGTTTATAAATACGAGATTTTAGCTGCCCGTCTGCGGGAGTTATCTTATTTGAATGCCGGCATCCGCATTTCGCTCACGGATAAAAGAGTATTAAATGACGACAATACGTACAAAGCCGAAGCTTTCTACTCCGAAAGAGGACTTTGCGAATTTGTTGATTATCTTGACTCTACAAGAGAAAGACTGATTGAAGATGTGATCCATATCAGTACGGATAAATTTGGCACTCCCGTCGAGATTGCCATGACTTACAATACTTCCTACAACGAAAATATTTATTCTTACGTAAACAATATCCATACCATTGAAGGCGGAACCCACGTAGCCGGTTTCCGGCGCGGATTGACCCGTACATTGAAAAAATATGCCGACGATTCCAAAATGCTGGAAAAAGCGAAGATAGAAATCAGCGGCGACGACTTCCGCGAGGGTCTTACCGCCGTAATTTCCGTAAAAGTTGCCGAACCTCAGTTTGAAGGACAAACCAAGACCAAGCTCGGCAACAACGAAACCATGGGAACCGTCGACCAAGCAGTAGGAGAGGCGCTCGGAAATTACTTGGAAGAGCACCCTAAAGAAGCCCGCACGATTGTAGAAAAGGTAATCCTTGCTGCCCGCGCCCGTATTGCCGCCCGTAAAGCCCGCGACCTGGTTCAACGCAAATCTCCTCTTTCGGGAGGTGGACTGCCGGGGAAATTAGCCGACTGTTCGGACAAAAATCCGGAAATTTGCGAATTATTCCTCGTGGAGGGAGACTCGGCAGGCGGAACAGCCAAACAGGGAAGAAACCGGGCATTTCAAGCTATTCTTCCGTTGCGCGGTAAGATCCTGAATGTAGAAAAAGCCATGCAGCATAAGGTATTGGAAAGCGAAGAAATACGCAATATCTACACGGCTTTGGGCGTCACAATCGGTACCGACGAGGATACCAAAGCGCTCAATGTGGATAAATTGCGCTACCATAAAATCATCATCATGACCGACGCCGACGTGGACGGTAGCCACATTGATACGCTGATTCTTACATTCTTCTTCCGCCACATGAGGGAGTTGATCGAAAAAGGTTATGTGTATATCGCCGCGCCTCCTCTTTACCTCTGCAAAAAGGGAAAAACCGAGGAGTATTGCTGGAACGACCAGCAACGCTTGATGTTTGTCGAAAAATACGGCGGCGGGAATGAAAATTCCGTAAACGTACAGCGCTACAAAGGGTTGGGAGAGATGAACGCCGAGCAACTCTGGGTTACAACCATGAACCCTGAAAACCGTACGCTCCGCCAAGTAACCATCGAAAACATGGCTGACGCCGACCATACATTTTCCATGCTAATGGGCGACGAAGTAGCGCCAAGACGCCAATTTATCGAAGAAAACGCCACGTACGCGACTATTGATGCATAAAATAGAATAAATTATTTTCTTCATGTCTTTCTGTCTTCGTGCCTTTGTCGTTTAGTTAAGGCGACAAACGCCCTGAAAGGGCATAAGAAATAGCGTAGGGCAACGCCCTACGGAATGGAACAAGAATGTATTAAGCCCTGAAAGGGCGTAAGCAAAGATATGGCTTACGCCCTTTCAAGGTTTAGGTTAGCTTGGTTCTCCAATCGTAGGGCGTTGCCCTACGCTATTGATGTTTAACTAAACGACATTGATTTTGATTCTAAGAGTTTTGCTCTTTGATTAAGGAATGAACTAAATATCCGGTTTGCTTGTTCACTTTCTACGATTAAAAAAAGAATGTATGAGTGAACTCAAAAATACTTCGGAAAAATTCTATGAATTTAAAGGGAATGGCTATGCCCTGTTCTACAGATTTGACGAGGAATTTACACGCTTGGATACTTTTTTGCCGGAAAACCTGAAAAATAATTACTGCCGCGGCTTAGGCGTCGTATTATATCTGAATTATACAGAATCCGAAATCGGTCCCTACGAAGAATTGCTTTTTATTCCGGGTAAATTCTGTTACCGGGGAAAGAAAAATCACTTCATCAGCAAAGCATACGTTTCGACAGAAGAAGCGGTAAAGTTCGGACGCGACAACTGGTTTGTCCCGAAAGAAAAAGCGACTTTTTCCAGAAAACCCTTGGAAAACCGCATGGAAAACATTTCCGTATACGTGAAGAAAGAAGAAATTCTCAGTTTCGAAATAAAAACGGGGAAAATCAGATTCAGATTAGGAACCGGCAAATGCCTCGCCTTTTCCCTGATGCAACTAAACGGAGATGAATCCGTGCAACTGAACTACTCCGGAGCCCTCACTGCTAATTTTGCAAGGCTGGCGTCGATCAAAATCCGACCGGCATTTTTTCCTAATATTGCAAGGTTTACTCCATTGGTGGTTCTTAAGATGAAGAATTTTACTCTTCGGCTTCCGAAGACGGGAGGGACTTGATTTTCTCAAAGATTAAAATTTTGTGCGATAAAAAACCCTTGAAAATTATTGATTTTCAAGGGTTTCGTTGTCTCACCAGTGCACAAATCAATGTTACGCACTAATACATAAGACAATCTTACTTTACTTGCAACAAATATTGAAATCCTGACAATAATTAGAATGAGTTAAATAGTGAACCTTAACATACCTTCAAATCGGAGCCTATTTGGGAACCCAATAATTATTCTATCTCTTTATACTTTGTATAGTTTTCTTCGTTACCCCAAAAAGCAAAATAATCTGATTGCATTTATTCCAAACTTTGGGTTATTTTCAAACTATCACACAACAGAAAAATCCTGTATCCGGACATTCATTTTCTTTTTGTACAACAATACCTTTGATAATTATAGTGTGCAAAAAATAAATATTCAAGAAAAATTGTATCTTTGCAATCTATAATCTAAAATAATTATGCGAGTAAAATTAAGTAAAGCCGTTAAAATGTTCTTTGGAAATTCTTCCTTAGAAATGGTTTATTTTGAGGCAATTGCAAATGCTTTAGATGCAGGTGCAACCAAAATAGGCATTACTATTTCTGCGCAAGATTATAGTCAGCCCGAAACTCTTACAATATCAATCGAAGATAACGGAATCGGTTTTACTGATGAGCGATTCGGAAAATTTAGCAACTTATTTGATGTTGACGATAGCACACACAAAGGATTAGGACGATTGGTTTACTTGTGTTATTTTGAAAAAACAACAATTACAAGTAATTACGAAGATTTTTATAGCAGAAAGTTTGAGTTTTCAGATGCTTTTGAGGGGAAAAGCGAAATTGTTAAAAATAGCAATAAAAATAGTGGTGGAACAAAAATTTCTATGTCAGGCTATACTCTAACCAAGTTAGCACAGCATAGTTTTATTCAGCCAAATTATTTAAAAACCAAAATTTTAGAAAAGTTTTACTCTCGCTTATACAAACTGAAACAATCCGAAAAGCAAATAGAGATTTCCGTTTCTGCAACAGTTAATAAAAGCTCTGCAACAACAATTTTATCTACAAATGATATTCCTAATTTTATTCCTGTTAAAGTAGAAAATACACTTGACTTCTTTTCAAATATAGAACTTTACTATCATATAGAGGAAGAACCAATGGCTATTGGCGCAATTACTGCAATTTCCATAGACGACAGAACATATCCCTTAGACATAATTGCACAAGAAAATTTGCCAATAGGCTATAAAATGGTTTTTCTTTTGTTTTCGGACTATTTCGACGGTAAAGTAGATGCTGCAAGAGAAACAATATCTATATCAGAACTCGAACAAGTAAAGAGACTTTTTAGGGATAATATTGCAAAAATTATTGATGAAAAACTACCCCAAATAACACAACTGAATAAAGAAAGAAAGCAACGACTTGTCAATCAATTTCCTCACCTAAATGGTTATTTTGAAATAGAAAGTATAGGCTATACTTCGCAAGAGGATTTACTCAAAAAAGCACAAGACAAATTTTTTAGAGCGCAAAGAGAAGTATTAAGAGCTTCACATTTAACTGATGAGCAGTTTAAGCAATCGTTGGAGTTAGCTTCGCGAACTCTTACCGAATATATTTTATTTCGCCAAAATATTATCAATAAATTGAAAACGATTGATAATAAGGACAAAGAATCAGTTATTCATAATTTGATTGTTCCAAGATATGAACGATTTGATGCGGCAAACTTAAAAAATGATTTGTATCGTAACAATATTTGGGTATTTGATGACAAATATATGACTTATGACATTATTTTAAGCGAAAAAGAAATGTCGGAAGTAATACAAGTTATTACAGACGGAGAAGCGTTTGAAAAAGATGATGACCGACCTGATATTGCAATGATTTTTTCGGGTAATCCTCATGATGAAGACAAAGACAAAAAAATTGATGTTGTAATTGTTGAGTTAAAGAAAAAGGGAATTTCGTCAGAACGCAATTTTGATGTTGAGACCCAGTTAAAGAAAAGAGCGGGTAAACTAATGCAATTCTATAACAACAAAATTCAGCAAATTTGGTTTTATGGAATAGTTGATTTTGATGAAGAATTTGAAAAACTTGTTGCGGGCGAATATCATCAACTTTTTTCTAAAGGTAAAGTATATTATAAGCCCACAGAAGTTGTAACACAAATAAATCCTCGAATATCATTTCCAATGGGAATTTTTTTGCTTGATTTTGATGCAATGGTTGACGATGCTGACACTCGCAATTCAATTTTTTTAAATGTTATAAAAAGTAAGTTCAAAAGTTAGAAACTATGAATAATACGCAAACAGTAACCATAAAAAATTCAGGTGCAACATTTACGCCAACCGCATTAGCTGATTTCTTATCGGATAAAATTTTGCAGTATCTTGATGTTTGCTTTGATAAATATACGATTTTAGACCCCGCTTGTGGCGGCGGTGCATTGCTGACTTCTATTGCAAAAAAAATAAACAACGCTTTTGAATTTGAATTACAGGGTTACGAAACAAATATTGATTATTTGATTGATGCAAAAAATAATTTGTCACGATATTTATCTGAAAATCAATACAAAATAACACACGCAGATTTTCTTGAAGTAGCAACACCAAGAACTAACGATTTATTTTTCGTTAATTCAAATCTCGAATTTGCAGATATTATAATTGCCAATCCGCCTTATGTACGCACTCAAATTTTAGGTGCGGAAAAATCTCAACAAATTGCAAAAACATACAATCTGAAAGGAAAAATAGATTTATATTACCCTTTCTTAATTGGAATGACTAATGCTTTGAAAAAAGGCGGGATAGTTGGCGTTATTACTTCAAACCGTTATTTGACAACAAAAAGCGGTGCAGAAATAAGAAAATTTCTCTTAGAAAATTATGATATAATTGAAGTTATTGATTTGGGTGACAGCAAACTATTTGATGCTGCTGTTTTACCTGCAATTTTAATTGCTAAGAAAAAAACGAGCAAACGGCAACTTGCGACACCTTGCCATTTTGCTAAAATATACGAAGAATTTGCTCCCGAAAAAAGAAGTTCCGCTCAAAAACTAAACACGGTTTATGATATTCTAAACAAAGGAAAATCAGGAATTTATATTGTAGAAGATAGTCGATTTTTCAATTTTAGTGTTGGGTTATTAAAACATTCGCATATAAAAACCGATATTTGGCAAATGACCAACAATGACGAGAACAAATGGATAGAACAAATTCAAAAAAATACGGCTTTTTACATTGGTGATAAGTTTAAGGTTAGAGTGGGAATTAAATCTTGCGCCGACAATGTTTTTTTAAATGAAAATTGGGACAAAGAAACTGTATCGCCAGAGGATAATTTGCTTAAACCTTTGATTTCAAGAGAAAATATTGAGCGGTGGATTTGTTCAACGAGCGAGCGTTCCAAAGTTTTTTATCCTCATTATTCTGAAAATGGCAAACGAGCGGTTTATGATTTATCACAATTCCCTAAAGCCGAACAATATCTGAATAAGCATAAAACGCAACTCGAATCAAGAGATTATGTTATTCAAGCAGGGCGTAAATGGTATGAAATGTGGGTGCCTCAAAATCCCGAATTATGGAAATTCCCAAAATTGGTTTTTCCCGACATAAGTGTAGAAGCCTTATTTTCTTACGATGAAAGCGGCGCTATTGTCAATGGAAATTGTTATTGGATTGTTGCTCAATCCGATAAAGAAAAAGAATTGTTACTTTTAATTCAAGGCGTTGCAAATTCATCTTTAATGGCTCAATATCACGATTTATGTTTCAATAACAAACTCTATTCGGGAAGGCGAAGATATTTAACCCAATATATTGAAAAATATCCTGTTCCAAATCCTGAAAACAGTTTTTCAAAACAGATTATTGAAATTGTCAAACAGTTGAACACTAAAAAAGCTTCTGTTGAAAAACTTGAAGAAAAATTGAATGAATATGTATTTAAAGCCTTTGGACTCACGGATTAAACACGCATTTTCCTTTCAATTCTTCAAAGAAACTCATCGGAATTGACCGCTGACATTTGAAACTTGTATCGCTCACATAAGTAAAAATTTCGCCCAATCGTTCGCCCGGAACAAGTACAATACCCTCAATAATATTTGTTTGTGGATTGGTAAGAGCAATCAAATAGCGAATATCTCTTGTCGTTATATTGGAATCTTCCATAACAAGCTCTTCTATTTCAGGCGTATATTTTCCTAAATCAACGGTGGGCGAATCCTGTACTTTTACTTCTAATAACTGATTTGGGATATCGGGATAACCACCTGCCAAACCTTGCAAATTATCTTCCGTATAACCCAGCAATCGTAAAACAAGCCGTTCCAAAGCCTGACCTCTGTTTTTCGTATCGTTAGTTTCTAATGTTTCGCCAATCAATTTTTTAGCGACCATTTCTACCAATAACTGTGTAGAAAACAAATCGTTGAAGTCAGGCTCTTTCAACATGTTTGCAGGTGTAGATTCGTATGTATGCCGTATTCGATAAGTTAAATTTTTTGTATCGCGAAAAGAGAGTATTGAATTTTCGCTTTTGATTATCGCCTCACGTTGTTTTGGCAAAATCAATAATTGATGTTTGATTGTTGGTTTTCCGAATTTCCCAAATTTTGTTTCAATATATTCAGGAGTCAATATCACAATGGAATCAATCAATTCGCTTTTGGTATCTATTTTTATAAAAATTAGACGAATATCTTTGCTTTTTATGGTTTCGCCATTTGTATATTTTATCAATACGGAATGACTGTTCGGATAACGATTCCAAACTTGCAAGTTGTATGAATCGCCTGTTGTTACAATATATGTATCAACCATTTCTCGAATAAGTTTCGGAACACCTTTTTTCTTTGGAGGAATAAATTCAAAATTTTCGGCTTCTGCTTCGGGCGATATTCCACTTGATAAAAGAGCATTAGAAACAAGTTTTCGCAAAGTAGAGCCGTCTGTGCGTGGTTTTCCTGTTAAACGAAACGGAGCGCCGAGCAATGGCTTTAAACTATTGATTAGTTTTTCAACTGACATCGCCATTGTTGGAGACTGTGGTGGAATTTGAAATGATTTATCCATATTATTTTTCCAACAAGTCTTTGATTTTTACATTTAACGCATTCGCAATTTTTTCCATATTACGAAGTGTGATGTTTTTCTCTGCTCGTTCAATCATACCCACGTAAGTACGATGAACACCCGCTATTTCCGCAAGTTTCTCTTGCGAAATCTGCTTTTCTTTTCTGTATTTTTGGACATTCCCACCAAAAATTTCCAATATATTTTTGCTACTCATAGTATGGAATATTTTAGTCTGCAAAATTACAATTGCCAAGTACAGCAATCAACACACTATAATTAGCAATATTTAAAACAAGATTACACCGAATTAAAAATTTTCTGAAATGTCTAATGCAGAGAAAAAGCAGTCCAAAAAAGTCTATTCGACTTTTATAGCGAAAAAGATAGACTAAGAGAAAAGTCTATTTCGGCTGAATCTCCTTTGGGCTCTCTCGGTTCTCCCTTTGGAATCTGTGCAATATATATACCTAATATATGAGAACAAAAAGCAAAGATAGTGATGATAATGTGCTATTTATTAGAAGAATAGATGTGTCAAGAACGAATTGGAACCCAATTTGGGCTCCGCAAAAAATAAGCCCCTGTAAATCCTTTATTTACAGGGGCTTTCGTTTATACGTTGTTGTCTCACCAGGATTCGAACCTAGGCAGACGGTACCAAAAACCGTAGTGCTACCATTACACCATGAGACAATCACTGATGCTTTTCTGAAAAGCGATGCAAAGGTAATTATTGCATTTTGAAAATGCAAATTATTTGGCAATATTTCTATTTTACAATCAGAATAAAATAATTCTTCTTCCCCTTCTGAGCAAGTATATATTTGTTGTTCAATAAAAAAGATTTATCTATGGAAAATTCCACATCTTCTATTTTCTCCTTATTGATCGAAAATCCGCCGCCGGCAATCATCTTTCGCATCTCTCCCTTGGACGGGAAAACAGGCGCTTTTTCGGTTAATAAATCAATTCCTTTCATTCCGGATTCAATATCCGCTTTGGAAATTTCAAATTGCGGTACTCCCTCAAACACGGCTAAAAAAGTATCCTCATCCAGTCGCTTGAGCGTTTCCGAGGTTGAGCTGCCGAACAGGATGCCCGAGGCTTCTACGGCGGCAACATAATCTTCTTCGGAATGCGCCATAGTGGTTACTTCCTTCGCTAACCGCTTCTGGAGCGGACGAAGATGAGGCGCTTCGTTTTGCTCGGCTACAAGCGCGTCTATCTCTTCTTTCGGCAGCAATGTAAATATCTTGATATACTTTTCGGCGTCCGCATCGCTGACATTCAGCCAGAATTGGTAAAATTTATACGACGAAGTATATTTTTTATCCAACCAGACATTGCCTGCTTCGGTTTTTCCGAATTTTCCTCCGTCTGCCTTTGTAATAAGAGGGCATGTGAGCGAGAATGCTTCTCCTCCCGCTTTTCTACGGATTAACTCCGTGCCGGTGGTGATATTTCCCCATTGGTCGGATCCGCCCATTTGCAGCCGGCAATTTTCATTCAAATACAAATGGAGAAAATCATATCCTTGCACCAATTGATAGGTAAATTCGGTAAACGACAATCCGACGCTCGATTCGGAGCCAAGCCGTTTCTTTACAGAATCCTTCGCCATCATGTAGTTAACGGTAATATGCTTCCCTACGTCGCGAATAAAATCCAAAAACGAGAAATTCTTCATCCAATCGTAATTGTTTACCAATTCAGCCGCATTGGGCGCATCGGAGTCGAAATCGAGGAATTTGGCAAACTGTTTCCGGATAGATTCCTGATTGTGACGCAATGTCTTTTCGTCCAATAAATTTCTCTCCTGCGATTTTCCCGAAGGGTCGCCGATCATGCCCGTAGCGCCGCCGATAAGCACCACCGGCTTATGCCCGCAACGCTGGAAGTGCTTCAATATCATTACGCTCACCATGTGTCCGATGTGCAGCGAATCTGCCGTTGGGTCAAAACCAATATATGCCGTTGTCAT
>Ga0123353_10012573_pt1 | contig 12051 bp, 13 predicted proteins | sample TergutLab28metaG_3_FD_92763 | JGI IMG/M metagenome (GOLD analysis project Ga0123353, IMG submission 92763) | Labiotermes labralis P3 segment gut microbial communities from Petit-Saut dam, French Guiana - Lab288 P3 | ecosystem: Host-associated > Arthropoda: Insects > Digestive system > Gut ... | reverse complement strand
CGCACCACCAGCTCGCCCTCCTCGCCCACGCCGCAGGGGTTGCCCGCCCCGTCCACCACCTCGATGTCGAACGTGGGCGAGGGCTTGCCCATGGAGCCCGGCCGGGGCGTAAAGCCGTCGAAGTTGGCCAGCAGCACGGGCGACTCGCTCTGCCCGAAGCCCTCGCACAGCGACAGGCCGGTAAGCTCCTTCCACTTGTTGTACACCTCGGGGTTCAGCGGCTCGCCCGCCGTGGAGCAGTGCCGGATGAACGAAAGGTCGTACTGCGACAGGTCCTCCTGAATCATGAAACGGAACATCGTCGGCGGCGCGCAGAAGGTGTCGGGCCGGTATTTCACGACCTTATCCAGCAGGTTTTTCGGCACGAACTTGTCCATGTCGTAGGCGAACACCGCCGCCCCGCAGATCCACTGGCCGTAGATCTTTCCCCAGCCGAACTTCGCCCAGCCGGAGTCCGACACCGTCAGGTGCAGCCCGTTGTCGCGCACGCGCTGCCAATACTTCGCCGTGATGATGTGCCCCAGTGGGTAGGTGTGGTTGTGGGCCACCATTTTCGGCATGCCCGTGGTGCCGCTGGTGAAATAGGTCAGCATGATCTCCTGGTTATGCGTGGCGGCCTGGCCGGTTGGGCGCTCGAACACGCCGGATTGCCTTTCGACCCCCCCGTCAAAGTCAAGCCAGCCTTCCCTGCCTGCCCCGACGACGATCTTGCGCTCCACGGTGGGGCATTCCGGCAGGGCCCGCTCAATCTGGCCGATCACATACGCGTCGCTCATCGCGACAACCGCCTTGATCCCCGCGGCGTTGCACCGGTATTGGATGTCCTTCGCGGTCAATTGCGTGGACGCCGGGATCAGCATCGCGCCGAGCTTGTGCAGGGCCACCGCGCAGGGCCAGTACTGCCACCGCCTGCCGAGAAAGAGGATCACCCTGTCCCCCTTGGCGATCCCGAGGCTCATAAAAAAGTTCGCCGCCCGGTTGCTCAGGGCCTTCATGTCCGCAAAGGTGAAGACCCGCTCCCCGCCGTGGTCGTCGCACCAGACCAGGGCCCGCTTGGCCGGGTCGCTTTCCGCCCAGGCGTCCACCACGTCGAAGCCGAAGTTGAAGTTTTCCGGTATGTTCAGTTTGTAGTTTTGTTTGAAATCTTCGTAGGAGCCGAACTGGCTCCGTTCGAGAAACTTGCTTATTAACATAATTATCACTCCGCAATCACAGTTAAAAATTTGGCCGCCCGGCCGCCCGCGGCCCTCTGGCCGTGGGGCAGCGCCGGGTCGAAGTAGATGCAGTCGCCCGTTTCCAGCAGGATCTCCTCGCCGTCCAGGACCACCAGGACGGCGCCCTCTACAACGAAGTTGAATTCCTGCCCCGCGTGGGATACCGGGGACATCTCCTTCTCATCGGGCTCCACGGTCACCAGCAGCGGCTCCATGATGCGGCGCTTAAAGTTGTACGCCAGGGATTCGAAGTGGTAGCCGGGGTAGCGGTCCACACCGGTGCTGCGGCCCTTCTTCACCACGCAGTAGTTGCTCAGGCGCGGCGAGTTACCCGTAAGCAGCTCGGTGATGTCCACGCCGTACACGTTGGCCAGGGCATACAACGCGCTGATGGGGATATTGTCCCCGCTGTCCTCGTAACCCGCAACCTGCGCCGCGGGTATGCCCAGCCGCGCCGCAGTGTCCTCTACACTGAACCCGCATACCTCGCGGATCTCCTTCAGCCTGCTGGCGATCAGCTTCATTTCGTCTTGCATGGGAATGCCTCCTTCGTTATTTTTTTTGCTCCGCAAAGACACTGTATCCGTTTTCCTCCAAAAATGGCACCCAATCCCGCAGCGCCATTGCGGCAAACCCGGGGCCATGGAATGCAAATACCTGCAGCAGCTCCTCGTCCTCAGCGGTTTTATATCCCCTGATGATCGCCGCGTCATGGGTCATACGCGCGCTAAAATACTGGCATGCAATAGCTCCTACAGGCCAGGCGGCCGTCGAAACCACCACGATGGCCGTCAGCAGCGCCGCCGCCGTACGTGTCAAAAACCTGCCTGCCGCCCCTATTTTTTTCTTGAATAATTCTCGGTTTACCAGAAAATAGAGGACCAAGCCGGTATAGATGCACAGCGTTGCCGTGGTATACCGCGACGCATCCGCCATCTGGATATCCCTGGAAACCGAAACCACAAGCGCAGACAGGATACCGAACAACATTAAGGCGCCGGGGAAAAAATTGTTCCCGTTGGTACGTGTAGCCAGCCTGAACCCGAAAAACACGGCAACGCCCGTGACGGCAAGGAGGCACAAGCAACTGATGAGGATGAACCAGGGGGACCTGGTCAAAAGCGGCCTGGTGGCCATGCGCGCCGCGGCATGCAGAAAAGGCATGGGGTGCTTCATCAGATACAGCAGACGGCGGCGGGATGGCAGCGGCGTACCGTACTTGGACTCGCCCAACTTGAAGAAGTAGAAAAACCACGAAGCCGCGCCCACGGCCAGCCACGCAACGGCCACCGCCTGCCTGACAACAGCCTTGCGGTAGCGCAGCGCCAGCATCGCCAGGGCGGCGGGCCACACCAGCAGCCCCTGCGCCGAGCTAAAAGAGGCCACAACCCCCAGGGCCAGGGCGAAAACCAGGTATTTCTGTTTGCCGGCCGTCAGGCGCCGGTGCAGGAAATACATACTGATCAGGGGCAGGATATCCGCCATAAGGAAGGCAAGCTGGAACCCCCATAAAAAGTTTTCGTACTGCACCGGGCTGAACATTAGCAGACCGAGGGCCAAACCACCGGCACAGCGCCAAAGCTCGTCCCTGACCATGGCAAATAGATATCGTATCATGACGAAATAGCCGGCGCACACCACCGCCAACGAAACCGCCAGCAGCGCTTTTGAATTAAACCCGGTCAAAAACGCCGCAGCCAGGTAAACCAGCCTGAAGAAAAACTGCCGGTGCTCATTCAGCGAGCCCCACAGGTCAGCAAATGTGAGTGTCCCGGCCTGAAGCCCCTTGCCAAAACCGGCCATGAACCACTCGTCGCTGTAGATCATGTTCACCCCATAGCGCCAAACGAGATAAAAACAGGCCAGCGCCGGGGCGGCAATGAAAATATATTTCAGGTATTTGGCGTAGTTATCCAGCTTACGCCTGCGCATAGGGGCACCTCACAAAATTAGTTGTTCTATCCGGCAAAGACACTGTATCCATTTTCCTCCAGAAACCGCAGCATTTCCCTGGTTTCATCCACGGTCTGTAGACACGAATACTGACTGATGTGCAGCAGCGCCGCGTCATCGGCGACTTTGTATTCCTTGAACATCTTCGCGCAAGCGGCATAGCGCTCGCTTTGATATTTGAATATGAAATAGCCCTCAAACCAGGTGCGCGCCGAAATCAGCACGATGGCCGACAGCAGTACCGCCGCCGTGTACCGCAAAAAGCTGTCCCTTGGTTTTCCCCCATTTTCGCGCGCCTTGGCCTTCTTCTTGAATATGTCCCGGTTCGCCAGGGCATAGAGGGCCGCGCCGGTATAGATGCACAGCGTTGCCGTGGTGTACCGCGACGAGTTGGTCATATCCCAGACCTGCCTGCTAAATGTGATCACAACCACCGACAGGGCGCCGAACAGGGCCATGGCGCCGGGGAAAAAGTCGTCTTCCTTGTATCGCGTAACCAGCTTGAAGCCTAAAAGCGCCACGGCACACGCAACGGCAAGCACGCACAGGGCATTGCCGGGGCGCAGATCGCCTATGCCCACAAACGGCTTCACGGCCATACGCGCCGTAGTATACAAAAAAGTGAAGGGGTGCTTCACCAGGTATGACACATGGTCCCTGAACGGCAGTATGTCGCCGAACGCGTTTGCGTACAAGCCGTAGAAATAGAAAAACCACGAGGCCGCGCCCGCGGCCAGCCACCCGGCAGCCATCTTCTGCCTAAAAATAGTTTTGCGGTAGTGCAGCGCCAGCATCACCAGGGCGGCAGGCCATACCAGCAGCCCCTGCGCCGAGCTGAAGGACGCCACCACCCCCAGCGCCATGGCAAATATAAAGTATCGCCGCTTGCCGGTTGCCAGGCGCCGGTGCAGGAAATACACGCTGATCAAAGGCAGGATGTCCGCCATGAAAAAGGCAAGCTGAAGCCCCCACAGAAAGTTCTCGTATTGCGCCAGGCTGAACATCAGCAGGCCGAGGACCAGGCCGCCGGCACAGCGCCAAAGCTCATCCTTAACAGTGGCGAACAAATACCGTATCATGACGAAATACCCGGCGCACACCAGCGCGAACGATACCAGCAGCACCGCCTTGATGTTGAACCCGGTCAGGAACCCCAGGCCCAGATACACCAGCCTGTAGAAAAGCTGCCGGTGCTCGTTGAACGTGGACCACAGGTCGGCCAGCGTGAAGGTTCCGGCCTGCACCTTCATGCCTATTTTCACCATGATCCACTCGTCGCCGTAGATCATGTTGACCCCATAGCGCAAAACCAGATAGAGGCAGGCCAGCGCCGGGGCGGCAATCAAAACATATTTCAGGTATTTGGCGCAGGTTTCTATCCTGCCCCTGGCGTTGTCGGGTTTCATCATATAACTCACCTCACGGGAAAATGAACTCTTGGGTTAACTTATATTATATAACATTCCAATGAAAAATGCAATAGATTTTTCTTCACCCGCAATTTTTTCACCGTTCGCCCTTGCATGTCGCCACGGGTTGTGGTAAGATGTTAAGGTAGAAAGGGGGCCTCCCCATGCGCTCCAACACCCAAGCCTGCATAGATGCTTTTTTTGCCTCCCACCCGGACCTCGCCTGCGTGTGTGAAAGCGTCACCGCGGCTGTGGAAGCCATCGCCGCCTGCTATGCCGCGGGCGGCAAGGTGCTCGCGGCGGGCTGCGGCGGCAGCATGGCCGACGCCGAGCACATCACCGGCGAGCTGCTCAAAAGCTTCAAGCTGAAGCGGCCACTGCGCCGGGATTTCGCCGAAACGTATAAGTCCCTCTTCAGCGAGCCCCCGCCCCCCCTGGATGCCAGCCTGCCCGCCCTGTGCCTGACCGGCAACGCCGCCGTCATCACCGCCGTGATGAACGACATCGGCGGCGACTTCGCCTTCGCCCAGACCGCTTTGGGGCTGACGAATCCCGGCGACGTCCTCATCGCCATCAGCACCTCGGGCAACTCCCGCCTGCTGATCCCCGCCGTCAAGGTCGCCCGGGCGAAGGGGGCCATTTTGATTGTGCTCACCGGCCGCACAGGCGGAAAGATGCGCCCCCTGGCCGATATCGCCGTCCTCGCCCCGGCGGATGAAACCTACCTGATTCAGGAGCTGCATGTGCAGATCTATCACCTGATTTGCGCGGCGGTGGAGGAGGAATTCTATGGCTGAGATTTACGCAGGCCTCGACCTCGGCGGCACCAAATGCGCGGCCGTCCTCGCCGAAGCGCAGGGCGGCAGCATCACCTTCCTCGCCCGCAAAGAGGTCCCCACCCGGGGCGCATGGCAGGGGGTCATGGCCCCCCTGCTGGCTTTCATCAAAGAACAGGGCCATGCTATCAAGGGCTGCGGCATCAGCTGCGGCGGCCCCCTTGACAGCCGGGCGGGCATCATCCTCAACCCGCCGAATCTCATGCCCTTCGAAAACGCACCTATCGTGCAGGTGGTGGAAGACGCCCTCCATTGCCCCACCCGCCTGCAGAACGACGCCGACGCCTGCGCCCTGGCCGAGTGGCGCTTCGGCGCGGGCCGGGGCGCGGACAACATGATCTTTTTGACCTTCGGCACGGGCCTGGGCGCGGGGCTGATATTGAACGGGCGGCTGTACATAGGCGCCGCCAATCTCGCCGGGGAGGTGGGCCACATCCGCCTGGCCCCCGACGGCCCCGAGGGTTACCGCAAGCGCGGCTCCTTCGAGGGCTTCTGCTCCGGCGGCGGCATCGCGCAGCTGATCGAAATGCGCACCGGCGAATCCTTCACCGCCAAAGAGCTCGCCCGCCGCGCCGACACCGGCGACCCGCGTGCCCTGGCCGTTTGGGAAGAGATCGGCACGCAGTTCGGGCGCGGCCTTTCCGTGCTGGTGGATATCCTCAACCCCGAGGTGATCGTGGCGGGCAGCATCTTCACCCGGGCATACAGGTTTTTGTACGAGCCCGCCATGCGCGCCCTGCGCGAAGAGGCCCTCCCCGAAAGCCTGGCGGGGTTCAGATTACTCCCCGCCGCGCTCGGCGACCAAATCGGCGACTACGCCGCCATCGCGATCGGCGTTTCGAATTAGCCCAAAGGAGGACCCCATGTCCCTCATTGTCACCAACCTCACCAAGCGTTTCGGCCCCAAAACCGCCGTGGACCGTCTGAGCTTCGAAATGGCCTCCCCCGGCGTCTATGGCCTCATCGGCACCAACGGCGCGGGCAAGACCACCACCATCCGCATGATCCTGGGCATGCTCCCCGCCGACGGCGGAACAGCTGCCTGGAATGGAACGGGCATAGGCCTAGCCAGCAAGCAGGCGGTGCGCTACGGCTACATGCCCGAGGAGCGCGGCATCTACATGAAAACGAAGGTCATCGAGCAGCTGGTCTACTTCGGCATGCTGCGCGGCATGTCGAAGCAGGAAGCCCTCGCGGCCGGGCGAAGCTGGCTGGCCCGCCTGCATGTCACCGAATACGAGAACATGGTGGCCGAAAAGCTCAGCAAGGGCAACCAGCAGAAGATCCAGCTGATCACCACGCTGATCCATGACCCCCAGCTGCTCTTCCTGGACGAGCCCTTCAGCGGCCTGGACCCCCTGAACACCCAGCAGTTCCACGAGCTCATCCAGGAGATGGCCCGGGCGGGCAAATACATCATCATGAGCTCCCACCAGATGGCCACGGTGGAGGCCTACTGCAACGAAATCACCCTGCTGCACAAGGGCAGGGCGCTGCTGCAAGGGAATTTAAAACAGATCAAGGCGGGCTACGGCCACACCAAGCTGGTGCTAGGCGCGCCGGAAAAGGCCTATGCCATGGCCCGGGCGGCTGGGCTCCGGCAGACGGAGGCCCGGCCCGGGGAGGCCGTCTTCGCCCTGCCCGCAACGGACCCCGACGCCGTCTGCGAAACGCTTCTGCGGGAAATGCTCGCCCATGGCGTCATGCCCGCGAAATTCGAGCTGAGCCAGCCCACATTGCACGAAATTTTCATCATGAGCGTAGGCCGGGAAGAGGCCGAGGGAGGGGTTGCCGCATGAAATCATCCAAGCAGATTCTCACCGTGGCGGGCTTCACCTTCCGCGACGCCGTGCGCAAAAAATCCTTCTGGATCACCAACGGCATCTACATCGCGCTCATCCTGGGCGCATGCCTGCTCCTGCCCCAACTCGGCGGCGGCGCGGGCATGGACATCGCCGATCTGTCAGAGGGTGTGGACATCACCGGCGTCACGCCGTTCGGCGCGGCGCAGTGCCTGATTATCAACGAAAGCCGCGAGCTTGCCGGGGCCGGCGAGGCCCTTCAGGCCGCGTTCCCTTTCTCGGAAAGCCGCGCCCCCGCCCAGCGTGAAGAGTGCCTGGAGCGGGTCAAGCAGGATGGCAGCCTGTGCCTGGTGGAAATCAGCGCGGCCAACCCGCCCGCGGTGAAAATCACCTCGAAGGACCTCATGAGCCCCGCGCCCGCGGAGGCCATCTGGCAGGTGCTGTGCAACGAATACCGGGCGTACCAGTTCGGCCTGCTGGGTTATAACCAGGACCAGGCCGCCAGCGTGCTGCAAAGTGCCCTGCCGCTGACCACCGAAATGGCCGACAGCCAGGGCATGTCCAATTTCGTGGCGGGCATGGCGCTCATGCTGCTGATGTTCATGACCATCTACGTCTACGGCTACGGCGTGGCCATGAGCGTCGCCACTGAGAAATCCACCCGCGTCATGGAAACCCTCATCGTCAGCGCGAAGCCCCCGCGCATCCTGCTGGGCAAGTGCATCGGCATGGGCCTGGTGGGCCTGATGCAGCTGCTGGGGGTGCTCTTGCTGGCGGCGGGCGGCGCGAAGGCGGCCATGCCGGGGGGCACCTTCGCCGGGGGCCTGCGCCTGCCCGGCCTCACCGTGGCCAAGGCCGCGCTGCTGGTGGCGTATTTCCTCATGGGCTACGCCCTGTTCAGCATGATCAACTCCATGTGCGGGGCCATGGTCAGCAAGATGGAGGACCTCCAGTCCGCCATGATGCCCGCCGCGCTCATCAGCGTATTTTCGTTCTACGGCGGCTACGTCACCGTGGGGATCACCCCCGCCACAGGCGGCAACGCCGCGGCCAGCAGCATCACGATGCTCATCCCCTTCACCGCGCCCTACGCCGCGCCCAGCGCGCTGCTGTCCGGCACGGTCCCCCCGGGGACCCTCGCGGCCTCCATCGCCATCCTGCTGGCCACCATCGCGCTGGTGAGCTTCATCTCCGGGCGCGTGTACTCGGCCTCGGTGCTGCATTACGGCAGCCGCCTGCGCTTCGCGGACGTAAAGCGCATGGTGCGCGGCAAGTAAAAACCATAGCGCGCGACCGGGGGGTAGGTCGCCGCCGCCCGTGTCAGACCAGCCAGGCGCCCGTCCAGTCTTCAGGGATGTCTGGCATGGTGTTGTCGCGGCCAGAGCCGCCGCCGTCAGTTTCGCCGCCAGAACCGCCGCCACCGCCATCTGAACCGCCAGAATCGCCCCAGGCGCCCGCGACAGAGTCATCGTAGATTTGCCCGTCTTCGCCGATTGGGTTGCTGTCGGAGATTGGGCCGCCCGTTTCAGAACCGCCGCCGCCCAGGCGGTCCGAGATACGCGAGAAATCCGTCTCGGACAGGCTTCCGTCCGCCAGAGCGCTCTTGTATTCCATAACAGAGTCCATGGTGAAAGCGTCAAAATTGGAAACGTCCAACGCGTCCACCGCCGCGTCGCTGTCCCCGCGCACCGTGACGCGCTTGCCCTGCACGACGTTCGTCACGCTGCCGGAATCCGTCGTCACGTCGATTTCCCCTTCGATCAGATCGACGACCATGTCGCCGCTGTCGTACTTCGCGGTGAAAAACGTGCCGCGGACGATCAGCAGCGTATTCCCCGCTGTCATTTGCACGCGCCCCTCCGGGCCGTTCTCGTTGACCAGGACAGAGCCCTTGACCAGGTCAAATTTCAGGATGCCGCCCGATATTTCGGAAAGGCTGATTTCCGAGTATTCGTCCATCTTGAGGATGGAATCCTCGGCGACCTTCAAATAGACGCAGGTTGCCGCGCCCGTCTCCAAACGGCTGCCCGCCTTGAGCTCCGCGCCCGGTTGCACGGCTTGCCCGCCAGCTAGCGCGGCGTTGTTTCCCGTGACGCCGTACACGGTGATGGCCCCGCCTTTACCGCCGCCGCCGAACAGGCCGAAGCCCTTCGTGAATATCCCTGCCGCCACAAGGCCGCCGATGATTATCACAGCAACGATCACCAACGGGGCTTTGCTTTTCTTCTTGGCGGGCGGGGGCGCGGGGGCATAGGGCTGCTGAACCTGCGGCTGTGCATATACCTGCGGTTGCTGATATTGCGGCTGCATGTAGGGCTGTTGTTGCTGTACAGGCGGCTGCGCCTGCTGCGGTGTTGTGGGCGTTCCACAGGCTGTGCAGAATTTCATCGCGCCATCCAGCTGTGCGCCGCACTTTGAACAAAATGCCATATCATCTCTCCTAAACTTATTTTTGTAATATTCCATATAATATTGTATCATTACGAACGGGATTTGTCAATAACTGATGACATCAATCACGCGGGAATTTAATCTTCAATGAACGAAAGCGAGTTCCCGCAATTTATCTTTTTATGCTCTTGCATTTTCCATCATACAATGCTATACTATAACCCTAAGAAAGGAGTCCTTGTCATGCAAGTTGTGCTTACGCAGGACGTGAAGTCCCTTGGCAAAAAGGGGGAGCTTGTCAACGTGGCCGACGGCTACGCGCGCAATTTCCTGTTCCCGCGCAAGCTGGCCGCCCCGGCCAACACCCAGGCCCTGGGTGAGCTGAAAAGCCGCGAGAACGCCGCCAAACATAAGGTTGAGGTCGAAACCGCCGCCGCCAAACAGGCCGCCGCCCTGCTGGAGGGCCAGACGGTCAAGCTGCTGGCCAAGGCGGGCAGCCAGGGCAGGCTGTTCGGCTCGGTCACATCCAAAGAGGTCGCCGAACAGCTGCATAAGAACCTCGGCGTGGAGGTCGATAGGCGCAAGATCGCCATCGAGGACATCAAGAACTACGGCACCTACCCCGCGGAAATCAAGCTCTACTCGGGCGTCAGCGCGAAGTTCTACGTGCTGGTGACGGGGGAATAGCGACCCTGCTTTCCTGCATGGCCTGTGCCGTTTCGCCCATCGCGTGAAGATAATCGCTTGCGATATCGGCAAGCGTTTGGGCGCGCTGGCATTTTGAGTCGTCTCTGATGCTATGGAGCGCGGCCTCAGCCTTTTCCTGTAAAATGCTGAGTTCTACGAACGCGTCGGCGGCCACCAGGCTATACACCATGCTTTCCCTCCTGAGTTTGGTCATCTATACTATAGCATATCGTACCCGATATATCAAGACGGAACATTGCATGAACTTCAGCTATATCGGGCACAGTATATTGTGTGTATTGTCGGAAAGGGTTGCTTGTATGTCACCAACATCAAAAGCACAGCAGAAGGCAACAGCTAAATATATGAAGGAAAATTACGACGAGTTCAAAGTCAGGACGCCCAAAGGCACAAAGGGACAAGTGCAGGAGCACGCCGTGAGCACCGGCGAAAGCATGAACGCATTCATCAACCGCGCAATTATGGAAACGATGGAACGGGATCAACTGGTGACGGGGGAGCAGTGATCCGGCTCTTCTGCATGGCTTCCAATTTTTATTACCGCTATTATAGCATATAACTGCGGTTATATCAAGTTGGGACATTGCACAGACTTTCGTTATATAACCGCGGTTATATTTGTTGAGGATGAACAACATGGTTTGGGAGGTCGTATCTTTGGCCAAAACAAGTGAATCCACAAGAAAAGCAATAGCCAAATACAAAGAGACCAAAGACGAAATTAGGATAACTGTGGAAAAAGGCCGCAAGGCTGAGTTGAAGGCCTACGCTGCCGAGTGCGGCGAAAGCATGAACGCATTCATCAATCGCGCAATCATGGAAACGATGGAACGGGATCAATCAAGCCGTGCATCGTAGTGTCTCCAGGGTTCTGCTTGCGATCATATTGCGTCAGTGCAAATTCTACGTGCTGGTGATGGGGGGTAAAGCATGTTTTGTTCCAGATGCGGCGGCCAAATCCCGGACAATTCAATCGCCTGCAATTACTGCGGCGCCCCGGCCGCGCGGCAAAGCGGGCTGGTATGCCCCAGGTGCAAAGGCAACAATGTCCTGATCCACCCGGTCACCAATACCAAAACAGAGCACCGCGGGTGCCTCGGGTGGGCGCTTTGGATCCTGCTTGCCATCTGCACCTGCGGGTTGATCCTGATCATCCCGCTGATCACCAACAGCAGGACCAAATCGAAGACCCACACCGCAGCCGTTTGCCAGACCTGCGGCAAACGCTGGCGGCTGTAACGCGCGCAGCATAACAAAAATCAAAAAAACTCACGTGAATCTAATCTTTCACGCACGAAAGCGCTCCGCGCTTTGTCGCCCTGTAATACTCCCTCACCGCCTGCGGGCGGAGCTCCCTCACAAGGGAGCCAGGGGATTTCGTCCGCATATTTCTGCGAATTTTCGGCTATAAACCCCCGGCTCCCTCGTGAGGGAGCTCCGCCGCAGCGGTGAGGGAGTATCGCGGAGCGACGCGTCTTTGCGCGGCCTCACCCACCTGTATGGACGGCATTCTTGCCCCTCCATCATAAAAAATCAAGGAGTTCCCCATGCCCGACTACCCCCTTGACCCCCTCCAGCTGCCCTTCAGCATGGAGGCCGAGCAGGCCGTGCTGGGCTGCGTGCTCATCGACCCGGCGTGCATGTCCCTGGTGCAGGTGATCCTGCGGCCGGAGCACTTCTACCTGCCGCAGCACCAGTCCATCTTCGGCGTGATGGTGGAAATCGAGGCCGTGGGCGG
>Ga0123353_10012570_pt1 | contig 12052 bp, 5 predicted proteins | sample TergutLab28metaG_3_FD_92763 | JGI IMG/M metagenome (GOLD analysis project Ga0123353, IMG submission 92763) | Labiotermes labralis P3 segment gut microbial communities from Petit-Saut dam, French Guiana - Lab288 P3 | ecosystem: Host-associated > Arthropoda: Insects > Digestive system > Gut ... | reverse complement strand
TCCCTGATCAGTTCTTGCTACATGTCCCATCCATTCGAATCTTTTCCTTTTAATATCTGCTACTATGTCTAGATCTTTGCATAGCTCTCCCAATTCCTGATCAGTTCTTACTCTCCACATTCCTTGCTCTACCACCGGTCTGTATATCCTTCTTATAATTTCCTGTCCCACGCACGCACGCACGCACGCACGCACGCACTCTGTCCATAACAATCTCAGTCACAACCCAAGCTGCACTCCGAACACCACAGCTGGTTTCACCGTCGTTTTATTTGCCTTAATTTAACAGCTTTTCGAGAGACATTACAAAAATAATATACTATCGCATTTTCCACCTACATAAACACGGGATAATAAAGAGGAAGAAGAATTTAATTAAAAAATAAGAGGTCGAGTGTTTGCAATTAATGTTTTTCTTTGGCGACAGTATCGGTATTAATGTAAAATAATGTTAAGGTCTCTCTCTGTAGTGTGACTGCCTACTTAAGGAAATAAATGTCAAAACACAGCACAGTTGTTTCTTACAAGGATAAAACGCGGTGTTAGGTGTATTCCTGGTGCAGGGTGTAGAGCAGAGCTTGGCTGTAATCGAAAATCATGGGATACACACACAACTGATACTGCGACATGTTCTTAACCGTCGATGCCTGTCACTGGTGCACGGTAATACAAAGTGTGTTATGCTGGTCGATGTCACCTGGACGCTAATATTCTAGACGACTGCAGTAGCGTCTTCTTGACATAGAAACCGTCAGGTCTACTGCATTGTGAATGCGCCAGCCACTTACGGTACCATAACCGCAGCCGTGGAAAGAGAGCCGTAGAAACCTCACCCGGCGTAGTGCAAAAATTGCGACACATCCCAGTTGGGGGTCTTCGAAGTAAGTCGTGAAAGTCGGCTGTTTTCATACCAATTCCCGCGGGTCGCTCATCTGTTTCGAGACGATCGTCCTGTGGCGAAGTGCCTTGGTAATGGCAACGACATCGACACGCTGCTTTCGAATGAGCTGTTTGTACACAAAATCTGTGGACAGACGAGCATGTTGCAGGTGTGAAGATGTGCTGAACATCCGCAGCGGTCACCTCGAAGCACGGGATAATGTACGTACTATGCCAGAACATGGGCGTCAAATCCTCTTCACCGTCATTATTGGGGCTCGCATCGTCAGGAACGTTGTCTTGGTTCCCTGTGTGCAACATGAGAGACTACAGCAGAGTAGAGAATTTTAACTAATTTTAATATATATTTTATCAGTACCTACATTTTATTGTGTTATATACAATATACGATTGAGATCTCAAGCATTCTTCAATAATTTCTGTAACCGCAATATTTTGGTCTTTCAAGATTTAAATTTTGACCAGTATGGTTGAAACACGTCGCCATTCCTAATGTGATTCTGTAATTAAACTTTAATGAAGGTCCTGCATAATACAAACAAAATCTTCGTCTACACATCTGTCGTCAACACAACCACACTTCATGTATTCAAAATCACACCACAGTAAAATTACTAATATAAATTTTCAAAGATTATACACAAATCATTTCACCTTACAGGAAGGTTTTAACCTACATATCAAATATCTGTGAATATATTCGAAAATAATCATTCTTTCGTCCAGAATGTACTGAAGTTAAAAACATTAAACCCACAAATAAATACTACAAAGTCTTCGAAAAGTAATATTATACACCATAATCGAGAACCTGCATAATGCAACCTAGAAGTGGCGAAGATAGAACTTGAAACACCTGCAGTACCTCCCACTTCAAGATTCATTGCTCTAACATGATCATACCTATTACTGCTACTTTGTCTAAAAATTATATCCCTTTTTCTTTATAATCCTATATGTTAATAATTTCCTCCGACGAATTTCGTACATAGTTGTATTACCTGCAGATGGCCAAGTTGGCAGAAACGTAGTGAAGTACAGAACATTTCGGAAAAAATAAAATGTTTTGTTATGCTTGACAGTTTACTTCTTTACGCTCTTTATATTTTATTACAACGGGATGTTTAGAATAATTGTTAGTAAAGATGTGAGGACGATAACAATGACCACTATATATATATATATATATATGTGTGTGTGTGTGTGTGTGTGTGTGTGTGTGTGTTGTGGGTGTGTGTGTGTGTGGGTGTGGTGTGTGTGTGTGTGTTTGTGTACGTGCTACCAAAAAACATTAACTTCAGAATACGCTGACATAATTTCTCTGAATTTAAATCACGCGAGTAGTGTTTGCAGTGTAAACCTGATAGGCCTATAACACACATTTAATATTTAGACAAGAACCTGTTTGTTTTACAGTCTGCTGGTTTGTGTGTAGACACGGACGATCACGACCCCCATTAAGTACAACTTTAAGATTCGCGTAAAAAGAGCGAGAAGTGACCACTGACAGACCGAGCCATTACAGTATGTAACCCGATCGAAATTTGAACATAATAACTGTGGAATAAAGAGTAAATCTCTTTTGTTCCACCCTCTGTGATGGTTCTCAGGCCGACAGTGCAAATACCACTGGTTCTTGCATTTCCTTTCCGAACCCATATTTATTTAATATCTTCTCATCTCCAACACTGCTGTGTAACTTCGTCAACTGCAATAATGATCTATGAATGAAGCAATTGGCACAAACTTTGCTTGTTATGTAAGTTTCGCGGAAACCTTGCAAACATGGTGGAAAACTCTGAGGGCTGAAGTTAGTAAAGTTCGCTCTTATTGGTTTCCTACATCCATATTTTCCACTTTGGTTGACGTGTGGGTCGTTAGAGGAAGGCTCGCGGGCGGGCAGAAAGGGCGGGGTAAGGAAGGACTAGGGAGGATGAAGATGAAGATGAAGACAGAGGGTGGAGTCTTGCCACACATCATCATTTATATGGAGGAAAAGATATTCGTACAAAGCGCATGCGCACAGTAAAATCTGTGCATTAATCTTCATCATAGTGAATCAACGGGTAGCGCGGTTCTGATAGTGCAAATGAGCCAAGAAACGAATCGCGAGGCTGGTGACAGAAAATGATGTTGGTAGTATCGCACCCCTACGGATAGCCGTCTTTTTGAAACACGTGTTTCTTTTGGCAGACAATGGTGCTCAAATCAATGTGAATAGTTGTGCGAGGCATGCAGCGTGCATGGCAGAGATCAGAATTGAACGGGAAATCGGAATTGAAGAGATTACTTGGGAGAGTGAGGCGTAGATGTATGTGAAGATAATATTAAAATGTGAATTAGGGAAATGTAACGTGAAGATGTGGACTGGATATTTCTGGCTCAGGATGGGGACCATTGACTGTTGAAAAGACAGTACTGAAACTTTAGATCTCGTTACCGGAGGTCAATTATTAACTAACTGAAAGACTGTAGCTTTTCAAAGAAGATTTTGCTTCAGGGTATTGGTGTTCTGCAACAATTAGATGTGCTGTTCTTGTGTATTTAGGTAAACTTTTGTGACGTTCTGTAGTTAACAAATAAAAGCAGAAAACACGTGAGGAGACCCAGTGATCTCAAGCGGTAATAGATCTGACGTGTGTACATGTAACTAGTTAGTTAGTACTACCAGTTTCGAATCTGACCCAGGATTTGCGCTACATTGACTGACGTCTGTGGGTTTCCTCACTATTATTTGATGCTGGGATTGTATCCTAAAATAGGTCATAAACTTGTCCTTGTCGATGCTCACAAATTCGTCGAAAATTATCTTCTCTTATTATTCTACACAAGTAACTCTGTTATGTGATCACAGCTGCTACGTAAAGTAGAACAAATCAGTACAAATTTACGTTTAAAGAAATCAAAGGGTTATACATCTCAATATGGAGGCCCACACATGATTATGTTAAGGAAATTTATGCAGAAATATGGATGAGAATTACATCCCCGTATGTTCTTGAAAAAAATGTGAAACGTAACGCAGGTTCTGAATCGTTGACCCTCGGAGTGCACCACACCGGGTTGCTGCCATTGCGTAATGAATCTTCGTGGTTATGCTCAGTCTTTCAATGTAAAATCCTTGACAGTGTCTTTATATGGACCAAACTATCCTCTTGTCAAGTGTCTCCTTGCTCAACATTTATGACCAGTTTTCGTCACACACGTGCTGTTGTCTTCTGCCACTGGGACGGAAAGTTCTTCGTTAAATGTGATAAAAACCATTCGTATAGGAAAGGAGTATATTAATCCATTGCAGCGTATTTTTCTATGGGTACCTAAAATTAAATGACTGACATTTCGGAGTAGACGCCCTGCCTGTTCCTTCAGGTTTACTGAATTATGCGTGCGGAAATTTCGTACAGGCCAGTGGTGTAGGCAGAGTCGTATGGGTCCAGGACTCCCTACACTGGTTCAGTATTGCCTACAGCAGTCAGCAACCAAAGGCCTGTGCTGAAATTCCAACCGGCCCACTGGCCAACCCTACAGAGGGTGTGACGTAGTGATGAATGATGGCAAATGATGAACTGATAGACGTCGTACACGCGCCTCAGCAAGGCATTCTTTACTTTCAAAATCTCATACTTTTTACAATTCATGTATGAACGTAGTTATATTTACACTTACAAGAAAATTGCAGCTTTTTCTTGAGCCGATTTTCACGAAAGTTGCACGTGCTCAGTGACGTTAAGTGTACAGATGTTAAACCGAACAACACTCAAAGCAGACGACAAGTGTGCAGTATAAAAGTACATAACCATTGATGCCCTTAAGTAAAGTATGTCTGTCACTGCGCCAATTCTATATATAATGACCATCAGTCGACAGATTTTTTAGACATCTTCTTAATAATTTTATCCAAATCCGATGAAAAGTGTTGCTGATGTGGGTAACATTTCATTGCCGCTCTTCAGCCAATTATAACTTTCACTTCACCGATTTTCACCAAACTCTTTAAAGAAATGTGGAAAGTACGGGTATAAATCCTTTTATCCCATTAAGTAAAGTGGGACAGGCAGCGAGCCGATTTTCAAGAAACCCATGCTTGCCTGACAACCTTTCACGAATAACTGCTATACGGAATTTCATAAAAATTCGACCCGCTATTATAGCCGCTTAAAGTAGGTTACGGATGGACGGACGTGGGCTCCATATATGGCGTCTTTTGCACATTTTAAAATCGTCTGAAACGGTATGTTTCTACCAGGTTTTCTTATGGCAACTTCGTAAAAAATTAACGTTTCTCAGGCTAGCGGTTTTCTTCAAATTCAGTTCTTTGTGACAGTTCACTCACTAAAATAACAATTTGTCTCCAACTTTCCAGTTGACGAGTTATCAAGTTTTTTTTTTAATAATATTTTGCGTCCGTGTGGCCGAGTATTCCCTTCTTCTGGAATGTGACACTGCATCAATGGCTAATCGGATTCCGACGTTTCCAGGAAACGTAGTGCCCACGTTATCCATCGTAGATAGGTTCTCGGATCCGTCAGACTTTTGCCTCGAATAGCCTGGATCCCATTACTCATTGGCGCAGCAAGTCCTTGAAGAACGGAATCTTCATCAATTTTCTTGCTGCCAAATTCCAGCCGCTATCTTCCTGTTAATGTTAACATAGAATTTATTGATTTATGGATTTTTTTCTGCATTTATATACTGTCGACATTTTAGTGATCTTAAAGTGGAACAGCAAATTTATTCTAAACGTATTTAAGACTGTATTGTCATTGTGCAGCTGGAAGAAGAAGTATGAGTCAGAACACGTAACATATGTTAGGTTATTCAGTTGCTCTTTTGTTACTTATTGAATACTTAGTAAACTGTTTTAATTTTTCAGATGCTTTTGCAGAATTGTCATTAAGACGTTTCATGACGAACGGACAAACGGGATCATAAAACTTGCTTGAGCGACTGTGGTGCTTCCGGTTTACTGTAAACCCTGAATGGCCGGCCATCGACTTTCTGGGAGTGTGGTCTTTCCTTGCAAGGTAGTCGACCCGCGCCCTGCAGCATTGATGGCTACGTTGGCCTATTGTTTAAAATACTTTTCTTCTTCAAATGTAACTAGCCTGCTTCAGTGTGGTTTCGTTTCTACTTTTTTTGTGGTTCGTTTTTTCAAAGCGACGAGTCTTTCCTGTCGAATTTGGTTAGTAGTTACAAATCTGAGTCGCTCTCCTGTTTAAATGCATAACTCTACATTACACAACGGAGTTATTTGAACGAAAAGTTATGTCGTGGTGATGCATATAGACGCTCTGTCTCTGCGTCACACTGTCTCAGCAAAATCACACGGTGGCCGTTCAAATGTGAATGTAGAAATATCACTATCGCATTTAGTCTGGGATTTTTAGAATTGTCTTTACCGAGAGAAGTTTAAAAAAATGAATCCCGTTAAGTAATGTTTTAACTGTATGTATTAACACGGTGCCAAAAGGCGCCGTCACTGTAAATGATAACTAATTGACGCTTTATATAGGCCTTTGAATTTTAGGCCTGTCCTGTGGGATAACAAGTATGCATACAGACTGGAGCTTGTCCTGCTAATATTAACAGACGCATTGAAATATTTATTGTAACAGGTAAGGTAAAGTGATCCCGTTACAGGCCCGATGTGGCCCAGAGGGTGGGTAGAGGTATAGCTCTACTCTTCCATGACCGCGGCACTAGAAGGGGGTGAGTGGTCAGCAGCATGCCGTGGTCAGCGACACGCACCGGTCAGCAGCACGCCGTGGTCAGCGTCACGCACCGGTCAGCAGCACGCCCCGGCCGCACATTTTTTGTAACAGTAAAGCTCAAAATTACAACAATTACGAATTACTTTATTTCTTGGCTTTAAATTTCGTACATTTAATTGTATTTTTCTTCTTTATTTTATCCGAAAATTATTTACGAAAAATCAAAATTTAGCTTTGGAAATAGCACACATTTATATGTCTGTAGATTCCTTATTTCATTGTAAATATACAACTTCGTACTTCGTCAATGATAAACATATAAAACGTCATTGCTAGCCTTGCCAGTGCTTTTATGTCTGTAAACACTAATCCCAGTGTTCGTAATTTAATTACCTGTTTATTTATTCGGTTCGAACTGGAAGTTCCAAGCATGGAGGGATCTAAAGATAAAAATCTTGTTGTATTTTAGGGTTACCTAACATTCAGTGTCTTAAATACTAACTATGTAATAATGCATAAGACAGAAAAGAGGACAATAGATAGCATTCAGATAGTGCAGTCCGCTCAAAATGATAGAACACAGGCCATATTTTCTACCAGACGATGACTGAAGCCGGCTTATCGCATCTCCATTACTTCCGCCAGACGGCGCTGCTCCTGTCCCTCAGGATCGGATATCAATCATTTCACCGAATCCCAGACATTAGAAACTGTCACGTAATCAGATAACATCTCTGTCTTTTCATATGGGACTTCAGTAGAATTATTTGCAATTTTATGTTGGCGTTGACCGATCTAGGATGATCTGTCAAAATATTGACTGTTTATTTATTTAATGACGTATTTTAAGTGAGTCGGTTGTCTACGTAGGGCCAAATGTTAGGATGGCAGTTACGATAAACTGCTGATAATTTTATGGAAGCTTTTGAGGCCTAGTCTAAAACAATGAAACAGTGTGTGTTTGGAAGAATTGGCGGTAGGTACGAATACTCGGTAAAGATAACCTGTCGGGTGGGTGAGATTCTAAACTTGTGCCTCCGAAATACAAAGCGAAACTTCTAAGTATCGTACAACTATGTTCGACTCCTGTTTACAATAATTCATAGCCAGTAAATTTGTTACTGTATTACACATTTAACCATATAGGCCCCGATAATACTAAATCACTGTAGTTATGTGCATGAAGTTCCCTAAATAGACAGTTTACTGACCGGTCACCAAACTTCACTTTGAGTTCACTGGTGCAGCTACTGTTTTCTTTTGATTTATATGGCCTTTCTCTAGTTAACTATTGTAAAGCAGTCGGAATAATTTTCGCAAAGCACTGCAATTATACGCCATAATTCAAGAACTGCAGAATAACTGTGGACCTGCCGGTGGAAATGAGGGCGAGAGAATGTCGTATTCTGTTTTATAGTGTCATTCCGTAATTTAGGAAGTTGAGTTAGCTGAGTCAATAAAGTGACCCGCTACGGTTTGGACGAGTAGGTTTAGATTTCCGATAAAGGGAGGAATTTTTCTCTTCGCCACCTCCTTCAGAGTTCTCCCGGTGCCATCTTTTTCTTATCTTGTGATTATCGGCGCCATTTACCCGATGGTATAATATCTGAGTTTAAGAAGTGATTTATTTTGAACTCCACACCTACCATTCCATAATTCTTCTTGGTGTGGTGAAACTTACCTTCGTATCTATCCAGCGATTTTCTGGGACGACGGAGGAATATCGTGGTAAGATTTGATGTGTTAAAGCAGTTCAGTTTCCGTAATTAGAAATAGGTACAGTACCTCCGCAGTAAGCGGCACTGCGCTGTCCCCCCTGCTATCCTAGCCGAGTATCCGTCGTATGTAGGGACCTGCAGCGTGCTCTAGTGAGGCTGAATACTGCCAACGCGCCTGGCGTCGCGTATATGACAGCATTCAGTGACTGGAAGCTGCGTTATATGAAGACGATGTTGAAGGAAGAGAAATGAAAAGAAGTAGAACGAATGAAGAGGACATATAAAAAGGAAAATGAGAGAGATAGGCGAATTCGACGACGAAAGAGAAGAAATCTTCCTTGATCGCGCAAAAGCTTCACATTTATAACTAACCTCATCCATCTTCTTCCACAAGGGGGAACTCAAATGCAGCTCAATTTGTCAGAAAATCTAATGCGCCAGTTTCCTCCATCTCTCGGCTGAAGAGTATGTATGGTGGATGGATTCAGGTTTCCAATAAACCCGACCCGGTCTCGGCCTGACAGCCTGCTTTTGAGGAGATTGAGGCTCATAGGGTGGCGCCACTGATCGGGTTTTTATTTTTTTCTCTACGAGTTTTTCCTGTGGAATATATAGTATAGTCTCATCCAACAAAAAATATTTCCTTGAACTAAATTGATGACGTTCAGCCTTCCTGCAAACAGAAGCGCCAGTTTACCTCCTTCGCTTTGTTTCAAAAGTATACAACTTTTTTAGTCTCATCGCGGAAATGAAAAAGGAAAATTCAAATCAATCCCTAATTAAATGTGACTTAAAAAAGGGAATTACTGTATTGAAGTTTCAGCTTCCAGACTTTATTTCACTTAATACTTGTGTATGGAGACACCACGCACAGTAAAATATTCGGACAAATCAGAAAACAAGTCAATTAGGAATTTAGGATGTGACGTAACGAGAAACTTCGTGGTTTCTAGAAGCCACCTAATATTGGTGAGATATATATAGCTATAAGAGACTGCGATAGGTGAGGAAGGATATGCTTAGAGAAATTTGAGGGAAAACTTTGGGGATATCCACTTGAAAAACGGGGAAGGAGATGTGATAATATAGAACATTACGACGGATCTTGGGTAGGGATAGAGGGTAGGATAGGAAGTTACGGAAGTAGCTTATGGTCTTATCCAATGGCGGACTTCACTTAGTCTTCGGTTCCTGCCACCAGAGTTATTTGGATATTATTTCTTAACATAGACACATCTATTTTTTGTGTTTGATGTAAATAATAATAATAATAATAATAATAATAATAATAATAAACGTAACTGGGCTTCTTTAACTCTGAAACTTTGTCAAGAAGTCTGCGTATGCGGTCCTAAAACAAATTTCGTCTCCGACGTTTGGATTCAAAACGACCGCATGTCTACACAAAACTTTCACTGCCAGCGGTCATGCAGGCACCGTGCTCATACCGGTATAATTTTATCTTTTTTATGTCCCTGCTCTGATGTCACTATTTTACGTAGAAATGCGACAAATGCACTAATATAGTGCCATCACTTTATTCACACTGTTACACTTCTACACGTTTCAACCCTCAAGGGGCCATCTTCAGGGAGTACCGATACATTTCATGAGCAGGGCCAACAAAATAGTGTCCATAATTAAATATAAGATTAAACAGCGGCATGCTATATGTAACGTGACAGTTGTCAAACGGTAACGTGACATAGAGCACGTGGCGTAAGCCTTCAATCTTCATCAAAAACGCTGTGATTACCTCAGATCTCGCAACGTTTTAGTAACATGTTTCAGGCTTTATCTTGAAATGTCCTGAATTACTGATTGAACTCCCAAAGACGTCACTGAGGACAGCCAGCCTTAGGACTGCAAACCGAAGTTGGGGCTCCCAGAACACAGAGCCCAGATTTTAGTCACTGCATCGTGTTTTGATTATCGCCATCAAAGGAACTTCTTCAAAACTAAATTTGTCATCCGCTCTCTTCGTGTGTACTGCAACACATGAGACGTAGAGCTTTATTTCGCCTGGTGAGACCATCTGAAAGTTGCAGAAAGAGCATATTACACGTCTTAAATTTAAAATCGGTTACTAACTTAACTGCGTAGCTGCACTTCAATATTAACATTAATCAATCAATTATTTATGCAGTGTTCATAAGCTCAGTTGTGAGTGATTGGAACATCCACTTCGTACTCTGGGGATTTCGAGTTCGGAATTCGGCTGTCCCTAGTTTTGTTTTGCGTAAATTTCCTGAGGTTTTCCGGGCAAACATCATTATAGTAAAATTAATCTAAATAAACTTTTGGGGTTCCCTCCTAAAAATGCTAAAATAACGCTAAACAAGTTACAAAGGAGCGTTCTTTCCCATAAGTGTTAACTAAATACCCGAGATTCTGACCATTGAAGATACTGCCAGATCCAGCGCAAACACCAGAAGCCCGAGAGCGGACAACTTTCGTGGAAATATTGGTCCCTGATAAATTTGTTTAGGAGCAACTTTGAACGAGGGCTGCTTTTAATTTCAAAAGAGGTCGCAACCGCTGGCCCCCACGTCCTTTCAAGGGCAGAAGTTATGAGTTTCTTGAATTTGGGTTTTAATTATTTTTGTGTCATATCCGGAATTCAGACAGGTTTCAGCGTGCCAAGATATTAAAGGCGGTACTTCATATTCAAATGAAATTACATACGAGCAATACAAATTTAGTTTACGAGTATCATGAAGGAATATTTCTATAAAATTCTTACATAGGCTATAACTACCGGTAGTTGTTACTGACTGTTAGAGCCTAGTTTAAAATGGAACCTTCACGCGCAGCAGGCAAGTTGCCAACAGCACACATCAAGCGAAGGCAGTCATCACTTGGGGAACATCTTATAGCTCCCGATCAACTTCCCTTCCCGCAGTCGCCAGAGTTCCTGCCCCCCCCACCCCCCCTTCACCGTGGTCTGTTGTAATGATAATGAGGCTGCAGCAGCATCTTTCCCTTCCCCACACCCCAGGCCGTGATTGATACAAGACCCCGAAATGACGGATGGTCCCGCTGACATGGGGGGGTTAATTTGAAACAAGAACCAGACAAATGTAGTTAATATCAGGGAATGCTGCACCACACTCCACCCGACCCCTCCCCACCATACTCACCATGCACTACGATTCCTACGGCATAATTCGCCACTTTATCAAGACTCTCCCTCTAAGACAGATGCTATGAAGTATCGCTGGAAGATGGAAGTGTGTTGTGGTCATGATATACCGCAGTGCTTTCATTTGCGTACATGTTCTGTTCTTCACTGTTCTGTTCTGTTCTCTTCTGATCTGTTCTGTTCTGCTCCGTTTTGTTCTGTTCTCGGGATTCGGTGTTTAAGGGAACAAACATAAAACTCCTAACAGAAACTCAAAAACTCTTTTTACGCTAGTAATGTGCCTGGTCTAGGAGCAGTAATGCATATAATTCTAATTACAGTCATCCGTCTGTGCTTGAGACATTTCCATATTCACATTCGAATTTCCAGCAGTACATCATCCCGGAAATTTTCTTCGGTGCTTCAACGCGCAGCCATCCCACGCGTTACGTCACACTCCAGCTTAGTCCGCGCCTCGGAGCCGCAAGGGGACATCTCGCCAAGTTTAAATTACATGGTACATGGGCGCATTGGCGTTGGTAAGGCCTAGTGTGTTGGGGGGGGGGGGTGAGGAAGAACAAAATCACAAAGAACAAGAATTA
>Ga0123353_10012567_pt1 | contig 12052 bp, 11 predicted proteins | sample TergutLab28metaG_3_FD_92763 | JGI IMG/M metagenome (GOLD analysis project Ga0123353, IMG submission 92763) | Labiotermes labralis P3 segment gut microbial communities from Petit-Saut dam, French Guiana - Lab288 P3 | ecosystem: Host-associated > Arthropoda: Insects > Digestive system > Gut ... | reverse complement strand
GGCGCAGGATGGGCTCGTCGATGCCCTTGATCTTGATGTCCATCTGGATGGCGGTGATGCCGTTCATGGAACCGGCCACCTTAAAGTCCATGTCGCCCAAAAAGTCTTCCAGGCCCTGGATGTCGGTAAGCACCGCCACCTTGCCGGTGTCGGCATCTTTGATCAAGCCCATAGCCGCGCCGGCGATAGGCGCTTTAAGAGGCACGCCCGCGTCCATCATGGCCATGGTGGAGCCGCACACCGCCGCTTGGGATGTGGATCCATTGGAGGAGATTACCTCGCTCACCAGGCGGATGGCGTAGGGGAAGTCCTCTTCTTCCGGGATCACCGGCTCCAGCGCCCTTTCGGCCAGGGCGCCGTGGCCGATCTCCCGGCGGCCCGGAGCGCGCATGCGGCCGGCCTCGCCCACGGAGTAGGGCGGGAAGTTGTAGTGATGCATGTAGCGTTTGCTGGTCTCCTTGCCCAGGCCATCCAGCATTTGGGCGTCGCCGATGGGTCCCAGGGTAGCCACGGTGAGCACCTGGGTCTCGCCCCGGGTAAACACCGCAGAGCCGTGGGGACGGGGCAGAATGCCCGCCTCCGACCAAATCGGGCGAACCTCCCGCAGGCCTCGTCCATCGGGCCGTACGCCGTCTTCCAGTATCTTTTTGCGCATGATCTGTTTGTTCAGGCTGTACAGCGCATCGCCGATCTCGTTGGCACGGCCCGGAAAGGCTTCGGCAAAGTGCTCCTGCACCTCAGTTTTGACCTGCTCCTCGCGAGCCTGGCGCTCCCGGCGGTCAAAGGTATCAAAGCACCAGGCGCAACGGTCGTAGGCGTAGGCGGCCACCGCGTCGGCGACATCCTGGCCGGTAAGGGCCAAGGGATACTCGGCCTTGGGTTTGCCGATCTCCGCCACGATCTGCTCCTGGAAAGCCACGATCTTTTTGATATGCTCGTGAGCAAACAAAATGCCGCCCAGCATGATCTCCTCGCTGACTTCTTTTGCCGCGGCCTCCACCATCATCACCGCGTCCTTGGTGCCGGAAACCACCAGGTGCAAGGAAGAAGCGTCGCGCTGGGCGTCGCCGGGGCAGAGCACGTATTCGCCGTCCACATATCCCACGATCACCGAACCCGTAGGCCCGCCGAAGGGGATGTCCGACACGCTCAGGGCCGCAGAAGCGCCGATCATGGCCGGTATCTCGGGGGGCAGCTCGATATCCACCGACAGCACCACGGCCACCACCTGCACATCGTTGCGCATGCCCTTGGGGAACAGCGGGCGGATGGGCCGGTCGATGAGCCGCCCGGTGAGCACCGCCCTTTCCGACGGACGCCCCTCCCGCTTGATGAAGCCGCCGGGAATCTTACCCGCCGCGTACAGCTTCTCTTCAAAATCCACGCTCAGGGGAAAGAAATCCAGACCCTCCCGGGGCTTGGCCGACGAGGTAACGGCCACCAGCACCACGGTATCGCCGTAGCGCGCCAGCACCGAGGCGTTGGCCAGCCCCGCGTACTTGCCGAAGTCCAGCGACAGCTTGCGTCCGGCAAGGTCCATTTCGTACAATTTGTGCATCTTCCGGGGTCTCCTTTCAGGCTTCGCCTGCGTATTTGTGAAGTTACTCTTGCGTGCAAAAAGCCGACATTTAGTCAAGCGATGCGCTCTCCCAAAGGACGGCTTTTCAACGAGCCTTGCCTCAACGAGAGATTATTTACGGAGGTTGAGGCGGGCAATCAGCGCACGGTAGCGCTCGATGTCGATCTTCTTGAGGTAATCCAGCAGGCCACGGCGCTGTCCAACCATCAGCAGCAGGCCACGGCGCGAGTGATGGTCCTTCTTGTGATCGAGCAGATGCTCGTTGAGGTGGTTGATGCGCTGGGTGAGCAGCGCCACCTGCACCTCGGGAGACCCGGTGTCGCCCTCTTGGCGGGCGTAATCCTGGATAATTTGCGCCTTAAGATCCTTGTCCATACAAAAAACCTCCTATTTCTTTTGCCAATCGCCGCAAGCCAAGTAAGACGTTGGAGTCATCGACCAACCGGGCAAGCGGTTCAAAATAGCTTCGTTATTGTAACATAGGTTGTGGGGATTGTAAACCCAGAAATTTGCGGGGAAAAGGGCGTTTGTGCTATACTGCTTTCAATAATGCTACGACGAAGGGAGGGTTCACCAATGAGCAGATGGACATGGCGCGTGGTTTGTATGTGTTTGGCAATTGCTGTGATGATGTTGTTTGGTGCGGCAAGCGCTAATGAATCAGAGATGACCGATGCAAGCGGGCAATGGAAGTACGTTGTCAGGAATGACGGCGCGGTGATCACGAAATATGTGGTGGAACCGTGCGGCGATTTGGTGATTCCGAATGAGTTGGACGGATATGCGGTGTCGGGTATCGGGGATTGGGCGTTCGTTTTTTGGGACGGCTTAATCAGTGTGATGATCCCGGACAGCGTAACGAGCATCGGGCGGAATCCATTTGCTTACTGCGACGCCATGTCGCAAATTAACGTTTCACCCAACAATTCAGCCTATGAGAGCATTGATGGCGTTCTTTTTGACAAGCAGCAGAAGATGTTGGTTTCCTACCCCAGCACTAAGGAAGACGTATACACGATTCCTGAAGGGGTGCTGCTTATCGGCGACGATGCGTTCTCCGGTTGCCGTGATTTAATCAGTGTGATCATTCCAGACAGCGTGACGGGCATCGGCGACCGCGCGTTTGAAGGGTGTTTCAGCTTAGCCAGCGTAACCATCCCTGATAGTGTAACAAGCATTGGTGATTATGTGTTCGAAGGGTGTTATGATTTAGCCAACGTTACCATCCCTAGCAGTGTAACGAGCATTGGATCAAACCCTTTCAGGGGTTGCCCTTTAGAGTCTATTTCCCTATCACCCGATAATCCGGCATACAGAGAATTTGACGGTGTTCTTTTTAATGATAAACTAGAAACGCTGATTGCTTATCCAGGCGCCAGAGAAGGCGCATATGTAATACCTGAAGGAGTGTTGCGCATCGGGAACGATGCTTTTGCAGACTGCGTTGGCCTAATCAGCATTACCATTCCGGACAGTGTAACGAGTATCGGCGAGTGGGCGTTTACCTTTTGCGAAGGCTTAACCAACTTGACCATCGGGAAGAACGTAACGAGTATCGGTACCTTGACATTTGCATGGTGCAAAAACCTAACTAGCATATTCATCCCCGATGGCGTAACAAGCATCGGCGATGAGGCGTTCTCTGGATGCATCAACTTAACCAGCGCGACCATCCCAGCCAGCGTAACGAGCATCGGCAATGATGCGTTCAGGTTCTGCCGCAATCTAACCCTAAGCGTTGCACGCGGCAGCTTTACTGAGCAATACGCAAAGGATAATGATATACCTTTCATTTACACCGAGTGATTATTCATCCTCCACCTCGATCAACTCATGAACGGTAATCTTCCCCGCCTCAGCATCAGCAATCGACTGCGCAAGCCGCTCTTGATTTTTCTCACTATAAAACGGATCATCTTCCACTTCCAACACCTTCTTTGCCTCCCCCACATCCCGCCCGATCTGCGCCCGCAGCGCCTCCACCCCATCAAACTTCCGCTCGGGCCGCAGCCAGGCCTCCAGCGCCGCTTCCACCCGCTTCCCATACAGATCGGGCGCGGCGTCCAACACATGAATTTCAATCGTAGGCGCGCCCTCTGGAACGGTGGGATGCACCCCGATATTCAATACCGCCGGATGCGTATCCCCTTCGATCCGCACCCTTGCGGCGTACACCCCAAAGGGCGGCAGCGCCTTGCCTTTGGGCAGCGACAGATTGGCCGTAGGAAAACCCAGCGTACGCCCCAGGCCCTTGCCCCGCTCCACCTGGCCGGACACCCGGTACGGGCCGCCCAGCATGGCTTTTGCCCCTTGCAGATCGCCCGCGGCCAGCGCCGCACGCACGCGGGAAGAAGAGACCGGCTCGCCCTCCCAGCAGACCGGCTCCAGCTCGTACACCTCAAAGCCGTATTGTTCGCCCAAACGCCGCAAAACCGTGGGATTGCCCGCGCCGCCCGCGCCAAATGCATAATCGAATCCCACCACCGCCACCTTCATGCGGAGCGCCTTCGCCAGCCGCGCCGCAAATTCTTCGGCGGACTGGGCGGCGAAGGCGGCGTCAAAGGGCCGCATCAGCAGCGCGTCGGGCCTTAGTTCTCGTAGCCGCTCCGCTTTTTCACTGGCAGTGGTGAGCATAGGCGGAGCCTGAACGGGCCTGAGCAGCGCCAGGGGATGCGCATCAAAGGTCATCACCGCACTGGCAAGGCCCTGTGCCCGGGCGATGCGGTTAGCTTCCTCCACCAGGCGGGCGTGGCCCAAGTGCACGCCGTCAAACATACCCAGCGCCACCACGCTGGGGCCTAGCGTCCATTCCATCTCATTGGTGATCAGCAGCATGGTTCTCCCTTTCCAACAACATCGCATCGAATACTAAGCTGTCCCCTCGCCTGGAGCCGATCCCGCAAAAATCCTCCCCCACGTAAACACGCAACGGCCTGTCTGACTGCGGTAAACCCTCCGCCAATTGAGAAGCGCGCAGCGGGTTACCGTTTAAGCAAGCCTCCCTGGCCGTGGACAGCGCCCGTGCCATCGGCAGATGCTGGATCGGCCCGTCCATGGGCAGCAACCGCGCGGCTATAGCTTCGGCGGATCGCAATTCTTCTAATATAAAAGCGTTTTCCAGCGTAAAGACACCGGACTGGGTTCGCAGCAAAAAACCCATGTGTGCGCCGCAACCCAGCGCCTGGCCGATGTCGTGGCACAACGAGCGGATGTAAGTCCCCTTGCCGCAGCGCACCGCAAGCAGCGCCTCGTCCTGGCTCAGTCGCCGCTCCAGGGTGATGGCGTGGATCGTCACCTGGCGGGGCTCCACCTGCACGTCCTCCCCGGCCCTGGCCAGGGCGTACAGCGGTTTGCCGCCGCGCTTCAGGGCCGAGTACACCGGCGGCGTCTGCCAAACCGTACCCACAAAACCCGGAAGCACGGCACGAATCTCCGCGTCCGCAGGCCGGGCCTGATTGACAGCCAGCACCGCACCTTGGGCATCCCGGGTATCGGTGACGGCGCCCAACCGCAGGACAGCCACGTAAGCCTTCTCCTTGTCCGCCAAATACGCAAAAAGCCGCGCCGCCTTGCCCACCATGATGGGCAGCACGCCCGCGGCCTCGGGATCCAAGGTTCCGGCATGGCCCACCCGCGCTCCCTTGGGCAGCAAACGCCGCAGCGTCACCACCACGTCGCTGGAGGTCATTCCCGGCGGTTTCAACACGTTGATGAACCCGTTGATCATTGGAGCATCTCCCCCATCGCCCGCTCCAAATCCCGCAGCGCGCTTTCCATGGGCAAGGGTAAGGAGCAGCCCGCCGCCAGGGCATGGCCGCCGCCGCTGAACCGCTGAGCCAGCAACCCTACGTCCAAAGGCTCCCTGGCCCGCAGCGAGCATTTTACCTCACCATCGCGTTCCCGTACCAGAGCTGCCACCTGCACGCCGGTAATCTCGATGGCATAGTTTACGATGCCTTCGGTCATGCTGTCGGTTGCACCGGTTTGGGCAAAATCCTGGGCGGTAAGGGCCATCACGGCGGCGCGGCCCCCGGCAAACAGCCGCAGGGTGGACAGGGCGCGGCCCCGCAGCGCCACCCCCGCCTGGGAGCGGGTGTAAAACAGCAGTTCGGTGAGTTTGTCGGGCCGGGCGCCGACCTCGGCCAACACAGCGGCGGCCCGCAGCGCGGCGGCGTCCGTATTGGCAAAACGGAAATTACCGGTGTCGGTGGAGATAGCCACGTACAGGCACTCGGCCATCTCCGGAGAGAGGGGTACGCCCAGACCCTTGATGCAGGCCAGCGCCAGCATACCGGTGGCCGCCGCCTGGGGCGCAACCCAGTTTGCGTCGCCAAAGCCGCCGTTGGTGGGATGGTGGTCGATCACCGCCCGGACAGAAGCGGCGTCAAACAACGCTCTGGCCGTGCCCAACCGGGCCGGATCGGACACATCCACCGCCACCACCAGATCAAAGGTTTCTCCGGTTAGCGCATCGGGCCCAACGATCTTGTCGATGCCCGGCATAAAAGCGTACAGCGTCGGCATCGGGTCGGCGCAGGTAAGGCGCACCCGCTTACCCAGCGCTTCTAAAGCCATGCCCAAAGCCAAAGTGGAGCCCAGCGTATCGCCGTCGGGCCCGATGTGGGCGCAAAGCAACGCGCTTCCCCCATCGGAAAGCGCGTGCAGTACCGCCTTAGGCGTCCTCAGTTGTTTCATCGTTTTGTGCATTTCCTTTTTCTGTGGCGATCACCGAGTCGATCAGGCTGGCCATGCGCGCCCCGTACTCGATGTTGGTATCCAACTCAAAGAGCAATTCGGGCGTGTAGTGCAGCTGCACCCGCCGCCCCATCTCGTAGCGCACAAATCCGGCCGCGCCCTTCAGGGCGGCGATCAGAGGGGCGCGGAGTTCGGGCTCCAGCACGCTCACAAACACCTTGGCGTACCGCAGATCCCGCGTCACATCCACGTGGGTGACGCTAAAGGTGCCGGTAACCCGGGGATCGCTCACTTCTTCCCGGATCACACGATCCACCTCGCGCCGAACCTCTTCGTTGAGGCGGTCTGTGCGCGAATACTGAAATGGAATATGAATCTCCTCACAATCCGCAGCGTACAGTGTATGCCAAGAATGAAAAGTAGAGCGTGCCGTTCCTGTAGGGGCGATTATCAATCGCCCGCCAACTTTTCGGGCGATTGATAATCGCCCCTACATGGATACCTGCCTTGGCCATTTCAACATTTGATTCCCGCTATACAGCGTACAATTTTTTTGCATTTCGCATTACCGCGCGATCTCTTCCATCACAAAGCACTCAATAATGTCGCCCTCTTTGATGTCGTTGTACTTCTCTAAACCAGCGCCGCACTCGTAGCCGGTGGCCACCTCGCGCACGTCGTCTTTGAAGCGCTTCAAAGAGTCCAGCTTGCCTTCGTAGAGCACCACATTGTCCCGCAGCAGGCGCACCTGGGCGTTACGTTGCAGCTTGCCGTCGGTTACATAACATCCGGCAACCGTGCCTACGCCTGTAACCTTAAACACATTGCGCACCTCAGCATGGCCCAGCAGCAACTCCTTGAACTCGGGGGCCAGCATACCCTTCATGGCCTTTTCCACGTCTTCAATGGCCTGGTAGATCACGCGGTACAAGCGAATGTCGATATTGTCGCGGGATGCGGCTTCCCGGGCTTTGTTGTCGGGCCGTACGTTAAAGCCGATGATGATGGCGTTGTCGATATTGGCCAGCATCACGTCGTTTTCGTTGATGGCGCCGGCGCCCGCGTGGATGGTACGCACCCGCACCTGTTCGTTGGAGAGTTTCTCCAGCGCCTGGCGCACGGCCTCCACCGAACCCTGCACGTCGGCTTTGATGATCACGTTTAGGTTCTCGGCCTTGCCCTCGGCAATCTGGGAGTACAGGTCGTCCAGGGAAGCCCGGGACGAGCTCTTGGTGAGGGCCACCTTTTGTTTGTCGCGGCGCTCCTGGGCCACCAGGCGGGAGAGGCGCTCGTCTTCCACAGCGCTGATCTCGTCGCCGGCTTCGGGCACATCGTTAAAGCCGATGATCTCCACGGGCATGGAAGGCCCGGCTTCCTTCACCCGTTCGCCCCGGTCGTCGATCATAGCGCGGACACGGCCGTGGGCGGTGCCTGCCACGATGGTATCGCCGTTGCGCAGGGTACCCATTTGCACCAGCACCGTAGCCACCGGGCCCCGGCCCTTGTCCAGCCTGGCTTCAATGATCACGCCCCGGGCCGTGCGGTTGGGGTTGGCGCGCAGTTCCTGCACGTCGGCCAGCAGCAGTATGTTTTCCAACAGGGCGTTCACGCCCTCGCCGCTGGTGGCGGACACCGGCGACATGATCACATCGCCGCCCCAGTCCTCGGCCACCACCTCGTGGCGGGTGAGCTCTTGTTTGATGCGCTCGATGTCGGCGCTGGGTTTGTCGATCTTGTTGATGGCTACGATCATGGGTACGTTAGCGGCCTTGCAATGGTTGATGGATTCCACGGTTTGCGGCATCACGCCGTCGTCGGCGGCCACCACCAGGATGGCGATGTCGGTGGCCTGGGTGCCACGGGCGCGCATGGCGGTAAAGGCCTCGTGGCCCGGCGTATCCAGGAAGGTGATCTGCCTGTCCTGCACCGGCACGGTGTAGGCGCCGATGTGCTGGGTGATGCCCCCGGCCTCCCCGGCGGTGACGCGGGTCTTGCGGATGTAGTCCAGCAGCGAGGTTTTGCCGTGATCCACGTGGCCCATGATGGTGACCACGGGCGGGCGGGGCAGCAGCTCGGTCTCGGTATCCACCACGGTATCGGCTTCGATCAGCAGATCCTCGGCGGTCTTCTCCAGCTTGAGTTCCAGCTCCACGCCAAAGTCGGAGCAGATGAGCTGGGCGGTATCGAAATCCAGCTCCTGGTTGATGGTGGCCATGGTGCCCAGCAACAGCAGCTTTTTGATGATCTCCCCCGCCGGCTTGCCGATGCGTTCGGTCAGGTCCTTGACGGTGATGGTTTCGGCGGTCATGTACGCTTTCTCGATTTTGATGGGCTCCATCATCATCTGGGCGGAAATCTTTCGGCGGGCCTTGCGTCCGCCGCGCACCACTTCGTCGTCCATGGACCGGCCGGTTTCCTTGATCATCTGCCTGCGGTTGCGGCCCTGGCGCTCCGGATCGTGCTGGCGCTGGTACATGCGCTTGTTGGGATCATAATTGGAAACCCGCTCCTTCTCCATGGAAGGCGCAAGCTCGGGGCCCTTGTTGCGGCCCATGCCGGGCCTTCCGGGAGCAACCCCGGGCCGGGCCGGGCCGCCCATAGCGGGACGCCCGCCTTGAGGCGATTGGCCAAAAGGACGGGACGGACCACCCTGAGGCGCTTGCCCAAAGGGACGGGCCGGGCCGCCTTGGGGCGACTGGCCGAAGGGACGGGCCGGGCCGCCCTGGGGCGACTGGCCGAAGGGACGGGCCGGGCCGCCCTGAGGCGACTGGCCGAAGGGACGGGCCGGGCCGCCTTGAGGCGATTGGCCAAAGGCGCGCCCCTGAGCGGGCCGCTGGGGCCCACCGGCTTGGCCGGGACGCTGAGGCTGCCGCCTGGGCCCCTCGCCCGGCGACTGCACGCCCGGATCAAATTGCGTAACGATAGGCGCTGCGGGAGTAGCAGGCTTGGCTGCCACCGCCGGCTTTTCTTCGCTGGCCTTAGCGTCCTTAGAAGCCTTAGGCTTGGCAACCTTCGGCTCCGCCGCCACTTCCTCAGAGGGCGTGGCTGCTTCTTCAGGCGGATCGACAACGGCTCGCTCCTGCGGGGCCTCGAGCTCCGGCTCCTGTAGCTCCTCCAACGCCTCTTCGGCATCGGGCATGGTCCACGCCTTGCTTTGCGAATCCAAGATCTGGCGCTGGGCCTCGATCTTCTGCTGCTCCTTGCGCAGCTCTTCCTCCTGGAGAAAGGCGTTCTCCAGCCGCCTGAGCATCTGCATGGTTTCCTGGGCCGAACGGCGTACGTTGGAAACCTCCTCCAGCAGCCTGCCGGCGCCGATGCTGAGCTCCTTTGTAGCTTCCTGAACCTTGAGTTTGGACATTCTGCCCTTGCACCCCCGCATAGTATACGATCGTATGAGTTCCATATATCGCCTAGAGTAAACTCTGTAATTTTGCAGCCAATGCGCCGGGTTTGACGGCGGCCACCATGCGCTCCGGCTTGCCGATGGCCTGGCCCAAGCGCCCCGCTTCCAGCATATACAGCGGAACCTGGCGGAATGCGCAGGCGTCCGTAAAACGCTTGCGCAGGTTGGGGGCCGCGTCGCCGTCCAGCAGCACCAGGGCCGCCTCCCCTCCACGCACCGCCGCCTCGCACCCGCCCTCGCCGGACACCACTTGCCCGGCACGGGCGCACAAGCCGATCAACCCCCAGGCCTTCTCATTCATGGGCGGCGATCTCCTCCAGCAACTGCTCGAACACCCGGGGATCGATTGCATGCTCCAGAGCCCGCTCCAACTGCCTGGCCTTTTGCGCTTTAGTGAAACATACCCGGCTGGGACACACGTAGGCCCCTCGCCCCGGCGCTTTTCCCACCGGATCCCAGCGCACTTCGCCCTGCTGATTGCGTACGATGCGCAGCAGCTCGCGCTTGGGTTTCATCTCCCGGCATCCCACGCACATGCGCATGGGCGCCTTGCGAGGTTTTAGCATCTACTCGATTTCCTCCAACTCAGCGACATCTATACCTTCAAACTCGTCGTCTTCGGCGGCCATCTGGGCTTCCACCTGGGACTGGCTCTTGATGTCGATCTTCCAGCCGGTGAGCTTGGCGGCCAGCCGGGCGTTCTGCCCCTCCTTGCCAATGGCCAGGGAGAGCTGGTTGTCGGGTACGATCACGCGGCAGGCTTTTTCGGTATCGCTGATGTACACGGCCAGGGCCCGCGCCGGGTTCAAAGCATTGGCGATGAACTCCGCCGGATCGGGTGACCACTTGATGATGTCGATCTTTTCGTTCTTGAGCTCGTTCACCACGTTTTCCACCCGGATGCCCCGAGGCCCCACGCAGGAACCCACCGGATCGATGAGGGCGTCGGAGGAGTAGACCGCCATCTTGGTGCGGAAGCCGGCCTCCCTGGCGATGGACTTGATCTGCACCGCGCCGCTCTGTATCTCGGGCACCTCCAACTCAAACAGCCGCTTCACCAGGCCGGGATGGGTGCGGGACACCAGCACCTGCGGCCCCTTAGCCGAACGCTGCACCTCCAGCACGTACACCTTCAGCCGGTCGTTCACCGCGTACTCCTCGCCGGAGGCGTGGTGTGCCGGATCCAGCACGCCCTCGGTGCGGCCCAACTCTACATACACATTCTTTCCTTCTACCCGCTGTACGATGGCGGTAAGGATCTCGTTTTCTTTTTCAATATACTCATCGTAGATAATGCCGCGCTCGGCCTCCCGGATGCGCTGGACGATGACCTGCTTGGCGGTCTGTGCGGCCACCCGGCCAAAGTCCCTCGGCGTCACCTCGATCTCCACGATGTCGCCCACCTCGTAGCTGGGCTGGATGGCGCGGGCCGCTTCCAAAGAGATGTCCTGGGTATCGTCGGCCACTTCCTCGGCCACCACCTTGCGGGCGTACACCTGCACGGAACCGTCGTTCCTGTCGATGCTCACGCGCACATTGGCGGCCCCCGCAGCACCCCGCTTCAGGCTCTTTTTGTACGCGGACTTCAGCGCCTCTTCGATGGCGTTAAACAGCACCTCTTGGCTGATGGACTTTTCCTTTGCCAGCATGGCGATGGCGTCGATGACTTCCCGGTTCATCTATCTTCACTCCCACTGTGTTGTTCTAATTCTTCCAGCGCTTCTAACGATATCACGGGCTTCACTACAGCTACATCCCGCTGTGCCAAACGCATCTGCGCCCCATCCGGCATCTGGATCACGATCTCCCCATCCTCCAGGCCCACCAAGCCGCCTTGGAACTCCTTGCGCTTGTCGATAGCCTTAAATAGCTTCACCGCCACGGCTTGCCCGGCGTGTTTGTCAAAGTCCCGCTGGGTCTTGAGGGGGCGGTCGATGCCCGGCGAGGAAATCTCTAAAAAGTCATAGTCCATGTGCTCCAGCTTGGGCTGGATCGCCCGGTGATAGGCCTCGCAGTCGTTGAGGGACACGCCGCCAGGTTGATCGATGTACACGCGCAGGTACCGGCCGGTGTTCTCCTTTTCGATGCCGGTCTCCACCAACTCATACCCCATGGCATCGGCCAGGGTTTGGCAGATCCCTTGCAGGTCCCCTTTTTTGCCCGCCATGCGCACGCTCCCCGTACATAACAATACGAAAGAGTGGGATGTCAACCCACTCTTTCTTCGAGGACACGCCGGTTCCGCAATAGATCACCCTCCGCCGCATCCATCCAGACGATTGCGTAGGCTAGTATAGCACATGGCAACCCGGTTTACAAGCCCTTTTGCGCCGTTTGCGCACGATTTATCAAGGAATTTGCGGGGTTCGGCGGGG
>Ga0123353_10012566_pt1 | contig 12053 bp, 3 predicted proteins | sample TergutLab28metaG_3_FD_92763 | JGI IMG/M metagenome (GOLD analysis project Ga0123353, IMG submission 92763) | Labiotermes labralis P3 segment gut microbial communities from Petit-Saut dam, French Guiana - Lab288 P3 | ecosystem: Host-associated > Arthropoda: Insects > Digestive system > Gut ... | reverse complement strand
TCGTCCGGTCAATCGAAGACCCCGATGCGCTTCCTGTAGCGACGGTCTTCAACACAGAGCTAATCTTCGGCGAAACGTGTTAGGGCGCCCGGTTTTGTTTTCTGTGAGTAATGAGAGGATTGCAGATATGATCGTAGTTTGTTATGGCAAGGATATAGTTAAGAACACCTATGAAACCCTTGGGGCTTCGGATATCGGTTCGTATCTGCGGGCTGATATGGCTGTGGCTGTTAAGCCTAACCTGGTAGTCCCCTGCCCTGCAAGCGATGGCGCTACCACGCACACTGAGGTGGTGGAAGGGATCGTCCTTTTCCTGAGGGATTTCGGCGTCAAGCGGATCAAGGTCATAGAAGGGTCATGGATCGGCGACAGCACGAAGCGCGCGTTCAAGTTCTGCGGATTCGAGGAGCTTGCGCGAAGATACGATCTGCCGCTTATCGACCTGAAAAGCGACAGCCATAAGACCTACAAGTACGGCGGACTCAACCTCGGCATTTGCGACGAGGTTATGGACACTGACTTTTTGCTCAATGTCCCGGTGCTGAAGGCGCATTGCCAGACAAAGCTGACTTGCTGCATGAAAAACCTGAAAGGCTGCATACCTGACAGCGAAAAAAGAAGATACCATACGCTTGGTATCCACAAACCGGTGGCGGCGCTCAACGCGATCCTGAAGCCCGGCTACAATGTGGTCGACGGCATATGCGGCGACCTGTCCTTCGAGGAGGGCGGGAACCCGGTCGACGCCAACCGCATCATCGCGGGAAGGGACCCCCTGCTGATCGACTCCTACTGCGCGGAGCTCATAGGCTACCAACCGGACGAAATTGGGTACATTAAGCACGGCAAGGAAATGGGCCTGGGAGCTTATTTTTCCAAAGACACAAACCTGATCGAACTAAACTCCGCGGAAAAACCGACCTTCGACCTGAAACGCGACAGAGCGTCCGACAAATACAAAAGGCTCATCGAAGAAGACGCGGCCTGTTCCGCCTGCTATTCATCGCTGATATTCGCCCTCCACAGACTGGGAGGCCGCACCTCTGTCGACGGAAAAATCCACATAGGCCAGGGCTTCAAAGGCAAAACCGGCAAAGGCTTCGGAGTCGGCAACTGCGCACAAGGCTTCGCAAAATGCGCCCCCGGCTGCCCCCCAAAAGCCACGGAGATTGTGAAGTTGCTTAGATGACAAGGGTATGACAAGGGGACGGTTCTTCTGTCATATGACAGAAGAACCGTCCCCTTGTCATATCATCTACACCCTTCGCCTCTTATACAAACTATACGCAAACAGCGCCAGACTGTAGAGCAGGCCTAACATGTACAGGTTCGGGTTTACTCCGTCGTAGCCGGTTTTCGGCAAGCCGTGGCTGATGGCCCATTCCGCCAGCGCGGTATCGCCGTCGAAAATCCACATCCCTTCATCCGGATCCCAGCTCCATGCGCCCAGGGGTGTGCCGCGCTCATCCAGTTCGACGTAGATGCCGTCGGGGCCCGCTACCATCTGGTTGCCGGGAATGTGCGGTACGGGCACAGCGTCATGGTTCCTTCCGCCCGGCGCTGGCTGTTCGCCAGACCCGGAGCCCCCCGGCGCCGAGCCGGGGTTTTGCGTATCCGGAGGACCATTCGTTTCATCAGTCTCGGTAGTCGTCACAGGCGGCGGGGCGACAGGCGGCGTCGTACCTCCCGTGCCTCCTGAACCTCCGCCGGAAGGCGGTGGCGGCGCAGGCCTTGGCGCCTTTTTCACGATTATCTCATCGGCGGCAGACTCGCCGAGGGATAACGAAACCGTGATCGCATCCGCAATCGGCAGGTATCCCGAGATCATGTTCCGCTCAACTATAAAATACTCTCTAAGCCCGTCATTCTCGTAGACCGGCGGCGTGTTATATGTTACAGGGGCGCTCAGCTTCAGCGGCAGTCCCTCAAACGTCACCTTGCCGAACTCATCGGACGTCGCCTCCGCAATCAAAACGTCCGGGTCGTCCGCCGCATATATCCCGAACAGGACTCCGGAAAGCGGAATACTCCCGGAGGCGGTGCTTTCCACAGCAACGGTAACACACCCTTCCGCGCGGTAATTTATCCATGTTATCGCCACAAACCCCGGATCCATAAAATCGTCGCCCGTAACATAGAACTCATAAGGCTCAGGCTGATAGTAACCTCTCAGCGTAACCTCTGTCACTCTATACTCTTCATAAGGGATAAGGGGGACAAGCCTCGCGACCCCGTTCCCGTCCGTCGTGTACTCGCCCATATACTCCCACTCGATACCCGTCGTACGTTCAAGCCTGAAGGTGACTCCGGGCATCTTTTCACCCAGACTGTCCTCTTTCGTTATCTCAAGGTACGGCGATATGTAAGAGTTGGTGAACACGATTTCGCCGCCGTCTATGTCAATGACAGGCGTCACGATCCCGGTCAGCGGGTTTTGCGCCAATGTCACCGACACGTTGAAGACTGTGGTATCGTATGTGACCCCCATGAGAGCGTCGACGCTCGTTTCCGCAACCGTATAGCGGAATGTCTTGCCGATATCGGCTTCGGAGTATAGTATAGTCGAAAACGCAATAGCGCCGTCATCCCTGCTCGACCCCTCCGCGGCCAAAACATCCGCGCTGTCCCAAACCGCAAACGAAAACTCGCCCGCAACCTTGTCCCTGCCTTGCAGTATCTTCGTCCCCTCAAGGGTCACGTTAAAGGGATCGGGGGCGTATATATTATTGAATGCGATCTCGTCTCCGCCGGTCAGGCTCCATTCGGACAAAGTCAGCTCACCGGTCTCGTTGTCGATCCCGACCGTAATATCCAATGTGTACTGCCTGATGTCGTATATAACGTTGGGGTCCATCAACACTTCCGCGGGGAGCACCTCCTCAATTACATACGAGTGCGTTCCGATGTCGGCGCCCTCAAAAGTCAGAGTACCAAATGAAACGACTCCAGCCGCGTTGTTTCGGGCGACAATCGGCTCAGTGAGTTTTTCGACCGGGGCGCCAACCTCCGTCAATGTAAAGGCAAACTCGCCGTTCTGCAGCACCCTGCCCCCCGCAAGGGTCTTGGAGCCCAATGGAATCGAAGCTATGATCTCATCCGGGGTGAAGATGTTCGTAAAACTTATGGACCCGCTACCGTCCCCGCCAGTTACATCAGTCGACGCAACCCATATTATCCCGGTCGCCGCGTCCTGGTCGATAGTAACCGTGACCTGGTACGCCGTATCGTCATAAGTGACTCTTGCCACTCTGTCTATGCTGCCGACCGGCGGAATCACCTCGGAAACGATGTAACTGTAAACCCCCGCCCGGGTATACTCGAGCGGCGCAAAGCTGAACCCCCCGGTCGCGGTTACGGTGCCGTAATCAACTTCAGCTTCCTGATTCTTACTTCTCCTTACGACCACCGGGTTCAGTGGATCGGTGACGTCGGTAACGATAAACTCAAAATCGTCCTCAGCCATGTTCTTGCCGCCGACAAGAGACTTCGTTCCCGTTATCGGAACGCTTACAACGTCCGGCAGGAACACGTTGGTGAACTTGATGTTCCCGTCTCCGGCGCCCCCGGTAACAAGGGGGGTTCCGACGAACAACTCGCCGTTCCCGGGATCCTGCGAGATTCTGACAGCCGCCGTATATACAGTCGGGTCATACGTCACATAGTCGTCTCTTGAGCCAACCGCGGGAATCGCCTCCGAAATGGTGAAGGTATAGTCGCCCGCAGCGGAAAAAGATATGGGCGTGAAGCTGATCGACCCGGCGGCGTTGTTTTTACCCGTTGAAACTACATTGTTGCCGCTGTCTTTTACTTCAAATGAGAACTCTTCGTTTCTAAGGGTTCTGCCCCCGGTGAGCTCCTTATCTCCCGACAGAGACAGCGAAACCTGCATGGGGGTGAAGGCATTATTAAATCTGAAATCCGCCGCGTTGATAACAGTCTCCGTACCGTCTGCGTTGACCCTTCTGAAAACGGGATTCCCGGAAAAAGACAGCACGCCGGTCGATGAGTTCGCGACGACCGTGATAGCCATCGTATACTCGGTCGGGTCGTACGTTACCATCATATCCCTTTGCGACGCCGGGGGAATCACTTCCCTGATGCTGAACCTGTAGGTACCCACATGGTCAAACCTTATGCCGGAGAAAGTGATCGAACCGTTCACATCGTTGGTCCCGGTACCCGCCGGCTTGACATTGGTCAGGTCGGTTATATCGTTGACGCTGAATGTGAACTCGCCTTGTTTGAGCGCCCTTCCGCCCGGAAATAGTTTCGTTGCTGTCAGGTCGGTCTTTAAGATCGGCTCCGGCGTGAAAACGTTGGTAAACGCGATGGCGACATTCCCTATCACGTCCTCGCCATCTATCGCGGTCACGCGGTGTGTCGCCTCCAAAGCGCCGCTGTATTGATTCTTAATCACGTTCACTGCAACGGTATACACCCTGACGTCATACGCAATATTCAGATCCGCGTTTCCTGGTACGATTTCCCTGACTCTGTAGATATGCTGACCAATATCTTCTTCCCAGAACTGCATCGAGCCGAACGTGAAAGAGCCGCTCGTATTATTGGTTATGCCGTTCCTTACGCTGCGCCCCGCTTCATCCGGCAAAACAACCCGGCCGCTCTCCGAAGTCGTCGAGACCCACTCGAGCTCAAACCCGAACTCGCCGAGAGTCAGGTATCTGCCGCCTACAAGCGTCTTCGTCCCTTGAAGGCTGCTGAAAGTGACAGGAGGCGTGGTGTATCTGTTGCTAAACGTGATAGGCCCGAACGGCTCTCCGGCCACGGGAATCCCCGCGACAGTTTTTCCGGTCACATTAACAACAGTCGACAGCAAGCCGGTCGCCGGGTCTGCAATGACAACCTTGACTTCGAGTTCATATGACGTATCGTCGTAAGTTATCCAGTTATGTGTGAGCGGCATCGTATCATTATCAAGCGCCTGCTCAGGTATTTTTTCCGTCACAATGTATGTAAACGTCTTGCCTGCGTCCGCGACTGTATAAGTGATCGGGCTGAAGTCGAGAAATCCGTTATCACGGTTGATCCCGCTCACCACAAGGAGGCCGGTCGCCTTGTCCTTGATCTCGAACTCGAACTCCCCGTGCATCAGCGCCTTGTTCACCATGGTTTTTCTGCTCAGGATCGGCGCGAGCGGCGACGTTTGCGCCGTCGGAGTTATCAGCGTCAGGCTGATATCAGGCGGAGTGAAGACGTTGTTGAACACTATGCCGGTCTTGACGTCCCCGTCTACAGTTATGACTGCAGGGTCGTACACCAATCCGCCCATGCCGTCTGACTTAACGTTTACGGTAACGATGTATTTCGTTTCGTCATAAGTGATCCCCGCCAAAGCGCCTTTCACTTCCGTAACCTCAAACGTATGAACTCCCACAGCCGTGAAAAACAGATCGCCGAACACGATATCGCCATTAATATCATGGCTCGCGGACACTGTCTGCCTCTGTTCAAGCGGTTTCCAGGATGTGGTCTCAGTGACGGTAAACCGGAACTCCCCCTGCCCGTTCGGAAGCATCCTCAATGTCCTGCCGCCGAGGGTTTTCGTGGATTCCAGGTTTATTTTCGGGAACACCTGGTGATGTGTGATGTTACTCTCGATCAGGTAATCGCCGTCGTTGATTTCCAATACCGACGCCTGATTAGTAAAGGGCGACCCCTCTATACTTACTTTTACCGGAATGATGATATTTGCCGTCTGCGAAGCGCCGATCTCGCTGAAGAAAAACGACAGTTGCTGCCCGTCCTGTATCACGCTGCTGTAGGTCGGGGACGAACCGGTAGGAGCCGTAGGCAAAACTACCGCAGTCGACGGGTCTGAGCCGAAATAATACCTGATCCTGTTCGCACCCTCGTTCAGAATCTCTATACCGGCTGGGATAACGTCAAGCGCCTTGACCCCCCTGACTGGGAAAACGTCAAGGTTTTGGATCGAGACCGTGTACTCCATGATATCCCCGTTGTTTACCGGCCTCGGATTAACGTCTGAGCCGCTCTCAGGCGACGAGCTCTTTGCTATCCCGAACTCGACCTCTCTGATCGTTAGGCGGGTCACGTTTGACACACGCGCGCTCGGATTGTACCCGCCTCTGTCATCCATCATGACTTTCGAGTAGCTTGTCTGGTTTATTGCCTCCAGATTCCCGCTGATGATATCTTCGATCTTATCATTGTTCCGGGTGGGCGCTCGCATATTGACCAGACAGGCTGCGGAATCTCCGAGACGGAACGAGAAGTCCCACCCGTCGCGGTATACGGTGGTAGTGTCGTTTGTCGTTCTTCTCGACAAGTCGATCGCGACCGCAGTTACTATATCCTGGAGTTCCGGGGGTACCGTCCAGAAGTTGTTGTTTGTGAGCGTCACCGGTATCCATACAGGTTCGCAACCCGAATAATCCACCTCGCCGCCTGTCTCAAGGGTCGGCGACACAATAGTGCCGTCCGCCAGCTTCATTGCATCCAGGTATGACTCAGCCCTCCGGCTGCCTGTGCCGGTTATGTTCACAGGCTCAAGCCCGACTATCGTGGAGTAATAGACCTTTACGTCGATGCCCTTGACCCTTGCGTCGACGACGTCAACCGATTCGATCGTGCCTTTCCAGTTCCCTCTTGTTTCAAAAATGTCGTACAGGATGACAAATCTGGAAAATTCCCCTGCGTTCCGGGGTCCCTGATACCTGAGCTGATATGTGTATTTACCGCCCGGAATCGTTTCAGTCCTTACGCCGAAAGTTGCATCCTTCTCCGACCTTACATTCTTGTAAATTCCGTCGACTGAGATGCCCGGCGCTGTGAATCCCACGCTTACGGAACCGTAAACTGTGTTTCGGTTGCCGTCGTCGGGGGAGCCGGGGGCGCTTTGCAGGCTTTCGAAGTATGTGCGGACTTGATTGCCGTTTATCATTGCGTTCCAGGGGGAGACGGTCGGCACTGTAAGGCCCTTGCTCAGCCTGCCTCCGGGCGCCGCGCGATACGCCGCCATATTGTACGAGTTGAAGCCGGCGCCGCCGGCGAGTTTGTCGTAAATATTCTCATAGGTCGTAACCAAGGTGAATCTCATCATAAAACCGGTATACGCCGTGTCAAAGTTGTCCCCGCGCACAATGTGGTAGTTCGGACCGCGCAGGGCGTTCGCGGCGGTATCGTAAAAAGCCTGATTCTCAGGAGCTTTTACATTGACGATGAGCATAGTGCGCCCTGAGTTCTGCCAGTTCGGGACGGTTTGTATTTTTACGTTATCTCTCGATAGCACCCTCCCGTTGTCCCAACGGCTGTCTCGATTAGCAGGGGTGTTGTCGACAGAGAAGTAGTAGGTCCTGACTTCAAGGTTCTCAATTGTGGTGCCCGCCGGAAGAAGGTCATAGAAAGTCCCGCTCATCTGCCTGTTGAATAAACCGTCGGACTCAAGCGACGCAACCCGTTCAGCGTGGCTCGCGTTGACGCCCACAACGTCGCTGGGGTCGTACTGGATCGACTCATACATATCAAGCTGTTGCAAGTTTGTTTTTACCATACGGATGAGCTGCACGGGATTGCCGCCCGGATCCAGAATAAGGTCGCCGTTGTTGTCCGTCATATACACCGGCACGGGGTTGCCGTCGACGAGGATAAGATATCCGTCCTCGTCCAACTCATAGACAGGATCGTTCGGAAAGTCCTGCATTTCTCCGGCGGACTTGTTCAGAACCGACGCGGTAGGCATACGGAGCAGGAATATCTGGGACGAGTAATGCATCACTGAGGTATCAGTTGAAGGAGTCGTCGCATAATCTGTATATATAGTCCCGAACCGCTGATTGTCGTGTTGAAGTATCTGCCTTCTCAGGGTCTCCGCAGGCGTGCTGTTCCCGTCGCTCGTGCCTGACCAGATCTGGTTGTGGTTCCGCGTGTTCTGGATAACCCCCTGATCGTCACGGACTATGAAAGAACTGACGTTTACGAGAGTCGCGGCTTCGATTTCATTTATAATTCCCAGAACGTGCTCGGTGGGATGGAGCCTCATTTTGAAGTAAGACGTTATATTGACCTGATAACGGTTGTTTGTATGCAGATATCGAACCTCGTAAGTATCGGACGGCAGCACTATCTGGTTTGTCGCGGTAAGATAGCCTGAGGGGGTCTGCAGTTGCGGCGCTCCTGAGAAAATAGGCGTATAGGTATAGTTGCCGCCGTTTCGGAGTACGTTTCCGGCGGTTATCCAGACGTCTCCCATCGACGCTCTTTTATACTCGACTGTTACCGGGGCATAGTTGTTGTAATCAGTGGCGGCTACCTCCGAGATGGTCCCCAGATTCGGGTTCTGTGTATGCACATACTCCGTGTAAATAAGATATGTGGACGTGATCGAGTAATCCTCAGGCTGCAGCCGGATGAAGTTGCCGGCGCCGGTGATTGCTGTGTTGACGCTGTTGTCGCCGATCGCGGAGGGCGCCAAGAACATCATCGAATCCTGAAGCTCCACGCTGTAATTGCGCCTGTAGTAACCTCCGTCGCCGCTTCTCGCGGCCCTTTCGTGAGGTACGTCGATCGTTTCAGAAGCTGTCTGTATATCTTCCGTTTCAGTTAACCGCTTGAACCCAAGAGGAACCGCTTCTTCGCCGTTCAACTGGAAGATTTCCCAATAAACAGGCCTGCTGCTGAACGCCGTGTCCTGAGTCATGCCGCAGTAGACCGCTACCCGGAACCCGCTCAGGTTTACAACATGGCCCGGAGGCCTGCCTTCGATGATCTCGTTGTAGTCCCAGCCCTCAAACTCCGTATACCAGTTTATGTCGATAGGGATGGATATGAGCCCGCTGACCCTGGTCAAATGCCAGCCCCTCGCCGCGCCCGTGATATAGAAGTTGTAGTTGAACGTTCCTGAAGGATAGCGCCTCGGCTCGACATGATGCCCGTCTTCGAGCCTGTTTATGCCGCTGAACATCCTGCTCAGCGTACCGCGATAATCACGCGCCCACTCGTTATACTTATATGTGCTGTAATTGCCGCCCCCGTAGACGAAATGGACCCCGGTGTAAAGATAGCTGCTCCTTTGCACCCGCTCGTGCGTATACTTAGGTTGATTGTTCAAGCCATCGCGCGGGTCCCAGTATTGGTCAATCAGGTTGTGGTTGTTATGGTCGGTGTTATACCCTGTCGTCGTCGTGTTTACATTATGGGGCGGGCGTACGGTTAAGTTATTAGGACCCCATACCGACGCGTCGCCCGGGTTGTCTATACCCGTCACATACATTTTAGTCTCAAAGAACAGCCTGCTTCCGGGCGTCGCAACGTCCCTTTTATACCTGACCAGTATGTTCCGGTTGAAGCTGTAGTGTGCGTTCACCGTTGAGGATGGAAAATGCACAGTCATGCGCGCGTCGCTTATCTGACTGGCTGTCTGCACCATGAAGTTCGTAAACGCGTGCGCAGGGTCTCCCGTGCCCTTGTTGTTGCCGATGATACCGAGGACCTCGCCTCCCTGCCGTTCGATAAGGTCCAGGTCAAAGGAAAACGTCAGGTCGTATGGCTGTGTGCTGTAATAATCGTTTGCGTGATAGCGCATACGGTAAATGATATAGAAGTATTCGCTCGGGTCAAAAGGCTCCAGGTGCGTCGCGTTACCCTCGCTGTCACGCGGCCAGCTGCTTGGGTCGCTTCTCCATACTTCGCGCTGCTGAGCCGTTCCACCCCAACCCTGGTCCTGCCAAACGGATGAGTTGGCAAGCGGCATCCATCCCGGCTGCCAGAACTCGTACTTCGCTTCGCTTGTAACTGTGGAGACGCCGGACCTGTATAAATACGGCTGCCGGACAAATGTATTGATCTGTAACTCAAGCGGGTTGGACTTCGTTGTAAAGCCTCCATCAATCGGTACGGGGACTGCTTCTCCGGGTATGCGCAAACCGTTGCCGTCTGCGAGGTAGTACCCGCCGTCGCCGGTCGTGTCGTATAGTATCCTGTTGCCGTTGGCGTCTATGAGGTTGCCGTTATCGTCTTTAAGCTTGGGGAAATAACTCGCTGTAGCTACAATGGCGTTGCCTGCCTCCATCGTCCGGCTGAATCCGTTTTGCACATTTCCCGGAATAAAATGGTAAGTCACGTCCATCGTCGCCCGTTTGCTGACTTCAAAGTCCACTACATTCCAGATGACTATCTCCTGCGTTTCAAGGTCAACTCTGGCTTGCAGGCCGATCGGCACCGCTACAGTACCGAGCACAGGTCTCCAGCCGTCAAGGCTGTGCTCCGCGTCGGAGTTGTCCTGGGCGGGCGTCGGTTTGTCAAGGTGCGGCGCCGCAATCGTGTTGACGACATAACCGCCGTCCCTGGTGTTGAAAATATATCTCGGTATGCGCGCTTCAAGCTCTCCGGGTTTCGCAGTCCTGTCAGCGTCGTCCTGCGGCTGCGAGAACACCAGTTGATATGTCACATACCTACGTTCGTTAAGCTCGGGTGTATATATGAGCCGCGTATCAGGATACACATTATTATCGCCGACCAGATGCGCAAATTCCGGGTACTTTTCACCATCAATAGCGATAGGCTCGCGTATGACCCTGAGCGTATTTGCGGGGTTCCAGTCAGTAGTGACGCCAGGCGAAGTCCACCTGAGCGAGACATTCATCTGCTCATCACTCAGCGCCATAAACGCAGGCTCGGCGAAAGCCAGCGAAGTCAGCGTCGCAATACCATCCGGGCCGCCGGGATCGCCGTCCTCCTCTTCAATTAGCACAATCTCGTCGGGATCATCGGGCGGCTCTTCATACTCCAATCCAAATGTATTAATCACCATTCCGGGAATCATGGAAGCAATCAGGACAATAGCAATCAGCTTCACGCGCAGTCTCTTGGGTATCATAAAACAACAAACTCCTCAGTATCGCATTCGCAATGTAGATATTTAAAACAAATTTTCACCATTTATCATACCATTTTTCCCACAAATAGTCAATATTTTCCATTCGTTTTGAGCAGGGCGGGCGGCTCGCCCCCGCCACAGGGTGCGGTGGAAGCTTCGCGATGGCAGGAGCAAGCCCCTGCCCTACCACTGATTTAGCTCAACCCCCTGTAGGGCGGGGGCTTGCTCCCGCCGTCGCGAAGTATCGGCTGCACCCTGTACCCGTGACGGGGGTATTGACATGCGAACAATTGGTTGGATATAATTTTGCGAGGGGTAGCATTATGGACGATATTAAGCGCAGGGTCAGGAAGCTGAAGAAAATCGAGACCAAAATCCGCTGGGGCGCCGAGGGTAAGCCGGGGGTCAGCCTCGTATGGGATAGTTTTTTTGACCTGCGCGCCATGCCTGCGGGCAAAGCAAAGCATACCCTTGCGGCGCTTTCATCAATGAGCCGCGAAGAGTTCAAAAGCATAGTTGATGAGTTTTTCGCGTATGTCTACTATGAGTACTATAAGGAAAACGGGATAACAGGTGCGGGCGCAAGTACAGGAATGCTCGACCCCTCGATACTTGCTTTACTTGATTTGCCGTTTGATTCGAACGAACGCGACGTAAAGAAACGCTTTCGCGAACTGGCAAAAAAATATCACCCCGACAAAGGGGGCGACGCCGTAAAGTTCATAGAACTGATGAAAGCATACGAAGGACTCGGCAGGTAACCGGTCAACGAGGGCATATCTGGGGTTCGTCGGGCGAAATGGCTGAAAAAATAAAAGTGGTCAAAATGACCACTTTTACTTTTCACTCTCCTAATCGCTATTTCTAGCGGGAGAACATGATTTTTTCGCTGTTGAACATTTTCGTGAGTATGAAGCCGCCTACGCAGGCGTAGACGAAGTTACTTAGGCTTGCGAGGGCTATGTTCATGCCGGAGTAGTCAAGCGCTAAGATGCCGACCATACATTGCACGCTGTTGTACAGCGGAATGAGGTAATACACCGGGTTCTCCTGAGCGCCGCCGCCGAACATTGCAGTAATACCGACCAGCATGGAAATAATCAAGAACGGAGTAGCCGCCATGCTGGCTTCCTTGACTGTCTTCGCAAACGCGGAAATGATAGAGATCAGGGCGACTATCATCAGGATGGTCGAGAGG
>Ga0123353_10012564_pt1 | contig 12053 bp, 5 predicted proteins | sample TergutLab28metaG_3_FD_92763 | JGI IMG/M metagenome (GOLD analysis project Ga0123353, IMG submission 92763) | Labiotermes labralis P3 segment gut microbial communities from Petit-Saut dam, French Guiana - Lab288 P3 | ecosystem: Host-associated > Arthropoda: Insects > Digestive system > Gut ... | reverse complement strand
TATGAATTATGCATTATAAAAAGGGGGGAAAAACAGCAAGGATAGATGAGGGTGCCTTTGCAGAGGAATGTAGGCCTACTTGTGATTCGTCTCGTTTCTAACGTTACTAGCAGTTCTCAGTGATTTTACCGTAGTCACTGTATACTGTAGCACCTTGTAACGCACTTTAATGACAGTTTCTTCTATTTTATAAGGTCACGTGACCATAACGTTGGTATTTTAACGTACACACAGCTATTTACACAGGCTTATATCGAATTGAAAATTCTTATTTAGAGTAAGAATCATGGGAGATAAAATTAAAAGTACTGTTACCGCAGCTTTCATGTTGTAACTTGCCGGTCATGATGCAGATTAATCTAACCACATTTCCACACATTTAAAAACTCTTTACTGGTGTAAACCTTCATCATGTTTACTACAGACACATAACAAAGTCTGAAATGAGCATAACTGCAATCTGAAAATCACTCTCACGGGAGACCAGAGGCTTTTTTTTTAACGAAATATGGCCGAATTACAGCGAGAGGCACGTGTCATATCGAGTTTCATTTATATGTCTCCTATGGTTCATAAATTATTACACTGGACATTGCAGAATATAAGGCTGCGAAAGTCTTTGTTACGTTAAACAAACAAGACAAAATCAATACTGCAGAAGGATTCACACCTTGACCTTAGCTGGATGTTAATCTAATGGGATTACATGCTCGCTGTCATGTTTCGTTTTTACTGTATAACCTAATGGAGATTTACGCGCACAGAAATACACTGGACTTGGCATCAGTATTTGTTAGGCCTGGTTTAAGACGTCAACCAGGAGGCACCGACGGCTGTGCCCCCGCCACCCCCCCCCCCCCCCCGCAACCTCAACGGTGGCATCTACATACGGAATATTTACATCCCGCGCAGCACTGGATGCTTTTACAGCACAAATTTCCCTACAGCTACAAATTACCCTAATCAAAAACACACACGCATTTGCAGCGTAACGCGGCAATCCGAGAGAATGGAAAGTGTGTATAGCCTCAGTCTGGTTGCAATGCAAAGCAAGGGGATTTGGTGACAGGAATTTGTCCATCCTTGTTACAGGGACAACAATGGACTAACAAGCAACATTACATGCCGAAGCACCATCATCACACAACATAACGCACGGACCTACGCCCTGTCACCTCGCCCCCATTCACCTGTCCCTTACAGGCCGCAAGATGCGTGCACTTTAAATAACTTATTCCGCACAGCTGGGCCCATTTTGCGAGGCCAACAGGTTCTCAGTTAGTCAAGAAATCACCAGCAAACTTCGGAACCCGAAGGTTCATACTGTGTTCGCAGGAGCCCGAATGTGGTAAACATCAAACAAAAGTAACGGACAGTTTACATGAAGATCTGCTTGCCTATCACCATGCACCTCATGTTATTTGCAAAATAAAATAGCTACCTTATGCCCAACACAGACTTCCACAAGCTTTGCTGTTTTTGAAGCAATTACGTAAGAACTGTTACGTTATGTGGAAATTTCTAAATCTGTACGTTCAACAATTGGCACCGGCATTCTTTAGACACATGAAGTTTACCGAACAATCCAAAATTATTTTCCGAAAGCAAGCGAAATTTTCCGAAGCATTCCATCCTAGACAATTATGACACAAAGCTCCTTCCAAACTCAATTTCTACTTCTGCATATTAAGAAGGTAAAATTTACCCTGTGTGTGCCATCAAAGCAAATGGTGGAGTGAAGGTATAGCTCCAATCATCTCGACCTCGGCACTAGAACGGTGAGTGGTCACCTTCACGTCCCATCTGCATTATCTCTGGGGAAAGAGCGAAGGGTACCCCGTCAATAAGAAACCAAGCGGGCCCCAGTGCAAGCCAGGACACTTTACGACAGAAAATTCCTGCCCCGGCCAATTTTATGAGCAAGATCATAGGTACCGAAATACGAGTAGGTCACGCATAGCGGTTGTCCAAATTTATCACAACATGGCTTGAAATTAATGGAAAATTCTTCGTAAAACGCTCCACTGTCAAATTCTATGAACATCTGTTCATCATTTCTTGAGCTGTTATATTTTCACAGACGGAAACATGGATGGGCGATTCGTTCGGCTACGAACCAAGCAAAGAAATCACGACGAAGAACGAAGGACGGGTACTTCGGCCAGTTTTTATCAAACTTCATACTGAATAACAGCACGAATTTACAACCTACCCAATATTACGGATACGATTCGTCTATACACAACTCTTTATCATAGCAAATTAAAAATGGTATATGTTTCGGATGTACAAGGCAAGCATCATCGACCATACGTTGCAGAAATGCAAACATGAATAGTATATAGCTGTAGCTTTACATCTAAAAGTAAAAGCTTGTGGAACCACGGAGAATATTATGCGGATTCTACATTTCAACAGAAAAAGTATCCGTCTGGATGCCATGGGAAGGTTTTACGTATATAACGAAGCATCAACCGACAGTTAACTTAACGACAAACATAACATTTGTTCTAACAAAACATTCGAAACTATCACCGAGAAGGGAGGACACTGGCACAACATCCCTACCCTGTGCCCATACAATCTCTTAATTCCATCGCCCTCTTCCCCTCCCCTTCAGCATGCCTTCCTAACCTGCTTCACCTTCAACCTCCTTACAAACGTTTACATTAGGCCATACGATTAAACACGGGAGGGTGTATAGTCCGACTACTGGACATGAGCCGTACCTTATTTCGCTGTCTGAGCACGTCACAGTTCATACTGAATCACTTATATTGATGTGAGTGAGTCCACATATTGTGCATATCACATTACATTGTATTTTATCGGATATACATAGAGCGATTCACCAATATAAGTATATGGAAAGGAACAAGTTACTCTTGTCACACATTTATATCTCCTTATAAGACGTGTAACATAGTAAACTATTTTGATTACAGATATTACTAATGCCATTAAATATCCAACAGACGAACGGCTCGACACTTTCATACTTTTTAACCACCCACGTAAGGGCTACAAATTGCCAGCCAAAAACGTTAATTTTTACGTAGGGTTTTATTATGATTTTCAATTTCCACCTACAATTTTTTTTAATCTACATATCTAAATAAAAAATGGCTTGTACAGTACTTTTATATATTGTAAAATTGCTTTCCAGACGTGAAGTTTAGAAGTACTTAATGTAAGTGCGCCACCTCAGCCATAGGTTTTTACTTTCAGATTTACAGCTACATCTATTTAATTTTCATTTTAAATTTCTGAAACATGAAGCCTGATGATGGTTGCCTTGTACAGCCGCAATGTGCAGCTGTCTTAAATGTGGTATAACAAAGACTTGTGTATTAACGGAAGGTACCCATATTATTGAGTGTTATACAGACAGAACGGAGATGACACACCTGCACTTTACAACCTCACAATTTAAATTCTACTTCATCAGAAATATATCAGTGTTGGTGACAAGACGTTAGACTCTCGTTCGGAATGATGCAGGAAATGTTCCCACAACAGTTTACAGATTACTTTCAAAGCCACAAGCTAAGTTTCATTTTACATCGAACACTTCTGATACCATTTACCATGTTCGACGGATATGACGCCACTGTCTTACATAAATAGCCCTTCCGCTCAATACCTTCACCCGTCATGAAGCTGACTTTATAAGTCGTAAAAATCCTCTCCTCTCTCATCACGACCAACAAGTTCGTTGCTTAGTGGGTCAGCTTATCTATTATATTAGTGGTCATATACCACAGCAGTGGTCCATTCCAGCCGCCTTTACAGTCGACTCAATCCCACTCTCCGCCTTTGTTGTGTTCAATATCCTACGTTATTTGTCTTAGTTAAACAAGAAATTCAGCCGAGACAAATATAACCCACAGCCATCACCGGAACGTCACATAAGCCTCCCTACGAGCGTTACGACGTGTCATAACGTCCTGCCATTCCGTATAATGGAACAGTTAATTCAAATGGACCGTGGGTCACTTCACGCACATGGCGACTATCATAGTCTGTACACTCTCACACTATTATGAACAGCAATTTCTGCTATTGGCCAAGGTCTAACAGATAAACAGCACGACGACAAATATTAATTCATCATTGTGTCTTTGTTCGGGTGAGAGGGGGGGGGGGTGTCAGTTTCGACGCGTATTTCCCATGAGCTATCTCGAAGGAAACGAAAAAAAAAGTTTTTTTACGTAAAAATCCGACTAATGCACTATATACGTTAACACTACTTTATTCACACTGTTACACTCCTACATGTTTCAGTCCTCAAAGGGGCCATCCTTAGGGAGTACTGATATATTTTGTGAGCAGGGTCAACAAAATACGTGTCCAGATGTAAATATCAGATTAAAGAGCAGCGTGTTGTGTGTTACGTAGCAATTTGCAAAATGCTACGTAACATACAACACGCGTATTTTGTTGACCCTGCTCACGAAATGTATCAGTACTCCCTGAGGATGGCCTCTTTGAGGGCTGAAACATGTAGGAGTGTAACAGTGAATAAAGTGGTATTAATATATACAGTGCGATGGTCGGATTTGTATGTAAAATCTTTCACCAGTGCACGGTTATGGAAACAAGATAAAGAAAAAACGTCACTTGAACCACTACCCCGGTAATGTGGCACAGAAAGTTTGCTATTAAGCTGCTGGTTTGGTTAGAGATTTTATCCACAGTGCTTGAACTTTAGGCGATGTAAATGTCGGAGACGACTCTTGGCTGCGGAAAGAAAATTTCTGTGCCACTGCCACTACAGAAGATGGCTGCTGCAACTCCTTAGACTGAAACAAACAAACAGTGACACTACCACTGAAGAAGTCCGGCTTTCGAAAGTAACTTCGATTTAAGTTTGCTTAAATAAGAGATCGCCAGAAACATACAGGTAAATGCAGAGGCACCTGAAGAATTCGGTGCAATAAGTTACCGTGTATTGTTTCAAGATATTCGTAAAATTTCAGTTGAGAACTAAATGATCTGCACATCTCACAACGGTTTCAAAAGACAGCATTCCATTTATCCGCCACTGTAATCTACAGCTCTTAATGGACTCCACTAAATCACGATTCTTTTGAATATACAGATTATAACCAATTTGAAATGGTATAGACTGCAATACAGGCTAAAACACGCGTGCATCTCACCGCTCTTTGCTGTTTGCATCTTCTGGTTATTTTCTTAATCACAACCAATTCTCCGTTACTCTGCACAACACATAAACATTATACTTCTTCTACGGCGATGTCACTAAATCAGATAAGCCGGATTCGAACCAAAGACTAATAAGCACGAAATCTACCACCTCCATCGTATACGGAAACAAGTTGCTATTGCGACGAGTCCTGATAATTTAGGACTGCTTTTTTTAATAGATTTAATGAAATTTCCAAACGTAGCTTACTGCGTATTTCTAACCAACATAATCGGGGCGTCAAGACAAATACAAATGCAATAAAAAATAAAGTTTAGGTAAAGAAAAAGATGCTGTTAAAACATTTTCAGCTCAGACCAAATGCCAGGAAATAATACTAACGTCTCCTGTACCATGTTATAGGCTACTCTGCGGTACACGTAATTGCATGCTGCAATACATCAAAGAGTGTTCCGCCGGGCAAAAGGTATCAATATACGTGTACAACAGAGAATTGGTATTTACAAAAAAAAAAGTCACTTCATGTAAACTCGAATTTCAGAAAAATCGGAGAAATTCTCTGAGTTAATGTGACTTGTCCTCCCTGGCTTTATGCAGTAATGTTCGGTGGAATTTAAGGTGACTATCGTCAGGCACAACAGTCTTCGTTATAAGTTTAAATTTGAGCTACATGTTTCGGCTCACCTATAAAACAGCCATAACCAGGGGTAAGACGCATAAGGAAAATTTCATACGTGTAACACCTTATCTAGTTGCTGTGAATAACGACACTCTCCTTACCTTTGAATTTGTACCCAAGTGGGATGTCATACCTAAAATATGTTGGGTGGCGATACCGGAGAAAAGTAACAGAGCTCTCCTATCCTTATTTCTAACACGACTGTAAGTAACATGTAAGAAATTACTGTCGGTGTGCAAAACGTGGACATACAGATTTAAAAAAAAAAACCCTGTAAATTTCAAGGGTTTTAATGTCACTGTAATTTTTATTTCTGTCCAATCACCGAATCGCAGGTTCATCGATAACTATTCCGATTTTATGTAGCCTTTAAGATTCAACCCACTAAGTTCTAATACACAAACAACTTTCTACACACAAGTATTTACGCTTTTTACACAATTCATACTTTGCTGTCAGTATTAACGCATTTCCTGCAAGTCACAATATTTAAGGAAGCAGTAATAAAATTCAGGGCATGCAAGGAGCACAACTAGTTGGACTGGAGTGGCATGTGAGCTGAGAGAAACGTCAGATTTTTTAAACACATTTCAACTGAAGTTTTCAATACCAGACAAAGAAACAAAATTCACAGGTCGGAAACGCGAAAAGAAATACAATTCATGCCACAGATGTCTACAATTTAGCAGTAATTTTCCTAAGGTAACATAATTTACTAAAACATAAACGTTACTGTAACATCTGAGATGCACAGATATCTGAATAATACTCCAATATTTATTACACGGATCAACATGCAGACACAGACATTGCGACTCGAGTTTATCTTAACATATAACATCAGCTGAACTACTTAAGCGTAAGCCTCTAATGTATCGCAAAAATCTCAAATGGACGTGACTATCCTACACGAATACGAGAAGACGTACAAAAGCAACTGAATCGTATACATAACACTTTAAGAAAATGAAACGTGTTAATTAAAGTGACACAAACGTACCATGTGCACGGACACCAAATGCCACACACTGATTACCACGACACTTCGTTTTGGGGATTTACAGATTCAGAGAAAACCGTTAACCTTCCAGTGAAGAACAGAATTATTATGATTTGTTTATGGATGAGTGCCATTTAAGTTAAAAGGGACATCCTTTGATACACAAGCCAAATGTTGATGGTTATGGTATACCTGCCAGCTTAATTAACTGACAACATTCAAAGATAGCTCTCAGTATGCTTCAGTAATCTCGAGTCTTTTGGCTGTAGGTAGTGAGGTAAGGCAAATTAGGGTACATACAATATTTAGATTACACAGGGGCAGAAGGAAAGTAGAAGGCGAAGAAGCCAATTACAGAAAGCGAGCGTGGTTTCAACAGCGTATTCAGCACATTACATGGAGCCATCTAAGTCAGTATTTCTGGCAACTCTTTCGGAATTACCGATGAAGCTGGAAGGTGGAACGGAGTTGTCTTACGGTGGTAAATGCTCGAATCTTGGCTGAGTCACAAGGTAATCGTAACTGAGGTTTTCAATGGTTGTCTTCAGTCTCGCCGGCGAACACCGGCAAGGAACCTTCAAACAAGCCACACCCGCCTCCTATATTCCTACCTAGTAAACATTCACGACAACCTGCCAATCGTATTGAACGCTCGGTCACCTCTACAGATGAAACAACATCGAAATATAACCTAACAATGAATGACCCGTCTTGGGTTCCTAATAAATTCGTGGGACTTGCCGAACCATAACAATTTGCTATATCCATTGAATATGATATAATTAGGCTAAATATTCACTTAAATCTACATATAACGTCGTCCACGGTACCAAACATAAACACAAGGGGTAATTAACACAAGTATGTCTACACGTCTGATTACGTGCTTCGTCTCCCAGACTAATTAACGGATTTCTATTACATTTAGTAGTGGGAACGCTAAACATTTCCACCAAATATGATGCTGGTCCGTTTCGGTCAAATATAAGGCCTACCTTAAATAGCGCTCCAAAGAATATTTACGAATTTTACAAACACATCGCATCACACCAGTTGCTTCTAGCCAAAATGACGCTTGGAGCTTATACCTGTCTAAAGAAAGAGGGGCGACAAAAATGTCTCGTTTCTGTGCATTACAAGTATTTCTACTGCTTTTCGTCACCTACATAATCCATGTCCATGCTGAGTGGCGACTTATCTGTGCATTAGGCTTGTCATTAACACATTTATATCTGCAGCAAATGAAGCTCAAGACCAAAGCAGCTAAATAATCGTAAGGCAGTCCGCTGCGTTTCAGTCTGTTAGACAGAGTGGTGATGATTATGGACCCTTTCATATCACACATTACAATGTTATCGTAACACATTAAGCACTGGCGTCCAATGTGCGAGAAAAAGAGTCCAATAAAACGCAACGCCACTCACTGATTTTACACAGCGCCATAACACTTTGATGGTTATTGTTACTTTCTCCTAGCAAGCTACCAAGTACGTTACCACAGTCCATATTGCTCCCTCACAAATCCTCGTTCAAGCACAATTTGATTATAATTCTGATATTTATGTCGTCATAAGGCGATTGCTTACTGCGGGGGCAGGGGTAGTCCTAAGACATCCCGTGAGAGTGCGATGACTAAATGACACTGCGAGCGACCAGATTTAAATACTTCGGTTCATCCGTGACTACGATCATTTCATTAATATTTCGTACTTATCTTCCACTGCTCGTGCAATCATCAATGGGCTCGACCAAACGGCATAATATTACAATCTCATTTCCCACCTGAAGCTTCACTTGGCTGGACGCCTATCACTTACAGTGCCATTGCTTCGGCAAGTTACACTGCACACCTTACGTAGACACACATCCAAACAGTCTAATTAACAACAAATTACTCGAATATTCATTAACAGGCCGTGATACACGACGCCATTCTCGCCATCATCTAATCACTACCTGCTGTTAAAGAAGACTGGCAACTTTAGCAGCCTCGTCTCGATGTAGCGCCATGTGTGAATTTCAGAGCAAAACCGACGCAGAATAAACTTCTGTCCATGGTAGAGTCTCTTCGCCCAAACTAGAACTGATACCATCTATCAGCCTTTCACAAAGAAAAGTTTCGTAGTATTGTCTCCCCTCCCTCTCATAAAATTGTTTTTGCCTCTCACAACATTGTACTGTTCGTTACAATCGTCGAAGGTGAATATAAGGATAGATTTACTGTCATTCAGCCAGCTACATTCGGTTGACATTACAGATGGCAGCCGAGGTAGCTCGGTTGGTATAATGGCTAGGCTATAGGTCGGAAGGTCCGGGTTTCGATTTCCAGCAGCGACAGAGATTTTCCTCTTTTCCAGGACGTCCTGACCGACAATCACTATAACGAAGTAAGTAATTAAGTAATCGTTGTGTTAAGCAATTCGACTAAATCAGATAGCAATCTCCTTTATTTTCACACATGGATTGAGCTTATATCACCAACACGAAAATTATAATATACATACACACACACACGAACTGTATATTACAGTGCACGCACGGAGAGTAAGCCTTGCTCAGGGCGCACCGAACTAGTTCCCATATACTACAGCTAATTTAAAGCACAGGTACTTGAAAATGTAACAAATTATTCGGTTGGGAAGCAACTACGTATCATACAAAATACGCAATGAATTCCTTGGGTAAGTTACTACGTCATTTATAGCTTATTTTTACGTTCACAGACACACATTAATAAAAGTATTACTGCATGTTTCGTTTGTCGGGAAGGCCTGCTCTATTTTTGTCCAAGTCTGATAGGGGCAGAGTAGATGTCGGCATGAATCGCAAGCGCTATGATGTATTTATCTTCATGGACTGTATATATATATATAAACCATTAGCAGAGGCAGACGTAAAGCCGGCATATACTCAGAGGAACACAACACAGCTCGTAATACCACCTCACAATTAAAGCATACCTGCTTCCATTATCCATCGAAACAAAGCAAGAATGTCTTGTACAAATGGAAAAATAAACATCAAACAACGAGTCGCATTAAATGACAGTTTCAGCTATACTCTACGAGTTTCTAATCTCAATCGGAATAACAGGCATGGTACTAGACACAACAGCACCACACACTCTCAGTAATGATGAGCCTGTAGAAGTAAGCCGAACGCATAACAACAAAGGGCATGAAACCAAGACTGAAGTTCATCTATATGACATTTAAAAATTCCGTCCGTCACAAGAAACAACCTGCCTCTCCGTTACAAAGCCCATCGGATTAATGCTGTTTAAGGGAATACCGCTGTCTATTATGCGAATCATACGAAGATTACGAAGACAATGGACTCACGCATGCAGCAAGGCCCTGCTTGAAAAGCTTTCTTCCTCAGCTAGTCAAAATATTTCCCGCATTTTATGGAACCCGAAGGATCATCACCGCGTTCACAGGTGCCCGCTACTTGTTCCTTTACTCAGCCAGGTACCTCCAGCCTGTAAGACCTCTCAACTTATTCCTTTAAGATCAATTCTGATATTATTCTCCCATCTAATCCTAGGTCTTCCCTCAGGTTTTCCCACCAAAATCATGTATGCACCTCTCCTCTCCGCTGTACGTGCTGCACCTACTGCCCATCTAATTCTTGTATAAAGACAATGTGTGCGTAAAAATTCAAAATTTTTTAATCTTAAAACAGGTGGTACATATACTATATGTTCTCCGTCGCCAAGTAGTATTACTTTAAAAGTAATTCTGCTGCGTCCTTACATGGAGCAGGCGATAGGATTTACCTTGCAATATTTTTTATTCCAATACTCTGAAAGATTTATTTCAAGTATTTTATTAGTTGAGATAAACTACATCAAGGACAATTAATCAATAACGACGACAACATGACGTATGTAATGACATACAAAAAACAAGCGGAGGTGTAGAATAACGCACGCTCATATGACTGACGATGTATTGAATTTCTTGTTGCACTTATTCGAAGAAATAAATCGCTCCACAGAGCAAATTTTAGGAGTCTGGGGTGAAGGATCACAAGCCACCTACACCCACTTACGCAACAGGATCGTGGGTTCGAAAGATGGTCAGCATTTCTCTGTGTTGCCCTGTAAATGTACATGATTCACAACAGTTGGATTCCCTTCTGTTGGATACTACCTTATTCTATACAACAGAGTCCTACTTGAAAAGCTGACAGTCGCTCAGGTAGTCTAGGAATTAAACACTTTATGAACCCCAAAGGGTTGGATAATGTCTTCAGAAAAGCCCGCAATTTGCCCCTATCTAGTCCGCAACTCATCTAACTTCATTGAATTTCATTTTAGTATTATACTCCCATACGACCAGCCAAAATGTATTCATTTCTCATCTCTCTTCTAATCGTGCTACAAGCCACGCACATCTTGGTCTTCTTTTGATCACGCTAATAATACCGAATGCATAGCACTATTAACCCTTTCAAGACGACGCGCAGACTGCTTTATTTAAAGATCCAGTTCGTACCGCGCAGTAAACACTTTTCATCTCGGTTATAAAAACCAGTTGATATTGTAAGTGGCATAAGTCGCTGTTTGTTCTCAGATAATACAAAACACATAAACACACTGTGGGCAGAATGTACAGTTCTTGAAAGTTAGAACTGCTGGTACATCACGTAACCAGTAGGCTTTTAAAGGATAAATGCATAGCTCTGGGTCATGCACTTTCCTCCTTCCTTCCGTTTCTTCTTCTTTTTCGGTCCCAACATTTTCCTTAGTACCCTGTTCCAAAACACTTTCAATATATGTTCCATCGTTACCGTTACAGACCAAGTATCATGCCCACATCATAGTTACAGTATAGTACATTTTAATTTTTACGATATTCAATGGTAGGCGTTGAAAAAAAAAAGAATATGAACTGAACAGTAACGATAATTCCCGAATTTAAGATGTAGAATGTCTTTTGATTTATTTATACATATATATATCACACATAAATAGTAAGAAAACATATAATGCAGCAATAATTAGTGCAATGCATTTACATACAAAGTTAAAAGCACCTACATATGCGTTGGCACTACCTTTACGGGTGAGATTAAATTCCTGGGGGGGGGGGGGGCTTTTAACCCAAAAAACACCTCAAAAAAAAATTCACAATTCCTAACAAAGAAAAATTTTTCTTTTTTTTTTTTTTTTTTGTCACAAATTTTTTTTTTCTTTTTTT
>Ga0123353_10012563_pt1 | contig 12053 bp, 7 predicted proteins | sample TergutLab28metaG_3_FD_92763 | JGI IMG/M metagenome (GOLD analysis project Ga0123353, IMG submission 92763) | Labiotermes labralis P3 segment gut microbial communities from Petit-Saut dam, French Guiana - Lab288 P3 | ecosystem: Host-associated > Arthropoda: Insects > Digestive system > Gut ... | reverse complement strand
TGTACAAATTCTTGTTTTATAATAAGTTTATTAAATGCCTCTACATGTTTCGAGCACTATGTGCTCATCATCAGGAGGTCAAAATTGTATTATACAGCATCTGGTATCATCACACTGAAACAAGTGAGTGATCTAAAATCACTAAAATTGTATTTTAGTAATTTTAAACTACATACAGAGAAAATATTTTATTTGACCAATATGTTTCGTAAATTCGTGAAGGCTAGGTTACGTTACACAATGTAGCCCACTCAACAACCTTGTACACGCGCGTTGGAGTAACTGTGGAAATTATCAAATGACACTGGTTAGATAAAATAATGTCTCTCTTCTCCCACCAATGACCGTAAGATCGCTGATTGATAGGGCTATGTAATTTTCTATATAAAACCGCACTTGGTTCCTTAGCGACGAAATAGCTTTGCATACGAATCGCTTTATGCATGTAACATGTACTGCGTCTCAACAACCAACAAATGAGGGCGTGAGGGGAAGGTGAATATAAAGAATTTATATTCAATAGTATATGGGGATTCTGCGTTGAGGTTTATTTTTAATGCTTTGTTAATATTACGGGAATATACTTGTGATAAGAATAGAAGATGAAATTATTCACGGTATTTGTCGTTAATGATATTCACGAATACTGATAGATATCTTTTTCCTTATAGTCTATTGAAAACTGTTAGCCACTGAATGTTATCAGGCGAGTGCTGAGTAGTTTTGAGGCTACAGTAAAGTTCACTAAATACAGTAGGGTCTCGTTTTGCAACGGTTCGTTTTACGACGATTCACTTTTACGACTCTTGTCGAGCCGGACCGAGCACTCCCGACTTGTGGTGCATCACTGTCACAACTCAAGCGTCCTTTCTCTACTCGGTGCGCTTCAAGCTCTTTTCCGGTGTGCACGTGTTTCTTCTTTTTTATATTTTAGTGCAGTTCTTTTAAGTTGATTGTGATTTTTCCACCCATGACATCCATCAAAAAGACAGAAAAGAAGAAAATATCAAAACAGTTGACGTTACATTCTTTCTTGATGTCTTCTGAACCACAGCCTGGGTCTTCTTCAACAAAATTAAAAGTGATTTGATTGATATTTTTTTTTAATATCTGTGTTATTTTCTATATATCTAATTCATTAAATTAAAATTGTATATCATAATGTAAAGAAATATTGTAAATTTTAAATTATTTGTCTAATTTGTTTGGCCCGTGAACCTATCTCAATTTAAACAATTTAAATATTATTCTTTTTACGACGATTCGATTTACAACCAAATATTCAAGAACGTAACCCCGCGATGTAAAACGAGACCCTACTGTACTTACTTGGTTGGATCTAATAGAGGGAACGGGAAACCCTGCAAAACAAGGAGCTTCACAATTTGTGGGCTTCACCAAATGTTATTACGACCATAAATCCATGAAAGGTGAGGCTTGTGGGACATGAAGCTGCTTGGTGAGATACCAGATACGTAATACGTCAGTCGGAAACCCTGCATGGAATAAACCGCTTGAGACACATGAGAACAGATGCAAGAATAATATTAAGTTGGATATGTAGAAAATGAGATGTGTGTATGTGGAGTAGATTCGTCTGGAGAAATGGTAAAGTGGCTGCCTCCGATAAATACGGCAATTGACATTCGGGTTCAAATGAAGCGGGAAATACCTTGACCGACTGAGCGACTAAGAGCTTCTCCGCTCCAGATAATACACATACTTCAACAAGACCCATTTGTAAAATTTATGCTGTAAATTTGCAAGTTCATAATCAAACTTTACAATAATTATTAAAATGCGTTCACTGGTAAGAATGTGGTTGTGATGTTGGCCATAAAGCATTCTAAATAATGTGCGACATGAAGGTTCTTACGGCGATAACTATGAAGAAGACTGCTTTCTAGAAAGCGATGCCGTTGTTCTGGTATAAATTTACCGAGATTTAGAGAAACATGTTACCTTCATCAGGGCATGATACCATGAGGATGGTAAATTTTTACCAGACCACGGAGACACATACAATTAAGACATAGAAATGATCTGAGGAATAAAAAGAAAATAATACGTTTTATTTCTGTCAATTCAAGACGTTTCCACTTGTCATACGCATAATGATGTTGACTTCTCTGCACATGTTCAAAGCCTGTGTTAATACTTCCCAATTATACACTCCGTTGTGTTGAATTAAAAATAAGAAATAAAAAATAGCCATCGAACACAACTTTAAAAGTATTCATACAGCTGCGCGAATACATCTGACTACTGAGCAAGAACAGTTCTTGAAGGAAAACGATTTTTAATGATCCCGCACGGTAAGTGATACAAAAGCTGAACAAACTCTCTTGAACACATCTATTGTTCCGAAGTACTCGTTTCATATACTTCACTAGCTGCGATATTATTCTCGGAAGAAACCACGAAATCCTTAGCCTCTACAGTTCGGAAACACGAATATATTCTGCCGGCAGCAGTTATTCCAATCACGCTGCGTTCAGCCTCTCTAACTGCAGCTATTGATTTACTCATTAAGTTCACCACGGCATACTGCATTCGTTTCCTTGTGAAAGATATTTGCAACCTAAGGATTGTTTTATCAGGATGATGATGACCACAAACACCGTAGGCCAATTTTAAATCCCAAATAATAACTAATAAGTATATACCTACACAGAACGAATGTACACGAGGTTCTGTATCTTACTTATTAGCTCAGACTATACATTGCCCATGGATGGGAAGAATCTGAATAATTAATGGAAAATGGTAGGGTAAGAAGCTGTCGGTGCCCAAAGCTTGTAATACTGTGTCGCTCGCAACGTTTGAAAGCACCCTAGTGCCTTCATCCCCAGGGAGAAACAATCAATAAGAGGTTATGCCATAGCTTCTCTTACAAATCCAGCATTTGTCTGAAGGGAGTGAGAGAAACCACAACAAAACTAAATAGCTTAGTCTGTACTTAGGCAGCAACTCAGATCTAAATTTCCTGAATACGTAGTATATCCTAAATCACAACTCTTGCCAACTGAGCCATCTTCCTAAGTGGAAATGAGTTTTATCGTGGCATTAAGGAGAATAAAATTATTCTTTCTACTTACTTAGAAAACTGTCTTCTCACTTTCCAAAACCCGATTAGGATATTTAAACCCGTGAGGTATTAAGCTGTATTCTAGGCCTGACAAAGTGGTTTCTTACTTTGAGGAAATAATACATATTACAATACTTTAGTAAGAGCTTAGAAAAATATCCGTGTTAAAAAAACTTCAGCATCCGTACAATAATAACCAACAGGATGCACTATTCACTTTCAATTTATTTCAGTAATTAACCTCTATTTTCAGCATGACATATACCAATTGCTGTATATGCAGGGCAGTACCTCCTGATGATGAGCAGTAGGCCTGCTCGAAACATGTAGAGGTTAATTATTGAAATAAATTGAAAGTAAATAGTGCATCCTGTTGGTTCTTATTGCACAGATATATCACGATGCACGGTCAACAAAACATTACAAAAAAACACTTTAGCACCTTGTACAAAGAGTAGCTTTGTACTTCAAACACGTCACCGAGAACTGTTAGGATAGCGAAATGTAAGAAATTCCAGTAGGCTGGGAATCTGGGTATGTTAGAGAGAGAAAAAATAGTTTTGGCGAGGAATTATTTTGGAAAACGTCCTCCTGGAAGACCGAGAAGAACCGGGAAAATATCAATTTGTTTTTTTATGGAGAGAGGTTTTGATGATAGTAAGTAGACATAATGAACGTGATTAGTCCAATGGCCTGCTCTCCTACTAGCCGAAATGATTATTTGGTGTCTGATACAATAGCTTTTACTAGTGAAGCAGTCCTGACCTTCGCAGATATATATAGGGTGATCCAGAAAGAAAGATCAATATTTTGGGAGGTGACAGTATCGACCATTGTGAGAAAAATGTTCATACGCACATGTGCCTTAACCTGAACGGTTAACGAGGTAGAGCTGATTGAATCTACAAACAATAAAGCACAGTCAAGGGGTAATATAAAAATACAAATTATTTAATGTTAATTTAATTTTAATTTAATGCTCAAAGGACAAATTTATTAGACAGAAATGATAAATTTGTTACAGTTTACAATAATTGTTGGAGAAGCCAGCAAACAACACGCGATCTTCAAACACGAGTTGCAAAGTGTATTGAGGTTGACGATGAGAATATGGAAATCAGTAACACTTTAGCTAATATGACGGCTTACCGTTGAAAGCTTTCAATAAAGTAAAAGAGACAGCTTCAAGTACGTTCCTCGAAGTTGGTAATACTTTGAAGTATGAATCTCACGTTACCAAATATTTAAAATCTGAATTTCTAACTCACAGTGAACAAAGTCTGCATTATAGTGATGAATCGATTAATATTACATACAGAAATAATTGCTACTTATTGTGAGAATTATATAAACTACATTAATGCAGTTAGTGGGCAAAACTATAATATTATCAAGCAGGTGGTGTACACAGAGCTTAGATTTCACAGATCACCTTCCTACCTGGGAATAATGAAGTAAACTCTTTTTTACCATCACACTCTGCATGAAGAATACATCAACGTAAGTCGAATTAAGTTCTTTAGCAAGGGGATATGCTGGCTAATGTTTTGCATATGATTTCATAGCCATTTCCAGTCGAAACCCACCATATTTTTTAGCTTAGCTTAATTATCCCAGCGAATGTTTTAACTATGTTATGTCGCCATCTTTCACAAACAAGAATTATTTGTCGAGCCCAGTCTTGTGCATACATGAAGGAAGAGACGAATGGATGTAAGAAGGAAAAAAAAAAGAGAAAGAGGATAAGAATAAAATCATGCAAGTCGGCCAACTGCATGAGTTCGGAGAAATATTTTCGTGCAACGGATCCTGCAGACGCCAAATATCAACACTCAACATTCTTACTTGAAGGAAAGTTTACTCAGCACCACAAGTAACGACCACACTATTTCGAATGTAAGCAAGTTTTCTGGACATCGATGTCATCGAAGTCATAAAGCGAATGTACGTGTTGTGTCTGTGCCTAAGTCGAGATCGTTTGACGATTGACGCCATCAGTCAGACACGTTTCTCGTATGTGATGGTATGATCATACAAGTGCCGTCTGATGATTACTGTCATCTTTCAAATTTCACCACAGAAATTCTGGATACATCGATTGTGTACTCCTTCCACCTCGGCTAAATTCTCGGCCTCTTTAATATAATTCTCTTAACAATGGTTATATTTCAAAGTTCAACCGTTAATACCCGCATGTTATAAATATCTTTCACTATTTCAAAATTACGAGAAATTGTCACAGACTTATTGAAAGACAGCACTTGGTGAATAAGAGAGGTGGGAGAAACGTAATAAAAAATTGCCATGGAGAAAAACTAATATTTGCGTTCACTCTACCCTTTAGGTGGTCGAAGAACGACATTTTGCTGTAAGAGTGAATTTGATTACCTTATTGACGGAATGTAAGAGATTTTTTATATGACTACGTGGTTAGGGAGAATACGTATATATCAGATTACATGACTGACGAATTTCAAAAATTTTGAAAGAAAGAGTTCGTGCTCCAGTTGAGGTTCCAAATCGGCACTCGCCTTGAGCGACTAAGAAAAACTTCGAAATATCTCAGAATAGGCAGTGTCCAGGCCGGGATTCGACGCTGGAAGATCCCGAATAAGAGCCCAGAACTTTACCACTACACAGACGTGCTCGATCTAGATTTTTTACTTCTCTTGGTTCCATTAGTGTAACAAAATTGGAAAGTGCTTGTAGCATGATATTAATACCAAGTTCCATGAAAATAAATTAGTTAAGAAGTTATTATGGAAGCCAGATACTCGTACATGGGACAAAGGGGGTTGCCTGATTTTAGTCGGTTTCAGGGTTCGAAAGTTGAACCTTCATATTCCGTGAAAAACACTAAGGGAAACGGAACTAGTTGCGAGCTTTCTTTGTTCTATTCTGGGTCCGTCCGTGCGCGCCAAGGCAGCTGCTGGTGCTGCAGCTTTGCTATTGAAGTTATTCCCCGCACTGGTCTTGGCTCCAATGTTTATCATTATACAACTCCCACGGCACCTCGTTATTTGTGTAATTAAGTTAGACACAGGTATTTGTAAAATGCCACGACCTCCCCCGATTAACGGCCAACTGAAGGGAAAAATTTACGTCATATTCATCTACATCTAAACGCAAGATCAAGTGCAAATACTTAGTACCGCCATTTGATCACCTAATTTTGGGACTGACAAACACTAACCAAACTACTGCCTAACCTAACGATGTTATAGAGTCTGAAATGTGCCATCCCCTGATGATGGCCGGAATAGGCCGAAACATGTAGTTGTTATCATCCTCTAATAAACACCACTAGACATATTTGTTGTTTATTGCCTAAATGCCTGTACCTATTTATTGATGTTAGAGATTTTCACAGTGTTGCTGAGGATTCAAGACTTCCGGGATGTAACTTTGTATCGTTGGATGAGGGGTTCCCAAAATTTCTATCCAAAGCGTTTCTGTCACTTTCAAGGCGCAAATTCCAGTCTTTCTTGGATTACTTGACCCTTGAAGATGAAGGCACCTAGATCCCGCGTAACGTTGAGACACACTCACCGACATAGCGTCACATCCTAGAAGAACTGTCCCGTCTGCTGAACCCAACTTCTTGAATTCGTGAAAAAAAAAGTTGTTTTTGAGAAGCTAACGGCCAATCAGCAGGTCAACACATATTCATACACACCACAGTATGTGGTGTGTATGAATATGTCTGGTGTGTATCTGGCAAAGTCAGATATCGGAAAATACAGACAGGCTTTAGTGTGACGGTTATAAACATTCGTAAGAATGAATACGTGAAATACGTCAGTCAAAAACACAACAGTTTTATTACATAAAATGCTATTTTAGGGCAACATGTTTCGACTCTTTCTGAGTCATCTTCAGGCCCTCTAGGGTACAGATCCAAGGTTAACGATGTTTAAAGTGCATTCTGGGATCCCATACGCTTACAATAGGTAGGTATTGCAAAAGTACACGTGTAAGCGGTTTTACATACAATGGATTATACTAAAAAATTTAATTTTTACTTTAATCTTTAAGTATAATCCATTGTATGTAAAACAGCTTACACGTGTACTTTTGCAATAACTACCTATTGTAAGCATTTGGGAACCCAGAATGAACTTTAAACATTGTTAACCTTGGATCTGTACCCTAGAGGGCCTGAAGATAACTCAGAAAGAGTCGAAACATGTTGTCCTAAAATAACATTTTATGTGATAAAACTGTTGTGTTTTGACTGATACCTTATACTTCATAAGTATAGATAAACACTTAGGGATGACTAACGTTAAAAAAATTAAACACCTCCGTTCAAATGACAAGCAAACTATAGACCTACCACTTCCAGAAATGTGAACGTCCTGTAAATGTAAACTTTCAAACTCCAGTGAAAACCATACGTAACAGATCGTAACATTAATAAGATCTGCACTTTTTCACAGTGTGCATTCATGGGTTTGTGTGTGGGAGCGAGAAATGCAGAAATGTTAAGCCAAGCGTTGCATATAGTGACCACCGTACTTCAAATGGTTAATGGAATTCTTCAACTTTGGCGCGCGCCGTGAATACCAGAGTTTTGTAGCCAGCCAAACTGCGATTTTCTCCTCATGGACAACGTTGTGACATGCATCCGGCTGTTTGATGTGTGGTACTTTGTCTTGTAACTAACTGTAAACGAATGAAAGGATGGTGGCGGAGTTGAAAATTTATGTGCTTTGCTTGTTCAGGAATTGGGCCGTGGCATGTGACCAGAAAATTTAGTCAGCTACTGCATACGGCCAAGGTTACCAAGTGTCACTGCGAATATTATAGGATAAATGGTACTGAGATACTCAAATCTGAAAAATAATAATGGCACATTGTGATCATCACTAAATTTGAATCTTAGATATACACAGCCAGAAAAAACAAATATGGAATTTTTACTTACATCTAAATGCTTGAAACTCCATTTGGTGGCACAAAAATATTAGTAAAAGCAGAAAATTGTACATCAAACTATAATTCAGAGAATTTTGGTGTATGGTGCAGAAGTATGGCAAATCCCTACTAGAGAAATAAAATAAAATTTTATCTACAGAAATGGATTGGCTAAGGACGTCAACAAGAAAATCAAAGGATGGAAAGAATAAAAAATGAACACATAAAGGAAATAATGGGAGTAAAAGGGAAGCCGGACATCATAGATATTATAGAGCAGAAAAGACTACAATGGTAGGGCCACGTCAAAAGGATGCCAGAGGAGAGAATACCAAAATTAATTATGGATTGGATACCACGAGAGAGAAGGAAAAGAGGACGTCCAAGAAAAACGTGGATGGAAGGAGTACAAGCAGCCATACAACAAGAAATTTTGAACCAGATCAATGGAGAAACAGAGAGGAATGGCGTTTGGTTTCCGGAAGACGGCGACAGCTTTTAAAAAAAACTGCACATATAGATAGATACTTACATCTTTAGGGATTGTAATGTGATATAGATCTGTACGAAAATTAAAGATAGGTACGAATAGAAATAGCGAGAATAATATTAAATCAAAGAAATTAGCGTAGTAATTACTACAGTAGCCACATCTTTCTGTGCATGGAATGCTGAGTATATTGGAAGCATGACATACTCAGATTGGTTTGGTGTAAGTGTGAACTATCGAGGATCTAGAGTTTTAAAAATAATTCTGTTGCCCATGAGCCCCTTGAAATCTACCTCATATGCTGATTGTGGTGTTGAGGATTCATGACGGAAATTAGCGCTTTTTGCAAGAACTTTTATATTTTCATTACTTCAGCTGATTTAACCAAGTACGTAAAATTATCACGTCACAAATGCAGCCATAAATTTTCTCTCACCTTTATAGCTGACACACATTGAAAACACAAATAACCAACCAACCTCCATCCTCTGAGAACAGACGTTTCATTTGTTGTGTGCAGGGCACATGCTACATACTGGCTGTAGCAAACAGGTCTTACCGGCGTGCACTTTATATATAGGTTAATGGCGTCAGTGATATATAATTAGGGGCAGTAATACAGCTGCATAGTGCAGTAATATTTTTACTTGTAACTTTTTCTGCATACTGTGCCAAAGGATAACTTATTTTGAAACTTCATAACCCTTAAATTCCGAACTATTCGCTTAACTTAAGTATCGAAACTTCTGCTAGATCTCAGTGATTGACGGACTTAATGCACAAATTCTTGTTTTATAATAAGTTTGTTATACACCTCTATATGTTTCGAGCACTATTTTGCTCATCATGAGGAGGTCAAAATTATATTATACAGCATCTGGTATCATCACACTCTGTAGGTGGCCATCCCGTGCACCGGACGGCCACCTACAGAGTGTGATGATACCAGCTGCTGTATAATACAATTTGACCTCCTCATGATGAGCACAATATTGCTCGAAACATGTAGAGGTATATAACAAACTTATTATAAAACAAGAATTTGTGCATTAAGTCGGTCAGTCACTAAGATTATACTGAGATGCACGGTCAGCGAAACATCAAAAAATTTCTACTAGATGTTTTCAATTCCTCGCCATTCGGAAAAAAAAAAACCAACGAAGACATTTGTAGTATTTCTTCATAAAATAATTTGCTGAGGAAAATATCTGAGCTTAAATAGAGGCACGCCAGCTAGAATGAAAATATTTCGTAACGATAGCGTCAAATGGTTCTTAGCTCCTCTTGGATGTTACGCAGCGTTGATTGGAAGTTAGTTACCGACGTTGCGGGACAAGACATCGGTCCCATTTTAAAGAATCAAGAAGATCGCCGGGAACAATAAGGTACACAGTTACGTAAGAAATGGTGTGGAGCACTTATTAAATATCAGTACAATCATATTATAAATTAAAGAATGGGTTGTGCAGGATATATGGTAAGCACGTAAAAAAGATAACAAAACACAAGATTTTGAACAGAAAAATTCAAATAAATAGAATAAGGCTTAGATGGTAGAATCACGTAACACGGAACGAAACTTTTAAGTTCTATAAAACACGGGGGATTACTTGACCGAATAACTATTAACCTTTCAAGGAAATTTTCTGAAGAATGCTGCCAAACTTTGCACATCTACCTAACGGTTCGTCTCTTGTCCCTTGCCGGTGACTGTAACCAACAAAACATCTTCTTCTGACAGCTTTCATGAAATTCGATGTAACATGGCAAATGTGGTTCCTTTTCAAAGTGGTGATGTTGGAAAAACAAGAATGTAATTCGGTTTGTGCGTGAGCTGTATGTTGGGTACGGTTAGATAATTTTAAAACACGGAGAAATGACTGCTACACATGAAAGGAGCCTGAAATACCTACACCAAAATGATGGAAAAATTACAAACGCTTTTACATGTTTTAGTGAGACATGCTGTGAATATCTGCTTACTAAACTGCGATGACTGGTAAGGCAATACGAATAAACACAGACACACTTATGCTTTTTGACGCTGTGTCGGATGAAAAAAAGAATGTGGCTTTTAGGACCTATTTATTTAACGGGCTTTTAAATGGCCGCAGTATGTAGCACCGGCTCGTAGGATACGGTGAATAACGTATGAAAGAGGACTCACAAAGAGGACGTTGACGGAGTTTCTTAACTTGGGGCACGGTTTAGGAGCTTCCAATGAGGAAAGCTATGAAAAACTATAAGCACCATATAACACAGCGCTCGAAAATAATTTCTCTAAGGGCGGATGTTTTTTGGGCACAAGCAGACTATAAGCGTCTTTTGTGCTTTCTCTTGTAAATGCACTTCGATAATTAGAGAAACCCCGTGGTAGGTTTACAGGGCGGAAGCATCAGTGGCGCCAGGCTTCCTACTGAGTTCTATCCAGCGCCGATTTCAAGAATGTGTGGAGCCATTCTTCCACTCCCTCACACGCCTTCATGACTTGCAGACGGACACATTTATTTGCTTCATGATAAATTACTAAAAAAATTAGTTCCTTGCTGCATGTTCACATATTCATCGTAAAAATCAACGCGTAATTTATTTCTAATAGCACAACAGGAAGATATCATGCTGTCTTGGCATTACAAAGAGACAGGCCATTTGATAGCTAATGACAGTGAACTAAAAATATTATTTAATAAAATAATGTTATTTTCGTCTCTCACCCCTACATTTTCATGTAGAAGTGAGAGACGAAAAGCATGGACGCGGGAAGTTTTGAAATCTATTTCGAAGCTGAAGTCTATTTCTGCAAATTTCAACTGGCCATGCGAAGAACACGGGTAATACTCCATCACTAATAACGTGCCTACGCTATGTGTATCAAAGCGGATACAACTTTTTGGCCATCGTCATGGCTGACATTAAACTACAGGCACCAAATCCAATTCTTCAGTTATTTCTGAACCAACCCTCAAAAACATAACATTATATACTACGTGATTTGTATTACTGTGTAATGTTATACCAGTAAAGAATGGCGAAATAGGCCGACAATATAAGCTTTCAAAAGCGTGTCATAAGTAAGAAGGCAAATTTGTCCTTGTGCACGCCATCAAGGCTAAGGGAAGAATGAAAATATAGCCCCATTCGTTCTAGACTTCGGCGATGGAAGCAGCTGAGCGGTGAGCTTGAAGCCCCCCACCACCCTAGACTACGTTTTGGCTGCAAGAACACCCGTCTGCAAATTTTATTCTCTCCTTCCACTGAAATTTCGAAAGGACGGCACAACACACGGACTTCTTAATGCTGACAGAAGGAAGGAAGGAAAGAAATTTATGTAAGCTGTCACTATATTAATTAATTCGTTACTTAGGCCAATGTCACTTGGCTTACAGGCTGTTTCAAGGAGAAGGAGAATTCTTCAGGTATTATTAGAAGCAAATAATATCATAAATAATCTTGGCTCACTCTAACAAAACATTTAGTTATTTTATCACTATTGCTGTGATTTTTCTGGTCCAGGAAAGAATAAGTGGTGGATTCCTGTGAGAAAGATAGCACACACAG
>Ga0123353_10012560_pt1 | contig 12054 bp, 7 predicted proteins | sample TergutLab28metaG_3_FD_92763 | JGI IMG/M metagenome (GOLD analysis project Ga0123353, IMG submission 92763) | Labiotermes labralis P3 segment gut microbial communities from Petit-Saut dam, French Guiana - Lab288 P3 | ecosystem: Host-associated > Arthropoda: Insects > Digestive system > Gut ... | reverse complement strand
TGGGGGGTGGGGGCGGGGGAGGGGGGGAGGAGGGCGGGGGGGTGGGGGTAGGGGTGGGGGGTGGGGGGGGGGGGGGGGGGGGGGGGGGGGTGGGAAGGACTGAAAGTGACATCACTAACGGATCATAAGCGAAATTCACTATAAAACACGTTTAATCGAAAATGTGACTGCCATTGAATGGAAACAAACAGAATGCCGTAACAGACTGTAGTATGCATTCCCAGGGGAAAAAAAATTTAGGAAGGCTATTGGAGAGACGGCATGAAGCCGTTGCAGACTACATAAGCCATCTGACAAGATAGCAGTGGTGGTGGTGTTGGTGGTGGTGGTGGTGGTGGTGGTGGTAGTGTGGATGACGACAGTGACGATGATTCATGCCATAATGGTGACATTCAAGGATACAGAGGCAGAGGTCAGTCGGCGGAAATAAATTTTGGTGCTTTCATGACGTCAACTGCGACTGTGTGAGAAATTATCACAAATTCCAACTGAATTCATGTCAGTCTAAAAGGAAATAATGGAATTTGAATATCCAGATTTTCTGGGATGATGATGCCTTGTCGATAGGTTAGGAGTTACCGACGTTGCAGAGACTTTTGTAGCTTCCATTTGTAGGTATTCCAAGATCGAATCAGCAAACTCTTCCGAAACTTCTGTAACTTTACCAATAGCCACGTCGAAGTATCACAAGGCAAGCCTTATTCAACGCCTCTGTGATAATCCTAGAACTCGCAAGAATGGAAGTTGCTTTCGCCATTGAGAAACTGCCCTGTTGGCAGTTTCGTTAATGTCCGTCTTCATGCCTTTTTGTAAAAAAATTATAAATTCTCATTTTCTTGACCGTATCCGTATTGTAGAGGAGGCAGATTATCTCTCTGAAGATTACTGGCTGTTGGTATTGTAAGACACAAATCATTTTCCGTCTGAAAGGAAAGGAAGCTGGTGTGTAAGTAAATGCAGCCTGTTACACATGGGGAATATAATTACTGTACGTTTGTATCACTAAATACGTAAAGTCAACGTAGTGTGGCGAGTTCGGATTGTGTGCTTTGTCCGCGCATGCTATTTTCGCAAATACCGAAAGGACATCAGTGAGCATCGGTGATGTTTTTATACTGAGATCTGCACGAAAATTTGTGTGGCGAACATAGTGTTGGTTTGTGTCACTAATGCAGGTTATCTGTAGGTCTACTGCCGAGGAAACAAGCTGAACGTTTGCTGCGGGAAGCTTGCTGTAACAGCTTACGGAAACCCGTGTACTCTAATTGGACAGTGGTACTACTGTACACAGGGGCACGCGGTGGCGCAGTGGGTTGAGGCTACAAGCCGGAAGGTCGCGGGTTCATTTCCCGGTGGTTACTGCAATTTTTCATTGATGGTCCTTCCAGCCGCACTGTGGCACTGGGGTCGATTCGGCCTGTAACATAAACGATTACCGGGAAAATTTCCTGGAGGGTAAAGGCAGCCGGTGCCTAGGGCTGACCACCTTCATATACCGATTGACCAGAAATCTGGAAGCCTCAATCTCCTGGGACCCTCAGGGCCTGTAATAGGCCTGCAAAGGAATTGCTTTACCTTTTACTATTGTACGTGTGTGACACAACCCGAATCCCTTTAATGTTGTTAATAGCCTAACATACAGGCCTAGATGTAATATAAACAAAGACATAGAAGGCATTATTAAATTTCATTATAGTACTCCGCGGGATTCACTGGGCAGGGGATCGGTCCATAGCAAAGCGTCTGTTCTACTGGACGATGGAATGCAGTGCTTGATGGCGGGAACTTTATTGTTTATTGCGTCGGTTAACTGGGTTATCTGCTGGTGTGTTTGAGAAGTACGATTACTGCGCTGAACACTGATGTACGATCCCATTCCAAATTACATATTTTGATAGTCTTCCATATTTAGTATGTTATTGATGATCGGTCCGATTATTATATGAAATAATCAGTTGCTGGTTATATTCTTTCGGCAGTTAATGTACAAGACGCACCGATACGTTATTTATTGTAATACAAATTGTAGCTTGTACTTTTTAACCTCTGCTTCGGGAAGGTCGCAGCAGTACTCGTGTATGTCCCTGCAGCATTATGGTGTGCTTCATAGTGATGTCTACTGACCGGGAGTTAATGCTGGATTATATGTTGCAGTGGGCTATCGTACACCAAAAACTAGCAGGACCCAAACCTAGGAAATGAAAATTTTGCGCTGTTGACGTTTGACGTGTTATATTCATATAAATTTATACCAGTTCAGATGTAAACAGGTTTACGAGCTGAGGACGCAGCGGATATCGGGCGGATATAGAGTAGTGTCCAACATTATGGACCAGATAAATTAATAACTATATACCGGTATATTACAAGTGCATGAAAACAGTGTGTTACGGAAGTATTTATACGCACAAAGAACGAGAAAGGAGAGCAGTATCGAGTTGCATAGTGTTGAGTTGATGAGACACTCCTAAAGGATTCTGACAACACTATACAGAGCCCTTATTTTATCTGACAAATGTCGTTATTTATTGGTCTCTTAAGTTGAAGGAGGAACGTAGGCTGAGATTGTTCGAGAATAGGTTGCTTAGGAAAATATTTAGGCCTAAGATGGACGAGGTGACAGGGGAGTGAAGACTACATAACGGGGAGCTTTATGATCTGTACTTCTCACCAAATATTCGGGTAATCAAATCAAGAAGAATGAGATAGGTGGGCATGTGGGGCGTTTGGAAGATAGGAGAGGCGCATACAAAGTTTTGGTGGAGAGACCTGAGGGCCAGAGACCACTTTTAAGACATAGGCGTGGGAGGATAATATTAAGAGATCTTCAAGAAGCTAGATGGGGAGTCATCGACTGGTTTGATGTGGCTGAAGATAGGGACATATGTCGGGCGCTTGTGAATGCAGTAATGGCCCTTCGTGTTCCTTAGAATGTGGAAAATTTTTTGACTAGTTTGGGGGATCTGCTAGCTTTTCAGTAAGGACTCTGCTCCGTGAAGTTAATATCGTTTTCCACTTTTGAGACCGTTTCGCGAGGCGGCAGGAAGCGCAGCGATCAACTCGATTCCAAATTGCTGTTAGTCGGGGTCCACGCTTTTTTGTTCATTGTATTCCAGTTAGTATTAGGTTTATGCTCACTGTGCTTAAAGATGATGCTGGAAATGGTCCCCTTTGGCTGCACGCGCGATAGCGATTGGCTGGTTTTAACGGATCCAACGGACCGTAACATTGGTGTTCTTTTACTAGCGTATTACTTGAATGACTGCTTGCATGGATTTTCTGATTTGCCGAATGATTGACAGCTTTCGAGTTTTGGCAACGTTTAGGTTTGGTAATTTTACTGGGAGCAAATTATCGCTGGAATCCAGCTGTGTCACGTTTTTCAATCTGCTCTAGATAGTCCGTTGTACAGCACAGCCCAGTCAACTGCTGCCGATGCACATACACACAGGCGATTGGTAACCTGCGACATGTCGTATTCACGCTTCGCGGAAATGCTTCATTTGAACAATCCTTATAATTTGGAAGCCTACCCTTTTTTTTCAAGACCTCATACGCTTACAGTCAGTGTCTAAAGTGCTCCAGATCGACCGCCTCACATTGCTGAGTGGCTGGCTAGAGGTATGTTGTTCAGTGCTAGAAAATTGTATGCGTGCGCCCATAATTTGAACATTTCTTTCAGAGTGGTAGAAGAGTATTTTTTTTTCACGGTATTAGAAAAGCCAACTTGAAATTTAAAACAGATTGTTTCCAACTGTTCCTCAGTACCAAAGACTGTATTCTCAGTTATAGCACCACGGGGTAAAAAAAAAGTTGAGCCGATTAGTCCATTATGTTCATAGTACATGTACCGTCAATACTATCTGGTCGTTACACAGCACTACACGCGTCGTCTCTGCAAGCTATTCCCGATGCTGCAACCGTCGCAGCATTGCTGCGGGCGCACACATGATTGTGCTTGTACAGTAAGTTGTCGCACTTACCCATGTCTCACGAATGGGAGTGACCATGCGAATTTGATTTGGTTGATCACTAGTGAAGTGTTACCATCCAGTGCCATAAGGAAACGCGAAGTAATAGTCAACATATATTTTTTTTCTGTGGTGGAACAGCCCAACTTGGCCGTAAGCCGCCTCACTGTTGAAGTTTCTACATCATCATCATCATCATCATCATCATCACACGCACGCGCCCGCGCACGCGCACTCGACAGGACTCCTCAAAACGAGTGATCAGCTCGTCGCAGAGGATGCTCTGACACAATGCACAACACACCCAAGAGACGAACATCCATGCCCTCAGCGGGATTCGAACCCGCAATCCCTCAAGCGAGCTACAGCATGACTTTGACTTACACCGGACGGCCACCGAGATCGGTAGTCAGCCTATTAGAGGCAGTGTTTCGTCGCAACGTCTGGAATTACGTTTCTTGTGCCGAATGCCGACGTCCGTTGAACTCACAAGATGGGAAGTGCAGTGCAATGTGGTCTGCTAAGAAGTCGTAGGTATTGAAACGCAGCAGGCCAGTGCTGAACTTACACGAATAATTTTTTCGGTAAACGTAAATTTCAGACGGATCTAGGAAAAGGTATGTAGTCAAACACAACTTAATCACTGAGGTATATTTAATGATTATGCGATGGAAACAACTACATGTTCCGGCCTGTATTGGCCATCATCAGGTTGCCTAGGGAACTTAAGGGCTAGCTATATAGCTAGTTGTGTTTGACTACATACCTTTTCCTAGTTTCACACACACAACGGGGATGACACACTTCCTAGATTCAGACGGATCGGTTCACAAATATGACCTGCCTTCAGCGTGATTCCGAAACAGATATTGCAAACTGCACCACATGCGGTTTATTTTCCGATATAATTGCCCAGTCTTTAAAAATTGCTCCAGAAATCATTGTTCGCTTAAGAGCTGAAAGGTGTAAAAGACACCGAAAGTACTATCAGCATAAAAAATGTGGCCATGCAAGAACTATGGAATGTAGTCATATTTCAATGTCTGTTCTGAAGACATGAACCAATGGCCACTCGTTTGGAAATAACGTTTACGTGCTAATTGCAAATTGCTAAAAATACTAAACCATTTCCTGACTTGCTAGAACTTCCCATCATGAGAAGGAATGCAGTTTTGATGTTTTACCAGTATGTAACAAGAGAAAGGCGTGTAAAGAGTTTATCGACTGTATGTCTGCAATTGTTGAAAGTTACAGCAGACGCAGATAATTCGCCTTCTGTGAGCCTTCTGCCTGACGACTGTATTGAAATATAAGGGGAAGAGCCAAACAGATTGTCTTACGTGAAATGCGCCATGATTCTTTTTACCTGCTTTACTGTTGCAAAATTCTTGCGGAGATGGCTATTTGAATACTGTCCGAAAAGAGAAGTGCTGGGATTTTCAGGACTGTTTTTAGGAGACTGGCAGATGGGTACGGGAATTGGTGGTGCAACTATAGTGACAAGGAAGCAAAATTGATTGCTCAAAACTATCACGGTTTAATGTTTTCAAACCAATTTGCTTGGAATTCTTTGTATTGTCCACAGATTAAACATGACTATACTAGTTCCATGAAGAGTGTAGAGTTGTTTGTGTCTGAAAATGTGTTAGTAACACTGTGAAAATTCTGTAGAAAATACCCGAACAGTGTGAGGCTGGAGAAGTTAGAGGCCGTGGAATGTCAAATCTTGAAACCACAGGATCTCCATAATGTTTATAGAGATTTTAAAGCAGATTATATGCCCTAATACAGTGGTGAGGGGCTAGACATGTGTTATTCTACTCCTACAAGATATCCGAAACAAGATAGGGGAGAAACCAACTGGAGCAAGAGGGTTTCTCGAGAAATTAAAATATTTTAAGTATGCGCTTACTATTTACTGGCCGCAGGATTTCTTATAAATCTTGTTGAGACTGTCCCTTATATTGTAAAGAAAGGACCTGTTTCTCAGCTTGATGGGTTGTCACATTGAGAGGTCATTTCATTCTGTGGGAATGTTACATCAAAACTGAAGAAAAATGGAAGTGTGGTATTTTCAAGCACGTCCCTGAGTGGCGTCATCGAAGGTGTGCAACTTTTTATTCAAAGGAAGTGCTTCCCAGAGACGTCGGTCGAATGTCTGAAGGGAATACAGCAGTGGGAAGACCTAGGTATAGATGAGAGAGTAATATGAAATCGAATCTTAATGAAGTAGGGTGGCAGGTTGTGGAATAGATTCGTCTGTTTCAGAGCTTGTGGAATTGCTGGGCCTGTGTTTACACAGGATCTCACAAGAATGCAAATTCGCAAAGAGTATTTAGAGAATAATTGTAACCACCTGGAGTGAACCATTTGATTCTTGCTGACACATCCGATACAAAGGCAGAGACAAACGTCTTTTCCGAAGATTGCACCAGTTTTGTGTGTCCTGGAGCATACCTGGTAGGAGAAGGGACGGACTGAGTCTAGTCTAACTTACCTTCTCCGCCCCCGCGTCACCCGGAGTAACAGAAGCAAAAACAGGAACGAAACCTGCAGTGAACCCAACCCAAGCCACCAATAACTAAACAAGCATGGCCGCCAGGATGGCGCGTCCATCCTCCGTATATTACGAGAGCAGCAGACAACCTGGAGCAAATGCTTCTTATATACTCAACGGTGCTTCGTGCGGAGCTGCCCCCCCCCCCCCCGCCACACACTCACATTGTCTGCTTTCTGGCAAGGCTTTGCTCCGTCTCTCTGATTAATTTGATGTGTAATGTAAACGTACTGTGTTTTGTGAGGTTTACAGAAAACAAGCTGACTCAGATAGGCACCGACTGTTAGTTTCATTTGCCTTCCTAGTACATAGTTTCCGAAAGACAGACTGCCGCATGCGGCAGAGTAACACATATTTTGAGCGGTTTGATTATTCAGTAACGCCTTTTCAACTTACTGGTTGTACAGTGTCAGATATGCACTAGGATGAATGTGACTGAAGAATTAGAGAACATGTAGAGGAGCGGTTACGCCATCTGCCTGAAGAGGTTAAAGAAATCCACCGAACACCTGTCAATACAGTCGGCTTGCGGAGAGAAGTATGAAACTGTTCCTACGTCCGAATGCGTAAAAGAGAAGTGCTGACAACAACAGGGCTAGCTGCATGTTGTTTTATCTCACTGTCGGAAAGCGCCACTTAGGATTTGAAAGTTTTGGTTGGTTTGTGGGTGTGTGTTGCTGTAACTGCAGAGACTGTAGGCCTATTGGTGAAATGATCATATATCATGAACTGAAGTAATGCAAGAAGTTGTGCGCCAGCAAGTCCACGTACATCTCATCACAGCCTTTGCTTCATCAGAAGCTTAAGCCGTTGTTTTCGAGAATACCAGTTGCGGTTTTGTTGATGTTGCCTATTATATTAGTCTTGGAGGCAGAGAAGGAGTCATTGCGAAGTGTAAAGATGATGCACATCAGACATGTAGGTATAGTACGGCTGGTATCATTAAGACGCTGCTATTAAGTTTTCTTACACGTTTTTTCAAAACTGGTCTGGGGCATATTTAGTTTTATTATGCCACGGAAAAGAACAGTTTAGGTCTCTTCTGGCAGTACCTTATACCGCCGTGTGGTATGTAATATATAAATGTACAATTAAACTTCAGAGTTTACCACCTCTGAATGTAATATTAACAGAACCAGTTTTGTGAGACAGTAGGTCGGTATAGCAGGAAAGTAGAGAGTTTTATGGGGTTTGTCCAGAACGGCCTGAGGCATACCTGTCGGATTTAATTTCCAGGATATTGATGCATCCTGTGAAATTAGATACAGTCGTAAATTGGTATATGTGAGTGCTAATTATAGAGAAATGCTTTTAATTGTGCAGAAAGAAGTACGAGTAGCAGTTCGAAGTTGTAGATAGTGTAGCGGAATTAACAGCAAATTAAATTTAGTTCAGAATTCTTCTTTTCCGCTTTCTTTCTGATAGGAAACCTAGATTATGGTCTAAAGAACTATAACTTTGCTTGTGGAAATTTTTAGGCATTAAATTATGTTTGTGACAAGGAGGGAAAAATAGAAGTGATTTACTTAACCGCCTTGTTACCTGCTGAGATTATGTATTACTTCTGTAATAGATGAGTGACATGAGCATGGACCAAAGTCATGAAATTTGAGTTGGCCCGAACGTATAGCCTGCCTGCACGAGGAAACAGGAAAGTTACACATCAGTTTACTTGGAAAATCACACTTAGGTTACCTGTGCCTAGATAGGATGGTCGTATGAAGACTGATCTTGGATAAATAGTCTGTGAAGGTATGGTCATACTGAAGTGGCTCAGGAAAGATACCAATCGCGTGATTTTGGCGATACGAATATGAACCTTCCGGTCTTCAGGAGGAGGTAATTTTGTGAGCAGCTGAATGAACTTTCGACGGCTTGAGGAGTTAATTCCAAATATTAAGGACCATATGGTGCAAATGAGCCTGTTTTCTAACGAGGAGCATGCTAATGATCTAATAAGTTATTATATGATAACCTGTACTGAAATTACAGCCATACAGGGTAACAGTTTATATCAACCTACCCCCAAACCCCACATATCTAGCCATTATCTGTTAATGATGAGCCACTCTATTGACACACCTTACCAACCATCCTTGACTTTGAATACATTGTTACACAGACCCACAACTCACTTCAGATTACCACAGTGTACAATTTTATTCGCGAAATCATTTCTCACAACTCATCTCCAACTCTTCCTCACGCCGTAAAATACTATGCATGTCATCTTCCGCTTCACAAAGTGGACAGACTCAGAAGCCTTTTTCTTCCACTCTTACTTCCGTTCAGTTTGCACGCCTCTAATTTCCACCATGCCATCCCTGTGCCATTTCATTGTCTACAGATCTATTGCCCTCTTCTGTTTAATAGTAGAATGGTAAGCAAGTGAAGGCATTTCCGCCCGTCCAGGAACCACACCTTGTCTTTCGGTATCATTATGTCTGTTGTAGACAGATTAGAGATTCATGAAAGGGTACAGTCACATGGGACATCGACCCTTTAAATCACAATGCCAGTGTAGAGCAAAGTACGGAAACGAAACAGAAATTCCTACTTTTCTCGCCCTTCTCCTCTGTAATGTGACAGAAATAACGTTTGAAGCGTATGCTTTATAAAAATGAGTCTGTGTTGTGGAGTATTTGCTCACGTAGTAACTTAGGAGGCATCGCTACTTTCATTTGGTAAGTTAATGATCTGGTAAATTAATAAATGTATTGTTTCTCAGAAAGGAGGAACGTTTCATCTGTAAATACTTGATCTGCGGGCAACGTGATTAAGCCAGTAAAATCTAAACTATTGGTAAATATCTCAATATGTTCCGTAATTAACCAGAACGTGTACTGTCATGTAGCTACATTGGGTGTTATACGTCAAATGTTTCATTAGCAAAAACGCTTAGTAGAGATCAAATGATCTTCTGGGTTTCTGTGTTTGTTCCGGCGTTTCGGAGGTACGTGCTGACTCCATCGTAGCGATCACTGAATTTGGGTCAGGGGGATGTTGATTGAATAGGGAGGAGGAAGTGTGGGGGTTGTACAGTGTACGAAGGCTGCAATGGTTGTGGCAAATCAAATGTACGAAATGGGAAGAGGGGTTAGACCTTGCGCTGAACCAATGGGAATTCCCGCTGGCAATTGGAAGTTGGAACCATCACGTTTCTCCGAAACGGCAGAACACATTTCTTGCCCTGCACGATGTAAGAACGCTTAGGACTGTCATTGGAGCAACACCCATCGTGAAAACTTGAAAACTTGTATGATTACTAGAGATACAGAAACCCTGTACTTGTTAGCGCTCAAATCAACTGTCCTTATATTTCGCTTGTGTGGCAGAGGAAGCAGGAAGATATTGTAGCTTGTATGGCGGAGACGAGAAATACAACAGGGGTTCTGTGGGGAAACTTGAAGGAAAGAAACTCCTTTGAAGAACTGTGCCTGGATGGCAGGATAGCATTAATATGTATCGTAATTGTGTAGGCTGGGAGGGCTTGGATTGGTTTGATCTGGCAGAGAATAGGTACAGGTGGCGGTTTCTTGTGAACACGGCAAAAATCCTTCCGATTGCATAAAATGCGAGGTGTTTCTGGACAAGCTGAGTAGTTATTAGCAAATCAAGAAGGGCGCTACTCCATGCAGTTCACAAGAAATTGTTACGCTTCTGGTACGATTTAGTTAAAATACGAGTTTCGCTCACTTTAAGTCATAACGTCATAGGAAAATGGGGATGGTGGTGCACAAGGTGTGTGTCTCCGAACTTCGTGTACTCAAATCAACAGCAAAGTCGTTCCTATTTATTCGTGCTGTAATTACGAGAGAAAATGAATCCGTTGTTACTTTTCTGTTGGCCAACGACACGGTATGTTTGGATTTGAAGGAGTTCGGTAGAAACGTGTGTTCATAATTTAACCTTGTAACAAAGGCAAATAATTTTGGAGTAAGACGTCGCTATCCTTCAGGTTGGATGGCCCAACCCTGCATCCGTCTCCACTTTTCATCGCCTTCGACCGGCTCTAGCCGTGACTGTACCGCCCTCTATATGCTACCAGCAAGTGGGGTTGGTCACCATAGATATTCTTGTGTAGTGTAGGGAAGAGGGACAAAAGTCAGTCGCGTATATAACGGAATTAGCCGAAGAAAACCGAATATAGGGGTTCTTCTGAGATGAAGGAGAAGATGATGTGAGTAAGCCGATCAATCATCATACCGGTCCAGTAGACAGGATGCTGGAAGAAAGATTTCTCTCTCTTTCTTTCTCGCTCAGCAATAAATGTATGGTCACTGGACCATGCTGCACGTTAGTTTGCCTGGTTTACTGCAGTCGTTTCTCCATTTGTCTGTATTTATACCTAGTCGCTGAGGTGGGCAAACATTTTTATTGAAGGATGAAATGAAAAGTTCCATAGTTAAGTTAGAAATAGGTAATATTAATCATATGTTGAAATAAATATTTTATGTTGGTTTGTCTTCGAAATCAACCAAAACAGATCACTGACGAAGTAGGTACTTCATTATCTCTATTCCAGAATAATGCGACCGGTTGAGCTGTTTATATTTCCTGACAAATTTTTCAGTATTTGGTTACATGTTGGTGTTTGATTGCGCAGAATTGCAGTCAAATGTTGATGAGTCGTCCGTATTCTTTAATTTGATTTGTTCATGTATGTGTAAGAAAGTACATGTTAACCCATGGCCTAATGATTATCACCGACAAGAAGTGTGCAGAAACTACTGCGCATGTTTGTGTGACTCAAGAGACCTGGGTCCTAACCTTGCTTATCGTTGCGCTTAGACTTCCTAGATGCAGGATATGTTTACGTCGTCACCATAACCTACTCGTTACAATGAGGCTGCTTGTAGCACATCATGTATAGACCTACGTTGTCTGCACGACTCGTGGGATCTGTTCCAAACTCTGCTTGTCATTGCGCATACTTATGTAGGTAGTGTATTTGTTTACGGAATCGTATTAACACAGGCGGCTGTGTGTCACACGTAAGCGTATGTACAGATCTACAGCTGTGGCTGAATGTATGTAATGTTGTTTCGTTAAGATTTTTAAGTTAAAGTAATTACATATTTCAGTGGCAGTCTCTGGCTAGTCAAACACGAGTCATTACACTGCTTACTCATCCAGTTTATTCCAAGAAACAACCGAGAATCACAGATATACTTTGGGATAAATAGTTAAAATAGATGTAGACGCTTCATTTAGACTTCCTGTGCTTTAGTTCTGGAACTAAGTAAATATTTTTTTCCTGGTATTGCTGCGATCCTGTTCTTGAATTTTCGTTGCTGTGCCCAGAAACACTTGTGACACACTGGCAGACAGTTGTTTCTGAGAATGGGTCTGATCGAGTGAGAGCTTATTTAATCCTTTAAAGACTATATAATGAAAACAGTCATATACGTCAGGACTACTTGTTTATTAAAACATAGGCTACATGTTTCGGCCCAACATTATGTCATCCTCAGGCCTGCGGCAGACTAAGTCATTGGTGCTGTGTGTATATTGGGATCCCAATAT
>Ga0123353_10012558_pt1 | contig 12055 bp, 8 predicted proteins | sample TergutLab28metaG_3_FD_92763 | JGI IMG/M metagenome (GOLD analysis project Ga0123353, IMG submission 92763) | Labiotermes labralis P3 segment gut microbial communities from Petit-Saut dam, French Guiana - Lab288 P3 | ecosystem: Host-associated > Arthropoda: Insects > Digestive system > Gut ... | reverse complement strand
GTGAGCCAACCGCTCCTTCGCCAAGTCATTTCTGTTCTTCTATGCCTAAAAAAACCTACCAAAAAGTCAGAAGCAACGGGCGACTGACAAAAATACTGTCCGTTTTCGGTGGGGCATGTCACTTCTTGAAAAAGTGTGAGATTTTCCTACAATTTCGATTGATGAGGAAAAACATGTTTGATGTTGCCATAGTGGGCGCAGGGGTCATCGGTTCATGTGCAGCGCGAGAATTGTCACGTTTTATGCTGAAGATCGCCGTGCTTGAAAAAAATTACGATGTCGCCGAAGGAAGTTCAAAGGCAAACAGCGGAATTGTCCACGGCGGATACGATGCCAAGCCCGGTACATTGAAAGCGAAATACAATGTACTCGGACAACGGATGTTTGATAGACTCGTAGCAGAACTGGACTTTCCGTTCCGCCGCAACAGTTCACTGGTCATTGCTGATGAGGACAATGTCGATGGGGAAAATGTTTCCAAACTCGAAGTTTTGAAGGCGCAAGGCATTGCGAACGGGCTGACGGATTTGCGTATCGCACACGGAGAAGAGTTGCACACGCTTGAACCGAACCTGAACGACAAAGTTTGTGCCGCACTTGTGGTCCCCAGTGGCGGAATCGTCTGTCCTTACGGCATGACGATTGCGTTTGCCGAAAATGCGGCAGAAAACGGAGTCGAATTTATGCTGGGATGCTCCGTCGTTGATATAAAGAAGGAAGGAGAGTATTTTTCGCTCCTCACTTCCAACGAAACAATTTACGCAAGAGTCATCATCAATGCTGCGGGATTGAATTCGGACGAAATTAACAACATGCTCTCTGCCCGGAAACTGAAAATTAGACCACGGCGCGGCGAATACTGTCTGCTGGACAAAACGGAAGGCACGCTTGTCAAGCATACGATTTTTCAACTGCCGACGAAAATGGGCAAAGGGGTTTTGGTTACGCCCACCGTTCATGGCAACCTTCTGTTGGGACCGACATCGGAAGACATCGACGAGAAGGACAATACGGCAACAACAGCGGGCGGACTCAATGAGGTGCTTCTGCGAGCGCGGCAAAGTTTGAACCGGTTGCCTGCGAATAAAATCATTTCTTCGTTTACTGGCTTGCGTGCAACATTGTTGCCGATGGGGAATATTACGAATGACTTTATCATCGAAGAAGCGGCAGACGTGCCGGGATTGATCAACCTCTGCGGGATAGAATCGCCCGGTCTGACAGCGGCACCCGCCATCGGCATTGCAGTAGCAAAAATGGTAGCAGACCGACTGACACCTGCTGTAAATGAAGGTTTTAACCCTATTCGTAAAGGGATTCGACATTTCCGGGACATGTCCCTTGAAGAGCGCAAGACCGCCATACGAAACAAGACCGACTATGGACATGTCATCTGCCGATGCGAATCGGTAACGAAAGCGGAGATTCTCGCTGCCCTGCGAAGCCGATTGAGTAAGGATAACAAAATATACAGTCTTGATGCGATCAAACGCCGGACACGTTCAGGGATGGGACGCTGCCAGTCCGGCTTTTGCTGGATGCGTTTGATCGACATCGTCGCCGACGAATGCGGCATTGACGTGACGGAAGTGACGAAATCGGGCGGACGTTCCAATATCTTGGTCAAACTCAATAAATCGGAGGACGCACAATGACAAAAAAGGTTGACGTTGCCATTATCGGAGGCGGACCGGCAGGATTGGCGGCGGCAATCGGAGCACGGAAAGCAGGAATCGAAAACGTACTGATTCTGGAACGGGAAGCCTGTCTCGGAGGAATTCTCAATCAGTGTATCCACAACGGTTTCGGACTTCACACTTTTGAAGAAGAACTGACCGGACCGGAATATGCAGCACGTTACGAAGCGCAAGTCAAGGCACTGGACATTCCTTATCTGTTAAATACGATGGTATTGGAAATCACTCCTGACAAAAGAATCACGGCGGTCAACGGCGACGGACAATTAGAGATCGAGGCGGGCGCGATAATACTGGCAATGGGGTGCCGGGAACGTCCGCGTGGGGCGTTGAATATCCCCGGTACACGCCCCGCCGGAGTCTATACCGCAGGCACGGCACAGAAATTTGTCAATCTGGACGGATATTTACCCGGCAGGAAGGCGGTAATACTAGGTTCAGGCGACATAGGACTGATAATGGCACGGCGACTGACATTCGAAGGAGCGAAGGTCGAGGCGGTCATTGAGTTGATGCCCTATTCCGGCGGATTGAAACGTAACATCGTGCAATGCTTGGACGATTACGGCATTCCGCTGAAGTTGAGTCATACCGTTACCGAAATACGAGGCAAAAAGCGTCTGGAAGGAGTGATGACCGCCAGGGTGGACGAAAACCGTCAGCCGATACCGGGAACAGAGGAATACATACCCTGTGATACGCTTCTGTTGTCGGTAGGATTGATTCCTGAAAATGAACTGTCCAAAAGTGCGGGAGTCGAACTTTCAGAGATCACCGGCGGACCGATTGTCAATGAAAGTCTGCAAACCAACGTCGGCGGAATCTTCGCCTGCGGCAACGTTTTACACGTTCATGATCTTGTGGATTTTGTTTCCGAAGAAAGCGAACGTGCTGGTACGTCTGCCGCAGAATATGTTTTGGGAAATCACAATCAGGTAAGAAGACGGGCAAAAATTGTCGCCAAAGATGGAGTACGCTATACTGTCCCGGCTGCTATTGCCCCGGCAAATATATCGGATAGCATAGATGTGCGATTTCGGGTTTCCGGTGTGTTCCGAAACCAGTGTATTTCCGTCTATTTTGACGATGTTCGGGTACAGCGGCGTAAGAAGATGATTCTCACGCCGGGCGAGATGGAAGCGATAACATTAAGCAAGGAAACATTAGAAAACTATCCTGACGTTCAAACGATTGTCATTACGATCGAGAAGGAATAAATGGGGGCTGCTGATGCCGAGCATTTTTGCGGCTTCCTGAATGGACACGCCGATTCGTTCGACGCTTTCTGACCGCTTGCTTTTTGGTTTCGGATCTGGCTGTCTCGCCGAGATGCGGATGTCCTTTCAATCATCCGCCAGTTTTCGGACCTTGTAAAACCGATATGCGTTCTCTCTGTTTAGCCGCCCCGCCCTGCGGAGTGAAACAGACTGTCGCTCCGTTGCGTTGCGCTCCCGACTTGCATTGACCGAGCCGCTCCGCAATTGCACGGGTTGTGCGGACTGTAACGATTTTAACCTTTTTGACAATTCTCGCACCTTTTATAGCCTCGAAAGCGATACTTTTGCCATTTTGTGTGCCGTCCGAAGCGATTTCCTGCCGATGTGCGCTAACAAGGAATGTATCGTTCCTTTATCGGGAGAGAGAAATGATTAGACTGCTTGCGTTCACTACATTTGCCGCTTCACTGTTGTTTTGGTCGGTACAAGTTTCCGCTCAGATACCTGTTCAGATGCCGGAGTATTCCGGTGAGGCATTGGTGCTGGCAAATAACTCGTACCGTGATCCGTGTTGTCCGGCGCAGCATCAGGGGTATCAAGGACATCAGGGACTTCGTTGCTCCTGTCTGTTAAAGGGTTCCAAATCCTGTCCGCTTCATTGTCACGGACACTATTTTGGTCATGGGCATCGCCTCGGTGTCAATTCCCGATCTGGGAGTGCGCCACCACCCGGGATGACGTTACCGATGCCCGTCGACCCGCCGCCGCACGGATTTTTCGAGGGTCTCTTTATGCCGCAACAGTATCAACAGTTGCAACCGTTTATGTCGCAATATCAGGGTCCCGTCGGCGAACAACGCATTGTTTACATTCCTTATGCCGCTCCGCCTCCAATTTACGTGGAACGTCTCGCGAAAGCACTGCCGACTCCGCCCGTTTTGCGACGGATACTTGGGGATGCAAATATATATGAATATCCAGAAATGCCGTTGCGAACCTACACGACTCGCGGACCAAGAGATTTTCTGGCACCCAATCCGCCGGACATCGGATACTAACCGTTCGTACTATCACCCACCTCCACGTCGGGCGGGCACTGTTCCGGTATATTGAATTTGTTGCCACGGTCCCTCGTTGCTTGCCGCGTTGCTCATGAGGGACTTACGGCGCAGCAAATGTTTTTGCCGAAAATCTCCTCGGTCATCGAACTGGTTTCCCGGAGTAAATGTCGCTAAATTTCCTGCCGAAAGCATACGAATCATACCCATCGCTGCATTAGTCCCTGCACTTCCACTCACCTGGGCGTTGGAGTGTTCACCGACCATGCCCAGATGTCCGTTGGCAAAGATGTGCACACCAAACAACGATGCAAAGAGCAGGAACAGTGCGATTCCGTTTCCCACTTTTTCGACGGTGTCATTGTACTTGACTTTAATGGTGGACATGCCCCGCGTTGCCGTATCGAGAATCAGGAGCGAAACGATGAAAAGCGTCCAGAACGCCAGGCAATCGACGATGAACAGCATTGCTGGTGCTTGTTGGGCGAGCAGATGGGCGACATCTTCCCACCACCCGAAGGCGACCAAGGCGGAAAAAAGCACGCACCCCAGTGTAACGCAGTTGCCCCACATTCCGGCTTTCCAGCGGAACCCGTACAAGGCGGCAAGAATGACAATCGGTATAGCATATCCGTAGATATTATACAGCATCATCAGAATGGAAACCGCAAACAAGGTCATGACAATCGAAGAGGAAAAAACGAACAAGCGCACGACATTCTAGCAGAAAATCTGAGGGGTGTCAATGATACACGTGCCCTCAGTCCGTTATCAAGTACGTAGCATGAGCAATGCTACTCTTTTTCGCCCATTGACGCAATTGTTTTTCAAGCATTTTCATCCATTCACAGTATGAAATAATCAGAAAATTTCGCTCTTGCCCCAAAAGGGAGAAATTTGTTACACTTCTCCGAGACAATTCGAGAATTTTGAAGAAAATGTTAAAGTTTTCTTTGACTGATAGTAACGATTGTGCCGATAGTGGGGATAGGCACTGGGAAGGAATACCTTCAGCAGAAACCTCAAAAACGGTTGTATGATGCCCAATTTTGCGAACAAAAAGAGTCCGATGTTTGTGATCGGCGTGCGATTCACGCCGGTCGCGCTCGTCGCCGCTCTTTTGTTCGCCGGAATGTTTGTTGCCGCCGCCCAAGATACAATTAGTCCGACGGCTCGTATTTCCAAGGGCAATTCTGTCGACAGAAGTGATTCGATTCCTACAAGCGACTCGACCGAAGGACGAATGCTACCATCGACTTTCGGCGATGGCAAATTTCTCGCCTCCCTTCGTTTTTGGGAAAAGGACAAGAGTCAACCGCAACCACAACAGTCTGCTTCCCGTACACCCACTCCTGCTCGACCACAGGAAACGGAAAAAGGGAGTATCCGTGCCGATACTCTGACATCAAAACAGCCGCCAGCAACGGCAGACGCACCGGAGCCAGTGCCGAATAATTCCCAGGCAGAACGAGAAAAAATGGGCTTCGGAGATGCTCCCCTCCCAATGGAGCAGTTTGCGCACCACAGACACGGATCAGGAAGTGCCTTTTCCCGAGACGTACCGATTGCGACGACATCTTATCTGTCGTACTCGTTTGATACACGGGACTGGGTCGAACACTTCCCCAACCATCAGGAACCTGTTCCGCCGGTGGAAGAGAACACACAGTTGGCAACGCAGCCGACATCTTTGCGTTCGCTGGCACTGGAACCGACGTGGAATTGGGATGAAGCCCAAGACAATCAATGGGACGGACAGGCAACAACGTTGGCGGCACGTATTCAGCGTGCGCCAGTTCCGCCCGATGTAACATCTACGGTAACAACATCTGCCGTCTCCGAATCTATCGAACAACCGCCGATTGATTTATCCCCTTCCTATCAGAATCGGCTTCCGCACGTGCAGACATGCGGCGTAGTTGTGGTGCAAGCGAACTTTCCGCTCACGGAAATTTCCTCGATCCTCGACGAAATCAATCAGTTACAGCACGATTTGAATCGCTATATTGGTGTACCTGCCCCGAAAGAAAAAATCGAACTGTGTCTTTTCAGAAACCAAGAAACGTACATTAGTTTTTTGCGGGAATTGTTCCCAAGAGCCCCGACCGACCGCCGGGCGTTGTTCGTAAAACTGGATAACAAGCCCGGCACGTTGTTGGTGCAAAAGTCAAAAGATTTTGAAATTGATCTTCGGCACGAAATGACCCATGCCATTATTCATGCGTCGATTTCTAAAGTACCGATTTGGCTTGACGAAGGATTGGCAAAGTATTTTGAGGTTCCGATACAAGATCGGTCGGGTCGTCATCCGTATATGTCGCAAGTTCGCTGGAATACCAAACGCGGCTCGGTTCCTTCACTTGATCGCCTGACGAAATTGGAAACGATTGACGACATGGGGGCGAAAGAATACCGCGACTCTTGGGCTTGGACTCATTTTTTGATTCATCGCTCCCCGGAAACGCATCGGTTGTTAGCAGCCTATTTGCAGATGCTGGCGGACTGGTCACCGAGTGAAGAGAGAACCGGCGGTCTTCGTCAGGGACTTCTCAGTACAACACTTTGGGATGGATTGAAACGGGAGTCGATTCCTTCGTTGAAACTTTATCTGAGCGACATCGTAACGAATCAGCGGGAAGCGTTTAAGGAACACTTTGGCGTGGCAGAGAACATACATTCCGCCACGCCATAAATTGGTGTTTTTGCGGTCGTGTTTTTCCACGGATTACACAGATTGGCACAGTGCATCACACCACTACAGTCCGGGCGGTGCGGTCTTCAAGATTCGGACGGAAAATCGTAAGGATCACGAGTGGCAAGTACCACGACAGATACAAGCCGCCCTGGTGCAACTGGAAAAATTGGACTCCAATCATCATCAGTGCCGAACCGCCGATCAACGTTGCCAAATGTTTGTGCGAAGGAACCAAGAGCAACCCGAAACAAACGACAACAAACACGGCGAGCACCGGCATGCGGTAAAAAATATCGTCGTAAGTCCAGAATCCTTCCGGGTGTTGAGTGTAAATCATCAACGCCGTTTTTCCTGCCATGTGGATTAACTGTTCGCCAAATGTTCCCCATTCCGGCAACGAAAACCACAGCATCGCCGCAAAAACAAGAATTGCCGACACTGCTCCGCAAAGGAATCGAATCCAGCCTTTGTTCCGGTAGAATCCACACCAGAGCGGCAGGAGCCACAGTGGATACCAAACGAGAGCGGCTGCCGCTCCGATGCCGAGACCGGCAAAGAAAGGACGGCGGTACGACACCACGCTCCAGAGAATGAGTGCCGCCGGAATAACGTGGTCGAGCCGACCAATGCACTGGGTCGAATAAGGATGAAACAGGTAGAGTGCGGCACAAGCGATCCCTGTTTGAAGTTTGCCAAAGTGCCGGTATCCAATATAAGCAAATTGCAAGACAATGACCATATGACCGGCGATGATCAGCATCAACATGAGGAGCCAAATTCGCAATTCAGGATGAAGCGAAGCGGACTCTGTGGGGGGCGGGGGGGCTTGAACCGTAATGGTTTCCGTCGTGGGCATGATGATGCCGTCGACAATGTGAGTGCTAGGCGGCGGAGCATCGGCATCAGTAGCGACTTCCTCGGTGATGGCTTGCCGAATGTGGCTGGGCGGAGCAAAAGCGAGATTAGCATTTGCTGTGAGAACAAGGAAGGGACGAAAACCGGGCGGCATATTTTCCCATCCAGACTGCGGAATGGTCGGCGTATTGGGTAACACGCTGACTTTGCCTTCATGAATATGCCGGGAGGTTAAAATTTGTTCGAGTCGGACGGTATTGACTGTTTTTATTACCTCTCCGCGATTGACCAGGAGGGCGGCGAAGAGAAAAAAGACGAGAAAAAAGCAGGCAAAGGTCAGTCCTTCCGAGGAAAGATTCGGCTCCAACAAGGGACGGCGCACCATCACGGTATCGAGAATAAGCCGTATGACAAACATGCCTTGAATACAAAAAAGCCAAGCATAACCGGTGCCGTCGTTCCAGCCAGCGATCAGGAGTAAGCCGGGGGTAAGAAGGATCAGGCAGACCAGATCGAAGTTCCGAACGCTCCAAAACCGATTGAACTTAAAAAAAGTTGCCAGTATAATAATTGCTGACACATAGAACCATGTCGTCGGCAACATTTCATATTGGAACAGCGAAGTCGGCATGGAAAATAAGAGCAATATCAGTCAAATTCCGCAAGCGGTACCATCGTACCACAATAGAGAGCAATTTTCAAGCCGGGCTCTTGTGAAACTTGCAATCGTACGGTTAGTGGACAAACCCACAAAAATCGTGTATGATTCTATGTCAAACTACCTATTCCCCTAACAATGGAGCCTCAGCATGGCGAATTCGGACAAGAAGTACAACGTAGCGATCATCGGACTCGGTTTCGGAGCGGAATTCATTCCGATCTATCAAAGCCATCCCCTCGGAAATATCTACGCGATATGCCAGCGTAACGAAACGAACCTGAACAAGATCGGCGATACCTTCGGGATTCAGAAACGTTACACGAAATATGAAGATGTCTTGAAAGACCCCGATGTCGATTTCGTCCACATCAATTCGCCGATTCCCGACCACGCATGGATGTCGATGGCGGCACTGAAAGCAGGAAAGCACGTCATGTGTACCGTACCGATGGCAACGACCATCGACGAATGTCGTCAGATCGTCGAACTGGTCAAGGCGACCGGCTTGAAATACATGATGGCGGAAACGGTCGTCTATTCCCGTGAGTTTCTTTTCATTCGGGAACTCTACCGAAAAGGGGAACTCGGAGAAATCCAGTACATGCAAGCCTCACATCCGCAGGATATGGACGGTTGGCCCGAATACTGGGAACGGATGATTCCGATGCACTATGCGACGCATGTCGTCAGTCCGGTTTTGGGAATTCTCGACGGTCGGGCTGAATACGTTTCCTGTTTCGGTTCCGGCAAGGTACGGGATGACATTGCGAAGAAATCAGGCAACCGTTATGCCGTGGAGTCGTGTCATATCAAGATCAAGGATTCCGATGTTGCCGCCCATATCTGGCGGTTTCTTTACGATACCGCCCGGCAGTATCGGGAGAGTTTCGACGTTTACGGCACGAAGAAGAGTTTCGAGTGGACACTGATCGAGCATAAGGAGCATGTTCTTCACACGGCGAAAAAGCCGGAGCCGGAGATTCCTTCTTTGATAACCATCCCGGATTACGCTCATCTCTTACCGGAGCCGATTCAGCGTTTCACGCAGTCGATTCAAGATGCGGATCATCTTTCCTTCATTCAAGGCGGCGGACACGGCGGTTCGCATCCTCACATGGTCAACGAATTTCTGAATGCTCTGCATGAAAATCGTGATCCTTGGCCCAATGCTGTTCAATCCGCCAACTGGACGTGTGTGGGTATTTGCGCACACGACTCCGCCGACAAAGGCGGCGAACGGGTGATGCTGCCGGCATGGAGTCTCGAATAGGCGGCGAACGCAAGGTACAAAAGCCGGAAAGCTGTGTCTCTTTCACGGGGCAGTCTAATGACGATAAAATAGGGGGAAACCGTCATTGCGCTGCGTTTCATTCCGTCTTGTGTGGTTGTGCGCCTCTTACAGGGTGAGGCGGTTAAACTTGTCTCCGTCGTCGTGCCAAACCGAGACCGACAAGTCCCAAAGCGACAATCGCCAGCGTCGCCGGTTCAGGGACTTCGTTGCCGCCAATCGTACCATCCCAAGATACAAAACCAGTAGCGGAATCAATACTCCAGCCACTGGCGAACACACCGTCTTTGAGAATCCAGAACGAATCGAGAAACCAGCGGGACGAATCGTCCAACCTTGCCGCCGTCACCTTGAAGGAATAGAGATCTTCCACGCCGCTGAACGTTGTTGCGCCAAGGAGCGATGAGAGATAGAATCCATCAACGTAACCAAAGGCATCGAAGAAAACGGAAGCCAAGTAGTCATCCGACATAAAAATACTGTTGGGCAAGTTAAGCGAGATATTTCCGTAGGCGAAATCGACATTGCGTGCTCGAGTCCCAAATACGTCAAATCCGTATCCACAATTTTCGCTTTCGTCGCTTTCGAGATTGAAGAATCCACAGTCTTTGTCGGGGGCAATGTGCAGAATACCATCACCACTACTGTCGAATTGAAGGTGATTGACAAAGCCCATGTTAGAGGCACTACAAGCGAGAGTGAGTGTGCCGATACTGCCACCGTTATACCACGCATGCACCCACGGATCCCCAGAATCCCCAGAAATGTACACCCGGAACCCTCCGACATACTCTCCCCCGATGTAGGTCATATTGCTAATATGTCCAGCGTTAGTGATACTTCCGCCATCGAGCAATACCGTGCCGAGGCTGCTGTCAATTCCATTGACCACCCGTCCGCCATAGATGTTTGCCGTTGAGATGGTTCCGAGAGTCATATAGTTGACGTTATTTATACCTGTGCCATTGTACACCGTTCCGCCATAGATGTTTGCCGTCGAGATGGTTCCATTGTTGTTCCTTGTCGTTCCGGCATAGACGTTTGCCGTCGTGATGTAACCTTTGAAGTGCGTTATCTCCAATTGCGCATGACTCTTACCACTGACGTCGACGTAGTTCACCACGCTACGGCCGTTGTCTATCGCGCCGCCATAGACGTTTGCCGTGTCGATGTAACCAGTGTGCAGGGTAACTATTTCGTCGTCATAGGGACCCCATTCCACGGTGGCGCCGCCGTTGAATATACTGCCGCCATTATAGGCATCTGCGTTGCCAATCGTGTCAAGATTGTAATATTGACTTCCTCTATCAGTTCCATCGATCCAGACTTGCCCGACGGCGTTTGTTGGCAATGCCAAAAGAAAGGCAAAAAGGAAAAGAGGCAACAGAGTCGTCTTCGCTTCGTGTGTTGCAGTCATCTGTGTTATTCAGGTTAGGAATTTTTCTAAGGGACGATGGCGCACCTACACCGCCTGACTTTATTTTAACACAAATTGCCGTGCGTGTCAAGTCAAATTCTTGGGGTTTCAGAAAAATACAAAAATGTCCCATTTTTGGTATCATCAGAGGCACCATTCCCAGACCGTTTTGACTTCCATGAACTCCCGCGACCGTGTACTGACAGCATTGAATCACCAATCCCCTGATAGGGTGCCGCGAAATTTTTGGGCAGAACCGCCGACGTGGAACCGTCTATTCCGGCACGTCGGACACGAAGACAAGGAACGACTCCTCACCGATCTGGAAATCGACATTCGTTTACTCGAAGTGCAAGGACCGCCGGAAAAACAGTTGAGCAACGGAGTCTTCCAAAATTTTTGCGGGGAACGGTACGTCTATCAATCGACCCCCTGGGGACCAATGCGTGAGGATATTCCCGGCACACTGGCAGAAGCGACGACGTTCGACGAACTCGTCAATTTTCCCTGGTCAAGTCCCGACGAGTTCGATTATTCAAACCTCCCGGCACAGTGCAAACGCTGGAACGAATACGCTCTGCTCTACGGTTTTGCGGATATTTGGGAGCGACCGGCATTGGTTCGCGGCTTGCAAAACATGTTCATCGACATGGTGGATCGACCTGACTGGGTCCATTTCTTGAGCCGTAAGTTCACCGACTTTTACAAGGAAGACTATACCCGCGCCGCCGAAATGACCGGGGGACGTGTCGACTTGTTTCTTCTGATCAGCGATCTCGGTAGTCAGCGGGGACCGCTCATTTCGAAGCGGATGTTCAGAGAATTCATTGCTCCGTATATCAAAGAAATGTGCGACCTGATTCACGGTCTCGGTGCGAAGGTTCTTTTCCACAGTTGCGGCAGTCTTCGTCCATTAATTCCCGATTTGATCGCACTGGGCGTAGATATTCTTGATCCTATTCAACCGGTGAGCGGTATGTCTCCTGAAACATTGAAATCCGAGTTTGGGGACAACCTTTGTTTTCATGGCGGCATTGACATGCAACGTCTTCTGCCGCAGGGAACGCCGGAAGAGGTTCGAGCGGAAGTCGGACGATACGAGCGTGTTCTCGGCAAGGACGGCGGATACATTTTGGCACCCGCTCATCTTTTTCAACCGGACGTTCC
>Ga0123353_10012557_pt1 | contig 12055 bp, 8 predicted proteins | sample TergutLab28metaG_3_FD_92763 | JGI IMG/M metagenome (GOLD analysis project Ga0123353, IMG submission 92763) | Labiotermes labralis P3 segment gut microbial communities from Petit-Saut dam, French Guiana - Lab288 P3 | ecosystem: Host-associated > Arthropoda: Insects > Digestive system > Gut ... | reverse complement strand
TCTGTTCTTAAAGCATCTTTAAATGTTTCAAGTGTCGTTGCATCTGACTGAACGTATTTAAACTGCGAACCGATTCCCACAGTATCAAAGACTGTATCTGTCATGTCGCCTTTAGTATTTATAATGTTATATTGCATATATGCGCTTAAAGGGTTAACGGATGTTATAGATACACCTGCAGGCAGAAGGTCTTCGACAAATAAATCTTCTTTTACCTTTGCTTCTTCGGGTACGGTCAGCATCTTATAATATTCCTGCATGTTAACGGAAAGAGTCCAAACATAATTGCCGTCGTTATCCGGTGTATCTCTTCCTGTTTTTATCAGGTCAGAGGTATATCCTCCTCCCGGGCCTCCCCAGTCATAACCTATTTCTATTTCTGGGAGCTCATGAACATTACCGCCGTAATCAAATCCGGGCTTTTCTCCGCTTTCAGTCCACTTTACCGCCTTGACCCACGCTTCGAAAGTTCCTGGGTATAATTCCCAGAAGTGTTGTGGTTTCCCCAGTTTGTCTACATATTCAAGATTTGTGATCTGTATTTTCAGTCTGTATTTTCCTGAATCGGCATCAAGCTCAAGAGAGTAATTCCCCACTTCTACAGCCGGACGGTATAATGATTCCGGTACTATCAGCGGTTTGCTGCCCTCTTCATGTCTGAAATCGAAATAATCAGGCAAGGTGACATAGAAATAATCACCTATGCTTATCAACGAAGTATCCGGTATCGACCATGTACCGAATAATAGCACATTGCTACCGTGCTCAATCGGCAGATCAGGAGGATCTCCCGGTGGATAGCCACCATCTTTCCAGTAATAATTACCCCAGTTGATGGTGCCGTCACTGTTGAAAGTCGCTCTGTTGTCTCCCTGATAAATGGCCAGACTTTCAAATTCCACAGCTCCGTTTGTTGTGATATCCTCGCCGCCTTCCTCTCCAGCAAAAGATGCTATCGGGATCATTGTGATACACAGCGCAAGAACCAGAACAAAACAAATAACCTGTAATCTGGATTTGTTCTTCACCTTCTCTAACTTAAACATATCGTCCTCCATCCTTTTCATTTTATTTCAATATCTCCTTTTAGTTTTTATAAGACTTTTTACTTACTGCAGTGCTTTCTGTTTAATATAACAAAAAAACACTAGACTTCCAGTCATGATTATATATGTTATGCCCAAAAATGCTTTGAGTAAATATTTATCCTTGGTTTACTCAATTATTTTGTTGAAAAGTATTCTATGTGTCGAACATTCTCCCTTTTAATGAGTGTCTGACACCTGTAATTCTATAAAATCGCTTCAATTAAGGAAAAAATCGAAAGCAAAGTATAGTCACATATAAACATTATATAATAATGGAAGGAATATTACACGATTTTTCTGTAATTTTAGATTATTATTTGAAATTCAAGAATATGTCGATTTTTTTGTAAAAATTCCACAATATCTTGTATATTTATTGATGTGATACCCCAAGTCCTATTTTTTCTCTGACTCTTGATAGTGTTTTTTCGGAAATATTATTGGCTTTTTCGGCTCCGCAACTTAGTATTTTCAGTAATTCCGCTGAATTTCTTATCTCTTCGTAATTCTTTTTTATGGGAATAAGTGCATCGATGATTATTTCCACAAGGTCTTTTTTAAATGTGCCGTAGCCTTCACCCTTGTATCTCTTTTCGATATCCTCCATTGACGTGCCTGCAAAAGCACCGTATATGGTCATGAGGTTGCTGATTCCGGCTTTGCTTTCCGCATCGTATTTTATCATTCCGTCTGAATCGGTAGTAGCTTTCATTATTGATTTTTTTATTTTGTTATCATCATCCAGTATTGAGATCCGGCTTAAGGGATTTTCCGCACTCTTACTCATCTTTGAGCCGGGATCATCCAGTGACATGATACGGGCACTTTCTTTCAGGTAACGGCCTTCCGGCACCACCAGTGTGTCTTTGCCGTATTTATTGTTTATTCTCATTGCTATATCCCGCGTCAACTCTATATGCTGTTTCTGATCATGTCCCACCGGAACGATGTTAGTATCGTAGAGAAGAATATCTGAAGCCATGAGTATCGGATAGGTGAAAAGCCCTGTCGGAGCGGATTCCTTTCCTTTTGCCTTATCCTTGAACTGAGTCATTCTCGATAGTTCGCCCGTATAGGAATTACACATTAGGATCCATGTCAATTCCCCATGACCGGGAACATCGGACTGAACAAACATGGTCGATTTCTCCGGATCAAGACCTACCGCCAGATACAGGGCGGCTACATCAAGAATACTGCTCCGAAGAACCTTTGGATCCTTTGGAATTGTAATGGCATGCATATCTACAATACAGTAGATACAATCATTTTCGTTTTGTAAATCGACAAACTGTCTTAATGCACCAAGATAATTTCCGATATGGATATTACCTGTTGGCTGAACACCTGAGAATACTTTTTTCATTTCTGCTACTTTCTTAAGATAATTTACTTGTAATATTCTGTCTTGAATTTCTTTTTTATATTTTTTTCTATTCTCGATACTGTCATCTGCGAAACCTGAAGATTATCTGCGATCTCCTGCTGAGTTTCGTTATTTATAAACCTTTTTTTGAAGATTACTTTTTCGATGTCGTCAAGGCTGTCCATTACCTTTTGAATTATTTCCGCATTTTCAAAACTGGCATAACCGGAATCCTCAACACCTGTGTATTTTTCCAGTGTTGTAGTTTCGCCACCTTCATTGTCGTCTTCGAATACCTGGTTTAGGGAATAAGTACCATATGCCTGGCCGCCTTCCATTGCTTCCAGGATCTCTTCTTCAGAAATGCTTAGAAATTCTGCGATTTCCCCAACAGTCGGATTCCTTGAAAGCTTTACGTGAAGTTGTTCTTTGGCAGATGGAATCTTGGATGAGATTTCCTTGAGCCTTCTCGGGACTTTCATAGCCCATCCCTTGTCCCTGAAATATCTTTTTATCTCTCCGATTATTGTCGGTGTTGCAAAGCTTGAAAATTCATAACCCTTGGTGGGATCAAACCTTTCAACTGCGTATACAAGCCCTAATGATGCCACCTGATATAAATCATCGTAATCTATCCCCTTGTTGAGATATTTTTTGATGAGGATGTCTACAAGATAAAGATATTTTTCGACTAATTTATTTCTAAGGTCGATGTCTTTAGTCTTTGTATATTCCAAAAATAATTCGGTGTTGTCAGTTTTTTTCACAGATTCTGCCTGCATTATTTCCCCTACATTTCCTGAATATACTTGACCATTTTTATGTGGGTTCCAACCCCTGTTTCGGACTCGACTACTACCTCATCCATCAGGGTTCTTATGATGAACAAACCTAATCCTCCGGTATTTTCTGCTGTCAGATCAGGTTCTTTGTAATTCTTAAGATCATATCCCTTTCCTTCATCTTCAACACTTATGGAAAGTTTGTTATTGAAGATTTCGCATCTGACTTCGTATTCCAGATACTCCATCTCTTTATTATTATGACCGTGCATTATAATATTTGTGCACGCTTCTGATACTGCTACCTTGATATCTTCAATTGCCTCTATATCAAATCCCGCATTGTTGGCAAGGGATGAAATAGCCAGTCTCACCGCACAGATATATTCAGGTTTACCCGGTACAACAAGTTTGAAATTATCTTTCATAATTCTCTCCTTCAAATAGTTATAACCCCGAATCGTGATTATAAAAGAACCTTATCCAAATTTGTGATTCTCAATAATTTTTTTACATTTTCTCTCGGCTTGAGCAATGTTACGGTATTGCCGTCTTTTCTCACTTTTCCGTACATACCTATCAGGACTCCGAGTCCGGTACTGTCTAAGTAACTCAAGTTAGTCAAGTCAATTTTGATATTCGTGGAATTCTTTGTATATGCATGATTAAGTTCATCTCTCAATTGATCAGCATTTGATATATCCACTTCTCCCGCTACTTTAAATTCCCAGATTTTTTCCTCTTCATTGAAGCCCTTTTCTATCGATAGTGACATTTTGACCCTCCATCTCAGGCACTAGCAGCCTACTCTTCAACAATTATTCCCTCTTCTCCGGTTTTGATTTCTATTTGCTCGTCTTCCTCTTCGTCATCTTCCTCGCTTTGGATCACCTTTGCCATAGCTATGATTTTGTTTTCCTCTTCTACCTTCATTATCCGTACTCCCTGGGTCGTTCTTCCCAGTGTGGGTACCTGTCCGGCATTGATCCTTATGATTATATCGTTTGAATTAATAAACATCACTTCATCTTCATTATCAACTATTGTAGCACCAATCAATGCTCCTGTCTTTTTAAATTTTGCCTTGTCATATGTGAGCATTCCCTTGCCGCCTCTTGCCTGGATTTTATAATCCGGTACAGATGTGCGTTTTCCGTAGCCGTTTTCGGTTGCTACCAGCAGTTGTTCATCTTTTTCACCTAGTTCCATGGATACTACTTCATCGCCGTCTTCGAGTTTGATTGCTCTGACTCCACCTGCTAAACGGCCCATACTTCTGACATCGTTTTCGTGGAAACAGATGCATTTTCCTCCTTTTGTTACCACAATTACGACATTGGTTCCGCTGGTCTGCTTGATGCCGATGAGCTCATCACCGTCCTTAAGATTAATGGCTATAAGGCCGTTTCTCCTGTTGGTGTCATATTCTGAAAGCGGTGTTTTCTTTATCGTTCCTTTTTTTGTACACGCTATCAGATATTTATCTTCCGAGAATTCTTTGATGGGCATAACGGCAGTTATTCTTTCTGTTTGCATCAGGCTTAAGAAATTGATCGCCGGTGTTCCCTTGGCGGTTCTTGCAGCTTCCGGTATTTCATATGCCTTAAGCTTATGCACCTTTCCGAAATTCGTGAAGAACATAAGATAATCGTGAGTCGAGGTCATAATCAGATTCTTGACAAAATCATTGTCTCTTGTGGTCAGAGCCGTGATTCCCTTTCCGCCTCTCTTTTGAGTTCTGTAAACATCCGATGAAATCCTCTTGATATACCCCAGATGTGTCAGTGTTATTGCGACCTTTCCTTCTGCAATAAGATCTTCTTCCTCTATCTCTGCCGCATCGGGTGCGATTTTCGTTCTTCTTTCATCACTTAATTTATTCTTTGTTTCCAGTAGTTCTTCCTTTATTACATTCATCAGCGTCTTCTCTTCAGCAAGAAGTTTTTGATAATATGCTATTCTCTCTTTGACCTCAATATACTCTTTTTCTATTTTTTCTCTCTCAAGACCCTGCAATCTGGCAAGTCTCATGTCGAGGATCGCCTGAGCCTGGATTTCCGACAATTTGAATCTGTCGATCAGTTTTTCCTTTGCGTCATTATAGCTTTCCCTGATCGTTTTGATTATTTCATCTATATTATCCAGTGCAATCAAAAGTCCTTCCAGTATGTGTGCTCTGGCTTCTGCTTTTTTCAGGTCAAACTCAGTTCTTCTTGTTACGATTTCCCTTTGGTGTTTCAGATATTCCGATAAAATCTCATGAAGATTCAAAACCTTGGGTTCACCATTCACGAGAGCTATCATTATCATGCTGTAGCTCTCCTGAAGCTGTGTCTGTTTGTATAATCTGTTGAGAATTATCTGGGGATTTGCATCTTTTTTGAGTTCAATGACGATCCTCATTCCGTCACGGTTTGATTCGTCTCTAATATTAGATATGCCCTCGATTTTTTTATCTTTGACAAGATCTGCGATTTTTTCCTGTAATCTTGCTTTGTTGACCTGGAACGGTATCTCCGTTACTACGATTTGCTGTTTCCCTTTGTTCGTCTCCTCTATCTCGGTCTTCGACCTTACCAGAACGCTGCCCCGCCCCGTTCTGTAAGCTTCCTTCGCGCTGTTTTTTCCGAGGATCACTGCACCCGTGGGGAAATCGGGACCTTTTACTATTTTGATAAGATCTTCGATACCGGCATCAGGTTCGTCGATCAGTTTTACGGTTGCATCTATGACTTCACTCATATTGTGAGGCGGAATCGACGTTGCCATACCGACGGCGATACCGTTGGAACCGTTTACCAGAAGCTGAGGAAATCTTGCAGGCAATACGCTGGGTTCTTTTTCGTCCCCATCAAAATTAGGTACAAAATCGACTGTATCCTTCTCAATATCCCTTAGCATCTGCATGGCATAAGGTGTCATCTTCGCTTCGGTATAACGCATTGCAGCCGGACTGTCTCCGTCAACTGAACCGAAGTTCCCGTGCCCGTCCACAAGCATATATCTGATAGACCACTCCTGTGCCATTCTTACCATGGCATCGTAAACCGAGGAATCACCATGGGGATGATACTTACCCATTACATCACCGACAATACGTGCCGATTTCTTATAGGTTTTATCCGGCGTTAATCCCAGCTCCGACATTCCGTACAGGATCCTCCTGTGAACAGGTTTCAAGCCGTCTCTGACATCAGGTAATGCTCGTCCCACGATTACACTCATTGCATAATCTATATAGGAGTTTTTCATTTCGTCATGTATTTCATGTTGCAGCATTTTTTTGTCGTCAAGTAGATCCATCATTCAATACCTTTCCTGTGTAATGCTCTGATTACAATTTTATATTTATATATCAAGATTTTTGACATATCTTGCGTTTTCTTCAATAAACTGTCTTCTCGGTGCGACTTTATCGCCCATTAACATGGAAAATACCTCATCCGCTGCACTGACGTCATCCAGTGTGACCTGAATCAGAGTCCTGCTGTCAAAGTTCATCGTCGTATCCCATAGCTGATCCGCATCCATCTCGCCGAGACCTTTATACCTCTGTATTTCCGGTTTCTGATTTCCCTTCGGATTTATTTCCTTAAGCAGTTTATCCTGCTCTTTTTCCGTATAGGTGTAATGAATTTCTTTTCCGTTTTTTATACGGTAGAGAGGTGGCTGTGCGATATATACATAGCCCTTCTCGATAAGCGGTTGCATATATCTGTAAAAAAATGTAAGAAGCAGAGTCCTGATGTGTGCACCGTCTACGTCTGCATCGGTCATGATGATGATCTTGTGGTACCTCAGCTTTTCTTCGTCAAACTCGTTACCCACATTGCAACCGAATGCTGTTATCATGTTTTTTATTTCTTCTGAACTCAGGATCTTGTCCAGCCTCGCCTTTTCAACATTTAGAATCTTTCCTCTTAAGGGAAGAATTGCCTGCCGGTGTCTGTCTCTGCCGGATTTTGCACTTCCGCCTGCGGAATCTCCTTCCACAAGAAAAATTTCAGACAGCGCCGGATTGTTTTCTGTACAGTCGTATAATTTTCCGGGGAGAGATATACCGTCGAGTACGGATTTTCTCTCCATGTTTCTTGCTTTTCTGGCGGCGATACGGGCGCGGGCAGCCTGAATACATTTTTCCATTATTATTTTTGCCTGGGATGGGTTTTCTTCTAGAAATGCTGTGAGATTCTCATTTGTTGCCTTTTCAACAAAGCCCCTCATCTCACTGTTGCCAAGCTTCGATTTTGTCTGACCTTCGAACTGTGGAGAGGTAAGCTTTACTGAAATAATAGCGGTAAGACCTTCACGGACATCTTCCCCTGTAAGAGCCTCGTCTTTTTCCTTGAGATAGTTGTTTTTCCTGGCAAAATCGTTGAACACTCTGGTAAGAGCGGACTTGAATCCCACGAGATGCGAACCGCCTTCGATGGTGTTGATATTATTTGCATAAGACAATACAAGTTCGTTATATCTGTCTGTATACTGCATAGCGATCTCAACTTCGGACATCTCATTGTCTTTGATCGATCCGTTTACTTCAAAATATATTATGTCTTTGTGAATGGGCTCCTTGGTTTCGTTCTGATGTTTGACGAACTCCCGGATACCTCCTTCATAGTGAAATACTTCTTTTCTTTTGCGGCCGGGTCTCTTGTCTTCAATGACTATTTTGAGCCCCTTGTTTAAAAATGCCATTTCCCTTAATCTGTGTTCCAGGGTTTCATAATCAAAATCAAGTTCCTCAAAGATCTGGTCGTCAGGCTTGAACCAGGTTTTAGATCCTGTCTTTCTCGGTGAATCGCCTATTATCTCCAGTTTTGTCTTCGTTTTTCCTCTTGAATACTCCTGCTTGTAGATATGACCGTCTCTTCTGACTTCCACGATCATTATTTCTGAAAGTGCGTTAACGACAGATGCTCCCACCCCGTGAAGCCCGCCGGATACTTTATATCCTCCACCGCCGAATTTACCGCCGGCATGAAGTACCGTATGTATGACCTCCAACGCAGGGATCCCAAGCTTTGGATGTTTGTCTACCGGCATTCCCCTGCCGTCGTCTTCGACTGTTATGGAATTATCCGCTTCTATAGTTACGCTTATGTGTTTGCAGAAACCGGCCAATGCCTCATCCACACTGTTGTCGACGACCTCATATACAAGGTGATGAAGTCCTCTCGGTCCCTGACTTCCGATGTACATGGACGGTCTTTTTCTTACCGGTTCCAGTCCTTCCAGAACCTGTATTTGTTCTGCGTTATATTTCTGTCTGCTGACATCCGCAACCATAGTTTTTTGTTCTCCTTACTTGAAAAAGGCAAAACCACAACTTATAGTAGCTTTGTCCTTTATTTCCATATATTACATACTAAGTATTATACTATAATCAGGCAAAAAAATCAAACTTTTAGAGAAGTATGGTTCTCAGACGTGGAAAGCTTCCGTTTTGTTGTCAGAACAGCCCATTTTGGCCGTTTTAAATGCAAATTTTTTTGTAATATATATTACTTTGCCATACAATCATGGTTCTTAGTAAGATATTTCGCCTTTGTTCACTTTATAGATTCTGCTTTCATGAAGTTTTTTTATAATACTTTCACTTATGTCCGCAGCAGATATGATTACCTGATTATCCTTAAATGAATTTATTAAATAATTCTGCCTGTCTATATCGAGTTCCGATAATACATCATCGAGCAAAAGTATCGCATCCTCGCCTGTTTCTTCTTTTATTATTCTCAGTTCTGCAAGTTTCAATGCAAGTGCCGCTGTTTTTTGCTGCCCCTGAGAACCGTATTTTTTAGTATCTATATCATCGAGACTTATTTTAATATCATCTTTATGTGGCCCTGAAGTTGTGGTCTTTCTCTCAATGTCTTTCTTTCGGCTTTTTTGAAATATTTTTCTAAGTTCAATTTTTTGTTCTTCCTGATCTGGCTTTATGTCTATATACGGTTCGTATTCAACCTTTAAATTCTCCTTGCTGTTTGTTATACTTCTGTTTATTTCCCTGCTTATTTCATTGATCTTAAGCAGTATATCTTTTCTTTCTATCATTATTTTTGCGCCGATTTCTATGAGATATTCGTCCCACACATCAAGAAGCCCTTCGTCTATCTCTTCTTCTTTGAGTGATGCATTTCTGTTTTTCAGTACTTTTTTATACTTTGCCAACTCTTTATAGTATGTGGGTTTCAGCTGAAAAAGCTGTCTGTCGATGAATTTTCTTCTTTTTTCCGGTTCTTCTTTTATAATTCTGAGATCATCCGGAGAAAAAATGACTGTATATACATTTTCCAGAAGGTCTGCGTTTTTTCTTTTTTCCGCACCGTTGATTTTAAAAAGCCTATCATTCCTGTTCATGTTCATCTCTACGGACAGGGCGGATCCCTCCTTATCGAATTCGCCCCTGACTCTGAAGTAATCAGAATCAAAATTTATCATTTCGGTATCTATATTGGTTCTGAAGCTTTTTCCCATGGATAAAATATGGATCCCTTCCAGGAGATTTGTTTTACCGTGGCCATTTTTGCCGAGTATGATGTTTATCTTTTCCTGAAAAGGGATCTTTATTTCTTTGTAGTTTCTGAATTTTTTCAGATATATACTTTTTATGTACATTTCTTCTCTATATATTTCCGGTTGAGAGTCTTATCGGTAATATCAAATATTCATATTTATTACCTTTCAGGGGTTTGATCATGCACGGGCTTATACTTGTATTGAATTCCATATAGACATCTGTGTCATTTAGTATTCTCAGTGTGTCCGCCATATATTTAGCATTGAATCCTATTTCAATATTCTCCCCGTCTTTTTCGATCTTTACTTCTTCCCTGGTACTTCCTTCATCTGATCGGGACGTAATTATAAAACTGTCATCTTCCATCTTAAATCTTATAAATGAATTTTTTCCTTCTCTTACTATTATCGAACATCTCTCCACACTGTCCATAAGCTGATTTTTGTTTATCTTTAATTTTATTCTATTGTTTTTCGGTAAAATATCTTTATATTTGATAAAGTTTCCTTCCATCTGTCTTGCTACTATTTTTGTATCCTTTAGTTCAAAAATTGTTTTTTTATCATCAACTATTATTTTTATTTCTTCATCGTCTTCATTTTCGTTTAGTATTTTTCCTATTTCATTCATTATCCTTGCAGCAATGATTATATTTATCTCACTTTCATTAGTTATTTTTTCTCTCATTATTGCCATTCTGAACCCGTCAAGAGCTACCATCGTTATCATATCTTTACTTACTTCCATAAGTACACCTGTTATGATACCTCTTGATTCATCTATACTTGCCGCATAACATGTCCCCTTTATCATATTTCTCAGTAATCTCTTTTCAAAGACCATTTCTTTTCCGTCTTTTTCATTTGTTATCTTCGGAAATTCATCAACCTCCAAACCCTGAAGAGTAAATTCTGAATAACCACTTATTATTCTTATTACACCTTCTTCATTTACTTCAATTATCAGAGTCCCCATGGGAAGTTTTCTTATTATATCGTTAAACAGTTTTGCCGAAACTACTATGGATCCCTCATCATCTATATTTGCTTTCATTTTTGTTTCTATGCTGATTTCCAGATCAGATGATGAAAGTACTATTTTGTCATCTGTTTCTGTTTTTATCAATATTCCTTTTAAGATAGGTATTGTTGTTCTTGAGGTAACAGCTTTTGAAACTATATTTAGAGCCTTAACAAGAGATTGTTGATCACATGTGAATTTCATCAGAATTTCCTTTCTTTTTCTTATAAATAGTTTTTGTAATAGTAGGTTCTGTGGATTTGTTAATAAGTGCTGTGGATAAGTATTTTTCAATGTATTTTATTAAATAAAACTGTTGATAAACTAGTTGATAAATTGTGGAAATTGTGGATTAAATGTTTTTTATCTGTTTTTCCAGCTCTTCTAAGTTGTTAAAAAGAGTTTCGTTGATATTTTTTTCCTTTTCTATTTTATCACATGCATGCATAACTGTGGTATGATCTTTTCCCCCGAATTCCATTCCTATTTTGGGAAGACTGAGATCCGTCATGTTCCGACAGAGATACATTGCTACATGCCTCGGGAAAGAGAAATTTCTCGCTCTACTACCTGATTCAAGATCAGATAATTTTATATCATAAAAATTGCTGACTTTCTTTTTTATGGCTTCCGGAGTAGGTTGAGCATCCTTTGCAGTGATTATATCTTTTAGTACCTCACACGCAAGCTCCTTATTGATCTTTCTTCCGGAAAATGAACTGTACGCAATAACCTTATTAAAGGCTCCCTTCATATCTCTGATGTTTGTTATACTCTTATCGGCAATGAGCTCAATAACATCTTCCAGTCCATCTGTAAATTCTATTCCGTCCATGTTTGCCTTGTTCAAAAGGATAGCGACTTTTGTTTCAAAGCTTGGCGGCTGGATATCCACTACCAGGCCTTCGGACAGCCGGGAAGATAGTCTTTCATCCAACCCCAGTAAATCTTTTGGTGGCCTGTCGCTGGAAAAAACAAGCTGTTTACCGTTGTCACGAAGAGTGTTGTACGTATGAAAGACCTCTTCTCTGGTGCTTGTCTTTTTTTCATCAATGAACTGAATATCGTCAAGCAGCAAAATATCAATATTTCTGTACTTGATTTTGAAATCATTCATTTTTTCATTTCTTATTGATTTGATAAAATCCTCCATAAACATTACAGATGACACATAGAGAACTTTCATCTTCGGCTTATTTACCTTTATATAATGACCGATGGCATGCAGAAGATGGGTTTTCCCGAGGCCGGAACCGCCGTAAATAAAAAGAGGGTT
>Ga0123353_10012555_pt1 | contig 12056 bp, 11 predicted proteins | sample TergutLab28metaG_3_FD_92763 | JGI IMG/M metagenome (GOLD analysis project Ga0123353, IMG submission 92763) | Labiotermes labralis P3 segment gut microbial communities from Petit-Saut dam, French Guiana - Lab288 P3 | ecosystem: Host-associated > Arthropoda: Insects > Digestive system > Gut ... | reverse complement strand
TGTCGCGATCTACATGTCCGCACGGATTCTTACGGAACTGGTTACAGGCCGTGACGAACGCACGCTGGTTATCTATGTGGCAATTACGATAGGCTCAACGCTCCTGGCTGTCATTTTACAGCATCTGTTCGGTTATTTTGTGGCGCGGGGAGAGGTGAAGATCAGGGCACAGCATGATATTCTGCTGGCGAACAAGACCTACGCTCTAGAATACGCGAAGACGGAGGAAAAAGGGATTCACCAGTTGCGTAAACTGATTGAGACCCATGTACGCACCAGCGTGGGCGGCCTGCCCTTGCATATAGGGATTTGCAATACGCTGCTGACTAACATCTGCTCCATCAGCATTGCGCTTGTGCTCAGCGTGGGCATGTTCAGGGGTGGCGCGTGGTGGATGGCCGGGCTACTGATCCTCGCGACCACCGGTGCAATCTTCCTCATCTGCCACCGTTATGCGCAAACCAACAAGCTGCGGCGCAAGTTAAATCTATCGCAAACGGAAGTCAATCTGCTTTATGATTTCTACATTGACAGCTACCTAGATGAAAACAAGGCCGCGAAGGATATCCGTATTTTTCAGCAGGCTCCTTTCGTCAACACAGAATGTCGCGACCACCTGATGTATCCGTTTTATTTGAATATAGGCAGGCAGGTGCGAGAGAGCGGCAAAACATCCACGCTCAGCGCAACGCTGATCGCTCTGCTGGGTGGGGCGGTGTATCTCTACGTGGCGCTACAGGCTTGGAACGGGCACATGGACGTGGGCGACGTCGTGCGCTATTACGGCGCGATCACGCAATTGATCACGGTGGCCTCCGCGCTTTCAGTATCATGTTTCGGCGCGCTGAACAACAACAGCTGCCTCAAGCTGCTGTTCGATTACCTCGACCTGCCGGAGCAGCGCCACAGTGGCAGCCTAGCCTTGCCCGGCGATATTTCGCAATCAGCAATCGAGATTAACAACGTCTCGTTCCGCTACGCCCCCGAAGCGCCCCTTGCCTTGAATGACATAACGCTTCGCATTGAACCCGGCTTGCATGTAGCTATCGTCGGCCCCAACGGCAGCGGCAAGTCCACCCTCGTTAAGTTGCTTTGTCGTTTGTATACGCCCACGCGGGGGCAAATCAAGCTTGGACACGTTGACATTCAGGAATATGATTTTGATGAATATCAAAACAAATTCGCGGCGGTGTTTCAGGATTTTGCGTTGTTTGCATTCTGTGTGGGGCAAAACGTAGCGGGACGCATTGAATACGACCCCGAGCGCGTTTGGGAGAATCTTGGCCTCTCCGGGCTGAAAAAGCGCGTAGAAGAATTCCCCAAACAGCTGGAACACACGGTATACAAGGACTTCATCGAGGACGGCATCGACCTTTCCGGCGGCGAGGAGCAGAAGCTTGCCATCGCCCGCGCGCTATACAAGGACGCGCCATTCATGATTCTCGACGAACCCACAGCAGCCCTCGACCCCTTCAGCGAAGCGGAGATATATGAGAAGTTCAACCAAATTATAGGCGAGAAAACCGCCCTGTATATCTCGCACCGGTTAAGCTCTTGCAAGTTCTGTGACACGATCATCGTGATGGACAAGGGCAGTATTGTTCAAACAGGAACGCACGAAGAATTGTTGTCAGATGAGCATGGGCTGTATAATCAGCTGTGGAACGCACAGGCACAGTATTACTTAAGTGAGTGCATACGCAATCCATCACTACCTCCTTATGTTGGGGTTGAGTAAACGATTGCCAGTGCCCTAATGACTATTTGCAACAGAGCCTGATGGGCCTATAGTATCCGCGCCAGCGCCGACGGTCTTGTGACCGCCGGCGCTTTTCTTTTTTTGCTTTTCTATAGTGCCCATACCGGAACGATCAGCGTATCCCGGTCAATCGCCGACAGCTCCCGCTTCGTGCAGACAATCGCCCCTGTGCCCCGCGGCACGCTTGCCTTGTCCAGCACCCTGAACGCGCCCGCAAGCTCGGTAGGCGGGGAAGCGGTCTTTTTGATCTCAATCGGGTGGAGCTGCCCGTCGCTCTCCATAACCATATCAATCTCTCTGCTGTCCTTGTCGCGGTAGTAATGGCATATCGCCTCCAGGCCCCGGTTGCCGTAGCTCTTCATAATTTCCGAGACGACGTAGTTCTCAAGGATCGCCCCATTGATCGCGCCGTTCATCAGAATCTCCGGGGACGAGTATTTCGTGAGATAGGCCACCAGGCCGGTATCGAAAAAGTACATTTTGGGCGTCTTCACGGTCCGCTTCAAAAGGTTATTCGAAAAGGGCCGCAGATAGAAAATGACGTCGGACCTTTCCATCAGACCCAGCCAGCGCTTCGCGGTATCGTCCGCAACCCCTACATCAAGGGCGATGTCGTGGACGTTCAGCATCTGGCCGGCACGGCAGGCCGCTGCCCTGACGAAATCGGCGAACTGCAAATAATCCACATCCCCGAGCATTTCCCGGATGTCCCGCTGTATATATGTCTGAAGGTAACTGGAATAGAAGATATCGCGCTGCGGATATTGCCCGCTGACGTGGCCCGGCAGGGAGCCCTTCCAAATCCGCTCGTACTGCCCCACCGTATCGACCGGCGTCCTGCCTTTGATCCGCTCCCGCAGCGCGCCGAGCGCGGGCGTGAACGGCCCGGCTGGTTCCCCGCCGTATATCTCGCGCTGGGAAAGCGAGGACATGTGCAGAATTGCAACCCGCCCGGCCAGGGATTCCTGTGCCAGGGCCATCAGGCGGAAGGGCTGCGAGCCGGTCATCCAGTAGCTGCCCGGCGCCGCGCCGTTGTCTATCTCAATTTTGATGCGCGAGAATAGCTCCGGCGCATACTGCACCTCGTCGATCAGCACTGGCGGCGGATACATGGATAGGAACAGTTCCGGGTCCGTTTTCGCCAATCGCCTCGCCTCCGCGTCGTCCAAGGTAACCTCTGTGCGGCCACTCCCGGCAAGTCGGCGCAAGGTGGTGGTCTTTCCGACCTGGCGCGGCCCCGTAACGATCAACGAAGCATACGACCTCGACACATCGAGTATGGCCGCTTCAATCTCGCGATTTATATATCTCATTGCCCCTCGTCCTTTCGGCTAATATTCGATACAATCCTATTATAGCCGATTTTTAAAAAAAGTCAACCCCCTTTATCGGCAAATTTTGGGGTTTTGCCCATCCCATGGCATACTCCATGGCAGTAAAGTTGTCATAAACTCGCCGATGACACAGGAATCCTTTTATGATATAATCTTATCGTCAGAAATTATCCGAAGGGAACAGCGACAATGAAATACTGCTATCACTGCGGCGCGGCCCTGGAGGCCGGCGCCGCTTCCTTCTGCCCGGAATGCGGTGAATCTCTAGCCATACCTCAAGCGCAGCGCCCGCCCGCACCCGCCCCCAGACCGAGAAAAAAACACAAAAAGAAGAAACGCCGCCCCCAGACCCAAACGAAATCCCCGCCGGCCAAGCGGCCGCCGGCGGAAGACGGCTACGACGGCTACTATCGCGATACCCCGGTCGCCGATGGCGGCCAGGTGCGCATCGGGTTGGATCCTACCTTGATGAAAAAGATCGTTCTTCTGGCTGTTGGCGTGCTCTTAGTTATCGGCCTGGCTACTCTGGCAATGAATTTTTTATAAATCTGTTGCAAAAGGGTTGCCTCGGCGGTGTAATAAGACAAACGGCAGGAAGTGAGATGCATATGGAAAACACTCCAATAGACATTCACAGTCGTGAATACATTCGAATAAGGATTAATCATTTCCTTACCCTCTATGGCATTCCCAGAAGCTGCGGGCAGCCTGCGCATATTGAAGTATTCTCCCTACCTCTTGATGTTCCAGCGGAAGAAGCTACCCACTATGCGGTTTGGGCAAACGAGAAACCCTTTGGGGTGTATTCCGTGGAAAAACAACGCTTCACTTATCTTGCAGACTAAATTAAAAACGAAATGAGGAAGGCATATGCTGTATATTTCAAAGGGAATCCCGCGCAAATCAAGTAAGGGTAAAATCACCATCAACTGGCGCGGCAGGGAATTCACGCTGGAGGGCGCGGAAGCGAGGCTGTGGCAGCTCGGCTGCTTCGACTCTTCGCTGGCCAGCGCGCAATCGCTGGAAGCGTTGGTGAATCTGAGTCTGGTGGAGACCGCCGAGGAGGACACCCCCCTGTGCCTGTACCGACTGCTGACTAACTGCGTGATCTGCCCTGCGCCGATGCGGCTGCTGCGCTGGCCGCTGCGTCTCCTGGAATGGAGAATTTTACGCTGGATCAAGCGGGCGGGCTTGCGGCTGACCCTGGCGGAATTGGTCTTCCTGCTGGAGGAGGGTATCCGCTTTATTCCCGAACTGCTGGGAGAGGAAAACCGCCAGGCATTGGTGGAATGCATCTATAACACTGAAACTATCACTGACGGCATACTGGAGTCCCGTATGGAGGAGGCCTTCTCACGGGATTATGTCGTCACGGCAGTGCTGGACCTGCTGCGCAAGCGGCGAATCTTTCTTATATGAGGTGAAACGCGTCATGAAACAGCTTACACAAAAAATAAAGGCATTGCCCGAACCCCTGCAGCGGCAGATCCTTCTACGATTTGCCCTGGCCACGGCGCTGCTCGTTTTCGGCCTGGCCAGTGCCATCATCTGGCGGGACGCAAGCATGCTGCTCATCATCGCTGTTGCAGCGGTTTTCGCCGTATTGGGCATACGGATCAGCTACCGGGACTATATCGTCATCCATGGGATTTGCATCAATGTGGAATCCACAATGATCCGAAGGCGGACGAAAGTGATTGTTATCCGTACCGAGATGAATGGCTTGGAGACCGAGCTCCGCATCCCCCTGCGGCAGCAGTTCAGGAAGATAGCCATCGGCGACATCCTCGACGTCTATGTGGACGCTGAGGCACAAATCCATGAATGGGACGGAGATTTTCGCCTGCAAAGCTGTATTGCCATTGAAAAAGCAAAGAAGTAAGCAGCGTTCAAGATAAACGAACTCAATTTCAATTACAACCGAAAAATTTCTTGACTTCTCTCTTTTTTCGGTTATAATAGAAATCAAAGGAGATGGTTCAAATAAAAAAGAGGGACACCTATCTCAATCAGTTGATTGCCTTGAAAGATAAATCGCCGATCAAGGTGATCACTGGAGTGCGCCGTTGCGGGAAGTCCTCCCTGCTGGATTTGTATGAAGAGTATTTGCTTTCCGAGGGCGTGGCGGCCGCCGCGATTATCCGCGTGAATTTTGAGTCCCTGGAATTCGACGATATCCGGGACTACAGGCAGCTCCACGATTACGTAGCCGCACGTATCACAGACGCACCGAAAACCTATGTGCTCCTGGACGAAGTGCAAATGGTGGATGAATGGGAGCGCGCGGTAAACTCCCTGCGGCTAGACCAGCGGCTGGATATTTATATCACAGGCTCCAACGGGCACCTGCTGGCCTCGGAGCTGTCCTCGTTGCTGTCCGGGCGCTATATCGAGCTCCACATGCTGCCGCTTTCGTTCAAAGAGTTTCTGGAGTTTAACGGCTACAGCGCTTCCGGGGACGTGCAGGGCTATTTCAATCAATATGTGGAGCGCGGCGGGTTGCCCGGTGTCACTGAGTTCCGGGACCAGGAATCGGCCATCCGCTCCTATATCAGCGGGATTTACAATACCATCATCATGAAGGATGTCATCCAGCGCAATCAGGTGCGCGACCCGGCGCTGCTGGAAAACGTCATCCGCTTTATGGCAGGCAATATCGGCAACCCTATTTCCAGCAAGAAAATCAGCGACTACCTGACCAGCGCGGGTCGCAAAACCTCCAGCGAGACCATCGACAACTATCTGCATATGCTCACGAACGCCTACGTGCTTTACCACGCCGGGCGCTATGACCTGAAAGGCAAGCAGCAGCTGAAAACGCAGGGCAAATACTATATCGTGGATACCGGCGTCCGCGGCGAGCTGGTGGGCAAACGCGGACAGGATTACGGCTTCGTGCTGGAGAACATCGTTTATTTCGAGCTGCTGCGCCGGGGCTTCAACGTAAAAGTCGGCAGCCTGTCCGGCCAGGAGATCGATTTTATCGCGGCAAAACCAGGACAGACGGTATATTATCAAGTAACTGCTACAATGCTGGCGGAAGAGGTGCGCGAACGCGAGCTGCGGCCCCTGCGGGCAATTGCCGATAACTACGAAAAAGTAGTGCTTTCTTTGGATCGAACGCCGATGCAGGATTTCGATGGGATTCGCAACGTGAACTTGCTGGAGTTTTTGCTGGGGTAGCGTATGCAGCAAGGTGGCCCATTGCTATGAGCCGCCTCAGCCCCAGCTGTGTAAATTATTTTAAGAAACATTTTATTATTGACAAGCGCGCTTCAACGTGATATACTAATCAAGTAAAGTATCCGAGTTTTGCGCAAGCAAACAAAGTATCCGAGTCACATAGCGTCTGGAGGCATTCTGCCTTTAGGCGCTTTTTTTGTTGCTCGTAAACCGGTGCTTCATAAAAAACGCGGGCAGCCCCCGCAAGAAAGGACAGATATCCATGCGAAAAACAATCCTCACAGGCGTCGTGATCTCCAGGGGTTACGACAACAAACCCGCCATCTGGTTTTCGGAGGGCAACAAGTGCGCCCGCTTCAGGGTCGGCTGCAAGGTCTACGACAAGCAGGCGGAAAACAACACGCGCTGGATCAACTTCAGCATCAAGGCCTTCGGGCCCATGGCGGAGCGGATCGACAAGATGGGGCTCAATGGGGGCTCCTACATCAACCTCTCCGGCAGGCCCGACGAGGACGTCTGGGACGACAAGGATACGGGCACGACCAAGCGCCAGCCCGTCATCATCCTGGAGGACGTCGAATACTGCCTCTCCGGCGAGAAAAAGCAGTCCGCGCAGAGCGATGTCCCCGTAACCACAGCAACACCGCCTGCACCCGCGGAAGGAGAATTCACCGGCTTCGAGACCATCGGCGGCGGCGACGACGATTTGCCCTTCTGATCCGGTTTCCGAACCATCCGAGCGCAGAGCGCACATGAATCTTCACTGATTTATGTGCGCTTTTTGCGTTTCCGAAAGGGGGTGAAAACCTGAACAATCAGAAGTTCAAATTGCTGCCGGAGGACAAACGGCAACGAAAACTGGCGGCGGTATTGCGCTACGGCGCGCGATACCGCTTGCTGAAGAAAGGAAGTCAAGACATGTGTTTCCGCAGGCAAACACCCATCTACCAGGTGCCCATGCCCCCGCCGGCGCGCCCTGACAACGAGGCGGATATCCTCCGCCACGCCTTCGGGCTGATCCAGAGGCGCATCACGGAGCACCTGGCAGGGACCTATCCCGAGGCCCGCTGGGTCTGGGAAACCCCCAACGCCCAGGCGCGCATTGTTGCCGGCGAACCCGTGCATATCCTGCTGGGCCGCGCCGGCGGCTACCGCAGGGCTGAAGTGCGGATCGACCGGCTCCTGTTCAAGGGGCTGAAATTCGAATCCGTGCCTGAATCCCAGCCTCCGCCCGAAGGACCATCCGGAGAACCGGACGAAACCGACTACAGCCTGCTGGCCTTCGAATGGGTGGACTCCCATGTGCAGGAGCTGAACCAGCGCGGCAATGAACTCGTCGGCCACGGCGAAACTGAGATCTGTATCGCGGCGGACGAACTGCCTGACCCCGACAGCTGGCCGGACATTTGCGCTGAACTCATGCGCAATGGCTTCAGCGAAGCGGTCGTCACAGAAACCGGGATCACAACAAAACTACCGCAGTAAAATGCAGAAAGGAAATTGAAAAAACATGGCATCAAAACTGTTCGTATTCAGCCGCTCCATTCCCGCGCCCTTTGACAAGGTGTCCAAGACCGTGAAAGGGGTGTCCTCGCAGTACGGCGACGGCACTGACGCCAAGCTATGCGCGACGACCGTCAAAGCAGTGATGGCTTACGCCCAAATGGAGCAGGGCACAACGCTGGGCGGCCTGGGACAGGTCAACGGCAAGAACGTGGTGGAGTACAAATCCGCCACCGGCAACGAGTACCACCTGGTGGCGCATGACCCCTCCAACGGCAATCTGGTGGCCGGAGTTTTTGACACCGGCACCGAAACCATGGGGCAGTACGTTGTCGGCAGCAGAAGCCGCGACGGCGCCGCGCTGCTGTTGGCGCTTATCCCCACGCTTATTAGCGATAACGAGTTCAAGAACAACCTGGAGCAATTCTGTGAGATGCACCGGCTTGTTATTGATCCGACAGTGACATCGGCGAAGAATCTGTACAACGCTCATGATACCTATATTTATGATGGCGGTGGGGATCCAGGCGGAACAGGAGATCGGATGTATGTGGGAATAAAAACCGTAAACTCTGTCTATAAGGTCCATAGGTCTTACTGGCGAGTTATTACTCTGCCAAGCCTTGGCAGCAACTACTCAATCACGAGCGCAAGTTTCATCGTGCAGCACCCGGCCGCGTCAACCAGCCGCCCGTTTTCCTTGTATGGTGTCAACGGAAGCTGGAACGAAGGCACCATTACCTGGGCGAACAAGCCAGGGGAAACCCTGCTAGTCTCAGGTGTAGACAGAAACGGGTTGACTGTGACATTTAGCGGAACTTCTGTTACCCAGAGAGTCAAGGATTGGTATTCGGGAGCAGCAGCAAATAACGGATTTATGATTCGCTATACAAGTGAATCGCTTACCAATCCGGACTACAACAGCTTTTGGTCGTGCGATGGAACCACTGCGAGCTATGTGCCGTATATCAGCATAACGTATACAGTGCCAACTTCCAACGTGTACTACATCAAGAATATCTACTACGGCACATACCTTACTGCCAATGGATCGACCAATTTGTCTAGTGTTATCAGAACTACTTTTACTGGCAATGCAAATCAAAAATGGGAACTCGTCTCTCTGGGCGGCAACCAATATAGATTAGTGCCCCAAAACGCGACAGGCTGTTCATTGGGAATAAATCCTGAAACCAATGTGGATGGCAATCCCACTGTGATCAGAACCACAAACACCTCCTCAGCCGCACAAAAATGGAACCTTGTGGCAAGTGGCGGCGGGTATAAAATCGTGTGGGCCAACTCATCTACGGGAAAAGTCCTTGAGCCATCTACTGCCACTAGCAACGTCGTGCTCTTTTGGGATACAGGCTCCTACAATGAGCAGAGATGGGTACTGGAGCCAGCAACAGCAGCAGCAGCATTCATTTGGCCCTTATCCAACTCCAGCGGAACCACCCCAAGCAATTTCACGATTACCAGTCCTTTTGGTTTCAGAATATATGGTGGGGCAGAAAAGACGCATAAAGGAATAGACGTCTCGGCTTCAGAAGGAACGCGTGTGAATGCGATGGCGGCTGGAACCGTAACTGCTGGTTTTGACAGTGCCATGGGACACTATGTTCGTGTCGCTCATTCAAATGGGTACACAACTCATTATCAGCACTTAAAGGCAGGGACAAAGCTAACAGGCGGTTCTGTTGAACAAGGGAATAAAATCGCTGAAACTGGTGACTCAGGCAGTCCAGGATCATACCATCTGCATTTGAATATCTATAAAGGCAGTGTTTCTGATTCAAACCTAATAAATGCATTAAATCGCTTTGATAGCGACGATATTAGAGGCCCAAACGCCAGAAATCAGACAATACCGCAACCACTTTTCAAAAGCAGTGGAAGCACTTATGTGTTTAACACATCATACAATTTAAATGCAAGAGATGCATATTGGAACGGCAATGATAGCGCACAAGGAAAAACAGTCAATCTGTATTCAAGGTATAATTCTAATCCCATAGCAAACGCATATCCCTAATCTTATCAAAAAGAGAGGTACTTTCAATGAGAAGAATAATTGTTTTTGCTCTGTTAGCAATAATAGGATGTTGTTTTTTCGCCTGTTCAACTTCATCAACTGTCCCCCCGCTTGAAGTTCCTGCCACTATTGAAACCAAAGCATATGAAAATGCAGTGTCAACTCAGTCTACTCAAATAGCGGCCGGAGTTAATTCGTCTATACCAACACTGCCAGTGTATACGCCTGGGCTCATTGAACTTAATCCGGGAGAAGATTATTGTGATGAAGGAGAAGTTTACTTCAAACGACATTATCGCTTAATTTACTATCGGATTCCATCACCCATTGATGATCTTGCTGGAGAGGAAGGTTATGCTTTCCTAGCCGAAACATCGGCCCAAGTTGCTAATGAGGACTTGCCAGAGATGCTATTGGTTTCGTTCATAAAAAGATTCAACATTGAAAAAGAGGTCTTCGTGAGTGCATTAAAGGCGATTGTAAGCAACTATCAAAACGCAGGCGTTGATATGCAAAACGAGGAGTTTGAAGTCCCGAACGCCGACATCATCTATACCTTTGACAACGACGTCATCAATGCATATTACCAAAGAGAAAATCCAGTTGTGCCAGATTGGATGCAACAATAACTCACGGCACCGCCCCGCCAGGCTTATCGCGTTCAGGTAATCTACGCCGCCACGTTAGCAACCATATCCGAGACCTTTACGACTTATAGCGGCGTGAAGCGCTACTCGTAGCTGAAATGAAAAAGACCCCGGGGGCTTTCAATCAATGGGCCCCCGGGCATCTTTTTTCGATTTCTTTTGCTAAGCTGGTCAAAGTGTGTTATAATGAAGAAGAAAATGACCGATGGAGGGAACTCAAATGGGCGACATTCACATCAGACATGCAATCCCGCAAATCCCTTCCCTTGACCGCTACCTTGGATGTGTTCTGGGCGGCGCATTGGGTGATGCCCTCGGCTATCCTGTGAAGTTCGACAGCTGGGAACAAATACAAAGCAGGTATGGCGAGAGTGGCATCCGCTCTCCACAGATTGACCCCGCCTGCGGGAGGGCGTTGATTTCCGATGACACGCAGATGAGCATTTTCACCATCGACGGGATTCTGCACAATGTGGCCGGCAGCATGGATTGGGAGTTACGCGGTAGCCCTGGTTTTTCCCGCCTTATGATGCTGTCGTACCTGAAGTGGCTCTACACGCAAACAAATGATGAACGGCTGGAACCGCGGTATGAAAGCTGGGAAGTGATCCGCCCACTCAATTACGATCTCGATGCGGTTGAGGAGCTGTTCAATTGCCGCGCACCGGGTAATACTTGCTTGGCCGGGCTGAGAGAACGAGCGGCCAACGAGCATGCCAACCTCACAAACAACAGTAAAGGCTGCGGAGGCGTAATGCGCAGCGCTCCGATTGGCCTGTATATGCACCACGACAATTACGGCGCCTATCGGTACGCGAAAGAGGCCGCCGGGATCACCCACCGGCATACTACCAGCGATCAGTCCAGTGGCGCGCTTGCCTCTATCGTGTCGCTGATTACCCACGGCAAGAGCGTGCGGCAGGCTGTTCGGCAAACGCTGGCGATTTTGAGTAAAGAAAACCTGATCAACGAGGAAACTGCATCGGCGCTTACTTGGACTTTGAAATTCACCGATAACAAGCAAATGACCGTCCACCAGGCGATCCATGAGCTCGGAGATGGCTGGAATGCGGAAGAGGCCCTCGCGATTGCCGTTTACTGCGCACTCGAAGCGAAAAACTTTGCCGAAGGTGTCATTTATGCCGTGAATCATGGCGGCGACAGCGACAGCACCGGGGCCATCTGCGGGAATATCCTCGGCACACTATATGGCTACAAAGCTTTGCCGCAGAGCTGGTTGGCAGCCCTTGAGTTGCGGGATTTTATTGAGCATCTGACTCGGATATTACATAAGGCGGCCTCAATCAGAGCTATTCGCTTTGCCGGACAGCGGGAAGACCCGGTAAAGTTCGCGGACATATGGGCTGAAGCAGCTCTTTGATGGATTTGTAGCTTCAGTCTTTCGGCCTCACTCTCCAAAATTTCCTGAATAAGCTCTTGAAATGCCGAGGGCTCTATGGTATAATGTTCTCAACCCCAGATAATACGTGATTATCCTATAATGCTTGCCGATCGAGCAGATTCCATGAAGGAATGGACTCTTGCGGCGTCAATTGACTGTTCAAAAGCGCCATTTTGTTTTAGTGCCGTTCCGA
>Ga0123353_10012554_pt1 | contig 12056 bp, 5 predicted proteins | sample TergutLab28metaG_3_FD_92763 | JGI IMG/M metagenome (GOLD analysis project Ga0123353, IMG submission 92763) | Labiotermes labralis P3 segment gut microbial communities from Petit-Saut dam, French Guiana - Lab288 P3 | ecosystem: Host-associated > Arthropoda: Insects > Digestive system > Gut ... | reverse complement strand
GACTGGATTTTATGATTCCGCCAGTTGTTGTAGGCCTCCTGGTTCATGGTGATGGTGATTTCGCGGCTGGGGGACGGCGCGGGCAGGGTGCCGTAATTCAACCCGGCGGACCACGACCAGTACAACGTCCCGGCCGTGGCCACGGTGTTGCCCAGTGTGCTGGAAACCACGGCTTTGACGTTGAGCGACTCGTGGATGCACCCGTCGTTTTCGGGGATCAGGGACAACTTCCAGGTTTCGATTTTTTGGGGCGCGGGCAACGGGTTGGGCGGCGGGCCTCCCGGTTCCGGCGGGACGTTGAATTGCCCGTTGAAACCCGCCAACTCCGCAACAATGCCCTCGACGGGGGTGATGGTGATGAACACGGGGAGCCCCGCGCCGCCGGTCATGCCGGGGATGCGTTCCACGGTCACGTCATACGTCGCGCCCGAGCGCAGGGCGTACTCGCCAGGCGCGTAACCCGCGTGGACAATCGGGCCGATTTTCAACAACACATACGGCACGCCGGGACCGGTCATGGTGACGGAAATAATCGTGATGTCACCGACTTTGTCCTGCCCGTTCGTGTACGCGGTCACCACCTCCGGTGGAACCGTGTTCGTCAGGGAATACCCCAGTTTCACCACGTCCAAGTCCGTCAACGGCGCGTTCGCCGGGTTCGTCGCCTTCTTAAACGGGTTGGCGCCCAGAAGGAAACATTGGTAGAAGGACAGATTGTTTGACGCGGGGAGCTCGCCGATGTCGTCCAACACCGAAAAATTCCAAGAAAGTTTGACGAAATCCGGCACGCCATCGCCGATCGTGTCCAAACTGCGCCAATCCCCAAGGGTCAAATATTTCTCGAGCGCGGACATAGAGGAGTCGTAGCGACGGCTTTCGGCGTCGCTGGCGTCGTGTGGGTCGAGGTAGACCCGTAGCTCAACGGAATCGGGAATTAAGTCGGAATCGGAATCGGTTTCCAAGTCGCCGCCCCATGCCGTTTCCAGTCCGCTTCCCGACGATGTTGTGCCCGGCGGGGGTTTGATTTTGAGTTCGTCCTGTTGCTGGTTTCCGCCGCCGCCGGAGTGGGGGTTTCCCGTTTTCATGGAAAAGATGATGAACATGCCCGCCAGCGCGATGAGCAACGCGAACACGGGGCGCGAGGTGCGCATTTGGAAACGCCGCAGGCTGTCCGCGATGACGGGGCCGAGGTAGAGGATGAACAAGATGGCAAGCGCGGCGCATAATATGATAGCGAACGCGGGATGCGGCGTGCTCGGAGAGCCCGCCCTACCCGTATTTTCATTTATAATGGACAACGTAGGATAGGCCTCCGGCCTGTCATGGATGTGTTCATACGTCTCCGTGACAGGCCGGAGGCCTATCCCACGGGTGAACTCGGCGACAAAACCCGCGGCGAGCAATCCCAGCAAGCCAATGGCCAGGCAAAGGTTCAAAAAGCGTTTCATGTGGTTCATGGGCGGAATTTTCTTGATTTTTTTCACTTTAAAATGAAAACCGTGCCGAATTGCCCATAATCATGGAGCCGCGCGGCGCGCATTGAAGTCCTCTCCTGGCTCGTCGAGGGGCGGATTCCCGGGATGCTGTACCGAACCGCCAGCACGCGCTCCATCGCCCGAAGCGCGGATTCCGGCGAGGTTTCCATGCCAGCCACTGAATCTTCCGCGCCACCTAGCAACGAGATATGGTGGATCTCTCCCTGCAACGTCCTTTTCCAGGACGCCAAACCGGGGTCGCCGGCCACCACCATGTCGCGCAGGGGAACCTCGGACGGGAGAACAAAGGTGACCACCTGCCAAACCCCGGCCTGAAGTTGGGCGCCGGGCACCCCGTTCACGAAAACTTCCACCCCCTCCGCGGAGCCGATGCGATTCCAATGGCCGAGCGCGCCGCCGCCGGGCCGGTTCGCGAGCCCGACCAAACGTTCCCCCGTGAGCAACGCCGCGCGAACGCCCAGCACGTGCGGTTTGACGACAATGACTCCGGCGACGACCGTTTGGTTGGACACCGTTTCCGCCTCCGGCCGCAAACCGCAACCCTCGGGCCCGCCGATGTTGGCCAACGCATCCGCGCCCTCCAGCCAGTCTTCCTGTAAAAATTCAAGCTCGACGCCTTGGCGCGACGTCCATTTCGTGACGGCGTTGGTTTGCGCGAATCCGTTGGATTCAAGGATGACATTCGTGGACGTAAAACCGCCCGCCTTGCAGTCCCATTGCCCCACCACATGCTGGGCGTGGCACGTCCAAAGACTTGCCACGAAGACGAAGAGGATTGTTTTTAGTAACATGACCGAAACCTTTTTGGGGTTATTGTTTACGAGAGGTCTATCCATTTTGGAAAGCACATCCCTGAAAAATGTACGTCTCTAAATAGGCCTACCACAGCCTGAACAATACTAACAATTTCAAGAGACGTGCTAAAAAGCACGCTCTCGCAATCGTAGTATCGTTGTAGTGAGTGGTAGTTCATTTAGGAAACACGTCTGTGCGCCAAGGCACATGCCCCGGCTACGGCTGAAGAAACACATTATGCGTTTTTTCCGGTTGATTGTCAAATTTTGAAAATGGGTATTTTTAGGGGAGGGCGGTTGTTTTTTGTTGGCGATGGTTTCACGCGGAGGCGCGGAGGACGTGGAGATTGCAAAATCATCGTGGACTTGTTGTTTTTTTAATGAGAAAAAATTGATGTCCGCGCCCCTTGACGTGGCGGCGGTGATGTGGTAGTTTTCCTGTTGCCGACCGAATTTCGGCTGGCGGAAAAATCCCCATGGAGAACCGCATGAAGAAAATCATCCCTTCTTTGTCCGCCGTGTTGCTGGCAACACTCGCGGGAGCGCAGAGCGAAATGCGCATTTCGTTCCCCGGTTACAACAACCGCCCGGAAAGCCTTTTCAATTTTCCCGCGCGGGTCACGTTCGCCGACAACATCGGCGGGAGCGGGTTCTCATTCGCGGGGCATGCGTTCCTGGACGAGAACGGCTTTGACCTGCGCTTCCACGACGCGAAGGGCGACCCGCTCGACTATGAAATCGACACGTGGGACACCAACGGCGTGTGCGTCGCGTGGGTGAGGGTGCCGGAAATCAGGCCCGACGGGTTGACGCACATCACGGCCTCGTGGGGCGACCCCGCCCACGCGGGCCGGCTCCCCTGCACGACCAACGGCGCGGTGTGGGCGGACGGGTTTATCATCGTCCAGCATTACAACGAAACCGACGGAACGGTCCGCGACTCGAGCGGCAACAACCACCACGGGTACATCGCGCACAAGTCCGGCGCGCCCGTGTCCGGAATCGCGGGCCGCGCCGCAAACCTTTCGGCCTCGGCCGCGCCGGACGGCCGCGAAAACTGCATCGTCATCAACCACCGCAACGGCGTTTTGAACATGGGCACGGACCCCAACACGCACGGCGTCCCGATTAACGGCACGGGCGAGTGGACGATGAGCGCGTGGTTCAAGGGCCTGCTGGGACCCGGGGTCACCACCCCCGCCGGCGACACCTGGCGCACGCTCACGCGCGGGCCCACGGCCCACCACCACATCATTCTGGAATACGACAGTTACAAATTGGGCGCGCACACGGCCGGCATCAATGGGGGCTTCGGCCAGGCCGGGACGGCGACGCTCGCGCCCGACCCCGCGCCCGGCGTTTGGCGCCACATCACCGCGGTCGGCAAGGACGGCAAGACATCGTATTACGTGGACGGCGCGCTGCTGGGAACCGGGGACTTCAAATGCGACGTGGACCTTTTTGCCGTCGGCGGATTCCAGGGCCTATCCAACGGGGCGGGCAACCAAAACCCCGTGCCCAAGCAAAAGTTCGCGGATTATTTGGACGAGTTTCGCGCGGCGGGGCACGCGCGCTCGGCGCACTGGGTGTGGGCGTCGTTCAAGAGCGAGGGCGGCGACCCGGCGTTCACGGCGTACCACGGGCCGTTTGCCAAGGGGGAATTGGCGGCCCTCCTCGCGGTGGAAAAAACGCCGCAGGCCGCGGGCAACGCCGCGGTCCCGGCGTTCGGGACGCACTTCATCACCCACGCCACCGTGGACGCGTCCATTGACCCGGTGTGGACGAACGCGGCGGGGAACGTCCTCGCGGTCGCCACGGGCTGGAAGACGTTCACCAACGACGCGAGCCTCGCCTTCATTCCCGCGGAATCCGGCAACACTCTTTCCTTCACTTACGCGAACCCGGGCGTCACGGGGAAAATCGTATGGGAGTTCGCGGTCAGCAACCGGGTCGCCGCCACGGCGGGGCCGGGCGGGAGCGTGATTGGCAACCTGTGGGCCGGGGAGGCGGGGACGTTTGATTTGACGGCCGTGCCGGATTCGGGGCACGTGTTTTACAGATGGACGGGGGACGTGCCGGGGCCGTTGGTGGATTCCCCGTCGGTTTCACTGCCCGCCGCCACGCCGCTCGCGGTGCGCGCGTCGTTTTACCCGCTGCCCGCGGGCGACACGCAACACGTCGCGCCGAACGGCAACGACGCGAGCAACGGGCTTTCGTGGGCGAGCGCGAAGCTGACCCTCCAGGCGGCGCTCAATGAGTTCGACCCGTCCGGCGGCACGGTGCTGCTCGCGCCGGGCCAGTACGGCGTGAACAACCCGTCCGCGCCGCCCGCGCCGGGGGCGCCCGGCACGAGGTCCGCGATCACGCTGGACACGCCGGTCACGGTGCGCGGCGCGACGGGCAACGCGGCGGACGTGCTGGTTTTCCGAAACGCGGGCGAATTGCGCGTCTTCAACATTGACCACCCGGGCGCGTCCGTGGAGTTCGTCACCGTCGCCAACGGGGCAAACCCCCACGAGGGCAACGAGACGCCGGGCGTCAACATCCGCATCGGCCCGAACGGCGGGACGGTCGCGGATTGCGTCATCCAAAACGGCAACGGCGACGTGTGGTTTGGGACCGCGGGCGGAAACATCGCGCTGCTGGGCGCGGACGCGCGGCTGCTGCGGAGCGTCGTCCAGGGCGGCACCGCCCGTTTCGGCGGCGGGGTTTACATGACGGCGGGGCGCGTCGAGTCGTGCCTCATCATCGGCAACCGGAATGAGAACGCCTCGCGGCCCGACGCGTCCAGCGCGGGCGGTTCGGCGGCGCGGGTGGCCGGCGGCGTGCTCGCCAACTGCACCCTCGCGCGCAACCTCGGGACGAACGGCGGCGCGGTGAACGTGACCGGCGCGGGCCGGGTCGTGAACTGCGTCATCGTGGACAACACCACGCTGCACAATCCCCCGGCCGCGGGCGGGACGGTGTACTGCGGCGCGGGACAGGAAGCCCTTTTTACCCATTGCGTGGCGGACCTGTTTCTCAACGGCACCTGCCTCACGACGGAGGACGGCTTCGGGTTCGTGGACGCGGCGAACAACAACTACCGCCCGACCGCCGCGGCGCTCGCGCGCGACGCGGGGACCAACGCTTACGCGCCGTTTGAGGGGACCGACCTCGACGGCAAACCGCGCGTCCTGGGCGCCGCCATTGACGCGGGCTGCTACGAATACCCGGACGACGGTGTGACGCTGGACGTCGCGTTCGACGCCGTTCCGCGCCGCCACGCCGTGCCCGTCGAGGTGGCCTTCACCGCCGTGGTCGTGAACGCCGCCGCGCCCGTCGCGTACGTGTGGGAGTTTGGCGACGGCGCGGTGGAAACGACCGGCGTCCCCTTCACCACGCACGAATACACCACGCCCGGCAGCCACACGGCGCGCGTCACTGCGACGGCCGCCAACGGCGTGGTTTCGCGGACGGTCGCCGCGTTCATGCACGCCGCGCCCGCCGTGATCCACGTCCGGCAGGGCTCCGCGAGCCCGGCGTTCCCGCACGACTCGTTCGCCAACGCGCTGCCCGACATCCCCGGGGCCCTCGCGCTCGCGGGGGCGGGAAGCGTCATTTTGATTTCCAACGGCGTGTACTCCGTCTCCTCCCGGCAGCACATGAACCTCCCGGCCGTGCTGCGCGGCCTCACGGGCAACCCGTGGGACGTCAGGATCCAGCATGATTGGAACGTGCCCGGGGGCGTTCGGAACGGGCTCCTCCGGCTCAACCACCCCGGCGCGCGGGTGGAGGGCGTGACGCTCGCCAACGGCAACCTCAACGTCGGGGACGAATACGGCGGCAACGTCCATCTGTTCGGCGGCGGCACGGTTTCCAACTGCGTCATCACCGGGGGCGCGACCCACGAGTGGTTTACCAGCGGCGGCGGCGTGTACCTGAACCACGCGCAGGGGCTGGTGACCCACTGCGTCGTCACCGACAACAGTTGCGGCGTCGGGGGCGTCAATTACGGCGCGGGAGTCGTGATGCTCCGCGGCCGGCTCGAGCACAGCCTCATCTCCGGCAACCGGTCGCAAACCGGCAACAACGACAACCCCGCCTGCGCCGGGGGCGTCGGCATCCGGGGCGGCAGCATGGTCAACTGCACCGTCGCGGGCAACTCCGGCCAGCACAACGGCGGCGTCCACGCCACGGGCGGTTATGTGCTCAACACCGTGGTCGCGGGCAACACGTCCGTGAATTACAACCTTGACGACCGCCGCGAATGGGGCGGTTCCGCGCCCGGCGCCTTTACCAACTGCTGGTCCGGCACCGGCGCGGCCATCAACGGCTTCTGCTTCTTCGCGCCCGTCTCCTCGCTCCTCGCCGACGCGCCCAAGGGCGACTACCGGCCCGGGCCCGGCTCGCTCCTCATTGACGCCGGGGCGCCTATCCCCCACCCCGTCGCCGTGGACCTCGACGGCAAGCCGCGCTTCACGGGCAACGGCGCCATTGACGTCGGGTGCTACGAGTTCGACGACTCCGTGCTCAGCGTCAGCTTCACCGCCACGCCCGTCAGCGGCTTCACCCCGGTCGAGGTGGAGTTCACCGCCCACGTCAACGGCGTGGACCCCGCGCTGGTCCAATACGACTGGGACTTCGGCGGCGGCATGTCGGCGACCGTCGCCGGCTTGCCCGTGACCACCAACGAGTACGCGTCCGGCGGCATTTTCGACGTCACGCTCACCATCACCCACGCGGGCCAAACCGCCTCCTTCACGCGCGAAAAATACCTCCGCTACGCGCCGCGCGTCCTCCACGTCAAGAAGGACAACGGCGGCTCCATCCCCTTCGAGAGCGAGGCCAACGCCGCGTCCACCCCGCACGAGGCGTTCGCGCTTGCGATTCCCGGCTGCGAAATCATCCTCCACCCGGGAACGTACCCCATCCCCTCCACCGTCAACATCTCCATCCCCCTGCGCGTGCGCGGCGCGACCGGAAACCCCGCGGATGTGGTGTTTGAAAACGCCGTCCCCTGGAGCGGCAACAACGACGCGCGCGTGCTCATGCTCAACCACAAGGACGCGTGGGTGGAGGGAATCACCCTGCACGGCGGCTGGTCCCGGTCGCAGCAGGGCGGGAACCTCTACATCGGCGCGAACGGCGGGACCTTTTCCAACGGCGTCATCCGAAGCGGGTTTTGCTGGGAATGGGTGGGCTCCGGCGCCGCGGTCGGCATGGCCGGCGCGGACGCGCTCGTCACACACTGCGTCATCACCAACAACTCGACCCGCGGCGCCCTTGGCTTCGGCGAGCACAAGGCTATCATCGACATGAGGGGCGGGCGTCTTGAAAATTGCCTCGTCACCCGCAACTTCCCCGACCCCGCCTACAACATGCCGTCCAGCGTCATCCGCGTGTACGGCAGCAGCGTGGGCCCCGCCTCCCACATCCGCAACTGCACGATTGCGGGCAACACCATGAGGAGCAACGGCGCGGTGTGGTTCGAGGGCGGCCCCACGTCCACCTTCACGCATTGCGTCATCGCCGGCAACACACCCGTGGACGGCGGCGGCAAGGTGTGGGGCGGGGATTGGAACGGGCCGAACCGGTTCACGGAGTGCGTGGCGGACGAATTCCTCAACGGCACCTGCCGCGAGGCGGAGGCAACGGACCTCTTTAAAAATTTCGCCGCGGGCAATTATATAATCAAAACCGGGAGCCAGGCGGTGGACATCAGCCCGCGCCTTTCACCGCAGCAAATCGCGGCCCTTCCCGCCGTGGACCTCGCGGGCAGGCCGCGCGTCATCAACAACCGCGTCGACGCGGGATGCTACGAAAGCCCCGCCCCCGGCACCCTGTTGCTGGTGAGGTGAAAATTCATTGAAAACGACGGGGATCGGGGGGAACGACGGGAACGATTTTATCGAGTTTCGCTCCCCTCGTTCCCCCCGATTTTTTCGTTCCCCTCGTCCTGTTTCAACCTAAATTCCGTCGCCCTTCCGCCCCAAACCCGCTTTCTTGACTTTTTTTCCGAAATTGGCTATCTTTTCTTTTTTCACTTGTTCGGAAAATCCCATGGAAAATGCCGCACCCAAAATCACCGACTACGCGACCGTCGAGGCCCTCTGCGACGGCGTGCCGGTGTATTCGTTTGACCACCTGGTTTACATCCACGGCCAGGGCCCGGAACTGTGCCCGGGCATGGTGTGGCAGGACGGCAACACGCGCCCCGCGAAAAAAATCACGTTGAAAAAAACGTGGGACATCAAAAACAATTTCGTCGGCTCCTGCCACGAAATGACGCCGCGCACAAAATGGGTGGACTCGCAGCCGCACCTGCCCATCCATTTGATCGACGGCGACCCGTCCACCATTTGGTCCAGCTTCGAATGCCATTCCCCCGACGCCCACCCGGAGTGGATCCGCATCGACCTTCCGGTGGAGCGGCCCGTTTCGGAGGTCGCAATCACCTGCCTGTGGAATTACATGGGCAGGACCAACGGCTTCCGCACCCGGCCCCGGTGGAACTTCGGCAACTCGATGCCGCGGGAAGTAGAGGTCCGCGTCAGCCGCGACGCGCGGCAGTGGGAAACCGTCTACGCGAACAACGACGTGCCCGAGGACGCCGACGGCCTGCGCATGCCGTTCGCCGAACCCAAACTCGCGAAGCAAATCTGGATTCTCGCCCGCCGCTTCACGCAGCAGGGATACGAGGGCTACATGTTTTCCATCAACGGCGTGGAGGTGCGGGACCCGGCCGGAAACAACCTCGCGCTGGTGTCGAAAGGCGCGGGCGTTACGGTGTCGTCGGTGTCCAACCACCACAATTCGGAGCGCCATTCCGCGAACAGCCTGTGGGGGCCGCTGCAATACGAGCTGGGCAACAAGTGGACGAAGATCGGCAGCGACAACGGCTCGAGCCTCTGGTGTTTCACGGAGCTCGAAAAGGGCGCGCTCAAGGTGGACGCGGACCTCGACCAGGCCGTCACCGACGCCGTCCGCAACGGCATCAACGTGATCATGACCCTGGACTTCAAGGGCAACTGGCTCTACGAAAACCCGCCGCGCAAAACCAACTGGCTGGAGGCGCGGTTCCGCGAAATCAACGAGTCGTACCTGTGCGGCGTCGCGTTCGTGGACGACAGCCCGGAGATGTTCGCGGGCTACCTCCGCTGGGTGGAGCACATGGCCAACCATTTCAAGGACCGCGTGGCGGTTTTTGAAATCGGCAACGAATGGAACGGAAGGAGGGGCGACCGCTCGGTGGAGTGGTACAAAACCGACATCTTCGAGCCCACGTACGCCGCGATAAAAAAGGCCGCGCCAAACGCGAAGATCGCCATGGGCGGAACCGCGTACATGCCGGTCGGCGAATTGCTCCGCGTGCTGGGCCCGGGCTGGGACGACGGCCGGCCCCCCGTCGCGCAACGCGTGGACGGCGTCTGCTGGCACCCGGCGGACATGCCCGACCAAACGTACTTCGACAAGGCCCGGGCGTTTCGAAGGGAGTGCGAAAAATTCGGCTTCCGCGGCGCGTACTTCGCCAGCGAAATCTACGCCGGCGCGGCCTACCCGCCGGGGCCCGACCCGACCGGAAAAAACCAGTACCGCATGTCGGACATCCAGGAGGCGAAATACCTTTCGCGCAGCCTTACCGGGCACGGCGCGCTCAACATCGAGGCGGGAAGTTGCCACGTGCATTTCACCGGGTTCCCGCATCCCCAGGCGCTGTGCCGCACCACCTGGCCGTCGCAACTCGGCGCGCCGAGCCAGCCCAAGCCGTCCTACTACTGCACCCGCAACATCGCCACGGCCATGGACGATTTTTACGAGGCCGCCTTCCCCGTCGAATTTTCCAACGGCGCGGGAATCATCCATTTTCCCTTGGAAAGCGGGGACAAAAAACAGTTGATGGTGGCAACGTGGCTGCAGGCGCCACTGGCCGACGACATCGCGGAACAGTCCACGGACGTCCTCCTGCCGGGCATCCCCTGTGGCAAGGCCTGGGTCGTTGACACGCTCAACGGCACGGAGCAGGAGCTGGACGTCGCGCATGAAAACGGCGCCACGGTCCTGCGCGGCATGAGGATCAAGGACTATCCCGCGTTGATTCGTTTTTTGAAAGCGTAAGGAAACACGAACATGTTCTATGCGTTATTGCTGGCGGTCTCGATCGCAATCAACACGTCCTACAACGGCGTCAACAGCCGCGCGGGCAAGAAGTGGCTGGCCGGGACGGCGGACCGCTTTTTCTACCTGGGCCTCGTGTTCGCCGCCGGCTCCGTGGTCACGCTGGGGTTCATGCTCGCGGAAGGCGCGGCGATGTCGGCGTACACGCTCGCCATGGGCGCGTTTTTCGGCGTGTGGCACGTGGCGACCACGGTGATGCTGGTGCGCGCCCTGACGCTCGGGCCGCTGGCGCTGGTCAATTTGATTGTGTCCTGCTCTATGGTGATTCCGACGTTTTCCGGGCTGCTCATTTGGGGCGAACCGGTGGCGGGCCCGCAGTGGGCCGGCGTCGCGCTGATGGTCGTCGCGCTGGCCCTGTGCGCCGACGTCTTTGGCAAAAACAACGCCGGGGGAAGCCGGCACTGGCTGGCGGTCGGCTTGTGCGCGTCCGCGATGACCGGCGCGCTGGGCGTGTTGCAAAAGACATACCAAAAATCCGATTATTCCGGCGAGATGGCGGGGTTTATCGCCGTCTCCTTCGTGGTGAGCGCGGCCGGGGCGTTTTTGGCCTGGCGGTTGTGCCGCAAACGCGGCGAACCCGCGGCTGAAAAACCCCGTTTCGCATGGGGATTTTTCACGGTCGCGGCCGGGGCGGGCGTGCTGGCCGGGGTGTTGAACCACTTGAATTTGTTCTTGATCGGCGTCCTGCCCGCGGTAATTTTTTTTCCGGTGTGCAACGGCGGCACGATTTTGTGCTCCGCCGCCGTGGGCCGGCTGTTGTTCAAGGAAAAAATGACCCGCGCGCAGGGACTGGGCTTCGTGTTGGGCCTGGCCGCGATTTTGCTGCTGGGCAATGTGGTGGATTTGCTTTCGGCGCCCCGGTAAAACAAAATGAACCGCGTCATGGTTTGGGGGACCAATTCCGGCTCTGGAAAATCCACGTTCGCGCGGTTGCTGGGGGAAAGGCTGGGCATCGAGCCCGCGCACCTGGACCGCATCGCGTGGAAACCCGGCTGGGTCACCGCGCCCGACGAAGAAATCCGCGCAAAGATTCGGGAAGTCCTCGCGCGCGAGCGTTGGATTTTGGAGGGGAGTTATTCCCGGCACTTGTTCGACGAACGCCTGCGGCACGCCGACACGGTCGTCTTCTTCGACGTCAACCGGTTCGTGTGTTTTTACAACGCCGTTAAACGGCGTTTCCAGTACCGCAACCAAACGCGCCCCGACATGGGCGCGGGCTGCCCGGAAAAATTCGACAGGGCATTCGCGTGGTGGATTTTGTGGCAGGCGCCAAGGAGCCGCAAACGCAAGCTCGGCGTGATGGAAAACCTCACGGGCAAAAACGTCGTCCTCATCAAAAACCGCAAACAGGCAAACGCCTTTTTGGCAAGTGTGTGATGCCAACACGATTACGACGGCTCGACGGAGTCTCGCCCTCCATTGTTAATCATTCAACTTGAAATTCCAATGTTGGAGGGCGAGACTCCGTCGAGCCTGATTAGGAGATGCGTCAATGTCAAGTTTAAACGCCGTACGATGCATAATTTATGGAAGCGCTTTAACGGAACAGTTCTTCCGCGTTGGCGCGAGTGGCCTCGGCGAGAAGGGGCGCGGGGATTTTACGGCATTG
>Ga0123353_10012553_pt1 | contig 12057 bp, 7 predicted proteins | sample TergutLab28metaG_3_FD_92763 | JGI IMG/M metagenome (GOLD analysis project Ga0123353, IMG submission 92763) | Labiotermes labralis P3 segment gut microbial communities from Petit-Saut dam, French Guiana - Lab288 P3 | ecosystem: Host-associated > Arthropoda: Insects > Digestive system > Gut ... | reverse complement strand
GTTCAGGAGTCACTGGACAGACACTTTCCCGATATACAACGTATTGCCAGAGTCCGGCATAAAGACCCGAAGCACTACGTCCATTATCATCCCAGCATGGCGTATCTTTACGACTTGATGGGCGAGTCGTTGAAGGACTGGTACAAGTTCACGATCGTCCGAAACCCCTGGGACAGGCTCGTGTCCTTGTACACTTACTGGCGGCGTATGGACACGAAGACGTTTGCCGATGTGTCGTTCGACCGATTCCTTACGCACTGGCTAGACGACCAGAGGGATCGGTTCGGTATGACGCAGTGGGAATACTGCTCAAACGACGACGGCAAGTTCCTCATCGACCAGGTCTACCGCTTCGAGAACTTCGCCGAAGAGTATCCGAGACTCATGCAGCGGATCGGTGTCGAAGTCGACATCGTGCCACACACCAATCAAACGGCCAGGGAGCACGCCCATTACAGCCACTACTACACGGATGACCTCGTCGAGTTCGTCGCGAAACGTTACGCCAAGGACTGCAGGGAGTTCAAGTACGAGTTCGAGGACAGGCGAGAACGTAAGCACGTCGCAAGACCGTCGAAGATGGTCCACATCTGCACGGTCCATCACGAAGACTTTCGCTGGGCGGACATCCAACTCCGATACCTGAGAAAGAACCTGAAACGGGACTTTCGTATTTACGCGGATACGCCGGACGGCAGTACATACAACGGCAGCTATTTTTATTCGCAGCACGTAAAGACACGGGAGCCCTGGCCTTCGAGAGACCACGCTACGAAGCTAGACAAACTGACTGACGTCGTTCTGGACGTGGCGGACGACGACGATCTCATAATGTTCTTCGACGGCGATGCCTTCCCGATCGCCCCGATGGACGACTACTTGGACAGCCGTCTCGGAGAGTACCCTATGCTTACGGTCTGCCGAAAGGAGTCCGTGCCCTACTTCCATCCACACCCGTCGTTCACTTGTGCGACGGTCCGGTTCTGGAAGGAGCTAGGATCGACGTGGCAGCCGCGATACGGTAAGTCGGTGAACCACAACGATACAGGTTCGCAACTGAAAGACAAGATGGAGCGGCTGGGGGTGAAGTGCTACCCGTTGCTGAGGACCAATAAGAATAACCCCCATCCGCTATGGTTCGGCATCTACGATGACCTCATCTACCACCACGGTGCGGGGTTCCGACTTCCCATCTCCAAGTTCGAGGCGGCGGATGCGGGCGGAGTCTGGAATGACGACATAATCATGGCCAGGCCCGAGTTCAAGGCAAAGCAGGAGATTCGAGGGCAGATGTTCGAGACGATCAAGCGAGACCCGGAGTTCTATAGACAATTGCAAGTCGAGGCGACGTCATGAAGCAGTCAATAAGACTACCTATGGAGGTTTTGCAGCAGATGGGTCAGGGTGGTAAAACCGCCGACACCAAGAAGATGGTCCTCTATGTCGACGGCGAGCGATACGGTTTAATAGAGTTCTTGCTGTCGGAAAAATTCGTCCCGAAGCAGCGGACGAGATTTCCCGGCTACGGCCTCGTACAGATCGTAGCCGTCACGGAAGACAGACTGGACTGTATTAGAATCAAGGAACCTGAAAATGGCGAAAGCACGGAAAGCGAGCCCGAAATCCCCGTCCATCAAGCAACCCAAGAAGACCGTCAAGAAGACCCAACCGACCAAGTCGCAACCTATCAGCCCCCCAGCCAACAGGCCCCTCGAAGTGGAGACGGACCCGGACAACATTCGATACCAGTCCGAGGTGCCGGGCCTGATGGAGATGTTCTACGTGAACTACCGCCGCAAGCTGGCAACTGTCAACGCGGCACGTCTTGCGGAAGGCAAACCACCAGTGGACGTAGAGAAGAACCTGCGGTGCGCCCGACCCTTCACCGATTTCTGTGAGAAGTTCCTGAAAGACTTCCCGTCGGTTCAGACGTTCCCTGTGACGGGCGGTATCGGTATCGTGTTCGCCAACTACGAACGCTGTGTCATAGGGGCCAACGGGGCGGACGACAAGGACATGCAGCCGAGCAACTTCATCCCCATTACGCAAGGCAAAGGCGGCATAATGGACGACATGGAGCCAACGAACTTCCGCCAGATTTAACAAAGGTCATGTAGATGTTGCCACTGTATAAGGTCGACGAAGTCAAGCGTCTTCTCGACGAGGGAATGTCGCAACGGTCCGTGGCAAAGGCGACGGGCGTCAGCCGGAGTTCTGTCGGCTATATCAGGGATGGAGCCTGGGATCGGCGTTTCCTGCGAAGCAAACGTAGCGTGATTGAGACGTCGCCCATCGTCCCGCAGGCTAAGTGCCCCGAGTGCGGTGTCCTAGTCGAGATGCCCTGCCGGGCCTGCCGGGCAAGGCTGATACAGATCGACAGGCGAAGTAAACCGGGAGGACGGCAGCCGTTTAGCGAGCCAGAATCCTTGGCGATTGGGTTGGACTTGGAGCCCGCGGAGATGGTACGCTACCAACAAGTACGATCCCGCGTGCAGTCCGATCCGTTAAGAAAAGGGGTCGCATCCCTCAGAGAGGTGCGACGGCTGTCGATGGCCAGCGAAAACGGATTGTTATTTGAAGACGGGGCGACATGAACTATGATGGCGTTACGGCCAAACTAATACCTAACGGATTCTCAATAAGCATGGAGGCTTAGTAATGAACATTGTTGCTCTTATGGCCAAGGAAGCGGCCGACCTTGCGGTGTACGGCGAAGGACTCGTTAAGTTCTCCTACGACTCTGGAGTCGATCCGGCTGTCGTAGTGAAGGTGGCCAGCTTTATCGGCTGTGACGCTATCGAGCTTGTCAAAGCCGCCTACGTCGTTCCCGATGCTTTCTACGGTCTGCTCGAAAAGCTGGGAATGCAACCTTACGACCGAAACGCGGGCTTTGAGGACCTTCGAGAGCGAATCGGCGATGCCGGCGTAAAGCCAGCAATCGGCGGGGCGAAGCTGCCTCGTACTCAACGGGCCATTAAAGACCCCGGCGATAACCTCCAGACGTTCGTGGATCGGCACAAAGAGTTGCTGACTCCTGGAAGCAATCCGGCCACTGCTATTGCGGAAGGCGCGAATCGGCGGGCCGGTTTGACGGACCCGTCTAAGGCACTCAAGCTACAGTTGGCGAACCAAGAAGCCGGCGGCTCAGGGACATCGGCCAGTATCGTTCGACAACTGACCAAGAACCAAGCCAAACCGACAGGTACGCCTGGGATGGCGGCGAACAAAGCAAACTGGGATGCGATCAACGACGAGGTCAGTCGACTTGCTGCGGCCAACGCGGCCATCCCGAAGCCAGCGAGTCCGATCGCAGGCGAGATGGCGGCGAAACTGTCGCAGAAGCCAATCAAGCCCCAAGCCGTTTTGGACATGGCGAAGACCGACCCGGCACAAGTTCGTGCGAGGATCGCGGACGCTACAGTACCTTCCGAAGGGCGAGCCATCCAGTCGCGGATCAACCGTCGATTCGGTCTCGACGGCCGGCTGAACGACGACGCAGTCAACCTGCGAAATCAGTACAGAGGGATCGAGTCGGCCCAGCGGGCGGCGAACGAGGCAAGAGTCGCGACGAACGTGGCTCGGGCCGGTCGCAGTTCTATGGATCGATTGCGGGCCGCTCCGTTGCGTGAGCTTCAACGTCAAGGCCGTGTGGCCTTCAAACGCTACCCTGGCCGTACCGCTGGCGTGCTTGGTGCTACTGCTGTCGGGTCTGCGGGTCTGGCTGCCTTAGCTAGCAAGCTGCGGGGTGGTGGCGAGGGCGGAGCCGGCGAGATCGCGGCGTTGTCGACACCTGCTTCCGAAGCCGTAACGGGCGGCGGGGACAGCGGTGGGCTGCTAGGCGCTGCTGGCCGTCATCCTTACGCCACTGCGGCGTTGTTAGGTGCTGGCGGTCTTGGAGCCTACGGTTTGCACCGGATGCGTAGCCGGAAGAAAGAGGAGGAAGAGGCCCCTCGCGGTCGTCGCCGTAAGGCTGCGAGCGATGACGGGTACACTCGTTACATTCGTCGCCAAGAGTTTCTCAAGGAAGCTCGCGACACCGTCAGACACAACTCGATCGTGATCCTCGGCCGTTGCCTGGAAAAGGCCGCTGCCGCGAACCCAGACCAGAGCCGGTCGTTGCGAACCGTCCACGCATCGTTGCTGAACGGCCGTAACCTGCCGAACGCGATGAAGGCTGGGTTCCCCAAGATGTCGAACGATCAGCGTTACGAGTTGAGTTGCGTGCTGACGAAGGTCGCGTGGGACGACTTCGTCAAGGAGGCGGCTGGGGCTTGCTGCAAGCAAGGCAAGTCAGAGTTCCCGAAGACCGACGGGAACACCCGGTACGTGACTCGCGAAGAGTACGAAGGTCCTGGTCGCAGCGATCGTGAAGCCGCGTTGGGTCGGTCGCACGGCCGCATGAAAGCCAGCTACGATTACCAGAAAGAGGCTAGCATCGGCTCTGCGATAATGGGCGGTATTCGCCGTGGTAGCGATCTGCTCGGAAAAGGCGTCAGCCGTATAGGCGGTGCTGCTGCGAACTACGGCACGCAGGCGATCGATAGGGGTGCCGACATGCTGATGGCGGGAAACCGTTTCGGCGGTAAGGCACTGATGAAGGGCGGCGACATGCTACAACGCGGTGCTCAGGCGTTCGCTAACGGTGGTGCTGCATCGAAGGCGGCCCTAGGCGCGGGCGTACTGGGTGCGGGCGCGTTGGGTGCCGGTGCCATAGGCCACGGTATCTCTAACGTTGCCGGCAATATTGCGGACGGCAACTACGGACGCGCGATGACGGGAGGTATGATGCCGCGGGCTCCGCAGCAACAGCCGTCACAACAACCACAGATGCCTCCGCAACAACCACAGATGCCTCCGCAACAACCGCAGCAGGCACCGATGCGATGACTTTGATTTGAGCGTCCAGGGCCCTGATGCGATCCCCAGCGTGTCAGCGGCCCTCGGACCCTCTGCTTGAGGACGATATGACTACCGCAGAAACAACTAAGCCAACATACTTGAGACCTCGCGATCCGCCTTTCGGCCGGTTGACGATGTCGTTCGATCGTTTGAAGATCGACAATCTCGCGTGTTCGGAGCTTGAAATCACGGATGGTCCTCATCTCGTCGCTCAAGGTGTAAAGCTCTATAACCCGCTCGAACAACCGACTCCGCTGAAAACGAACTACGCAATTCGAGCCGTGATGCGGGAGAACGAGAAGCGGGCTGAGCGTCGAGCGTCGGGCGCAAAGAAGTCCATCTTCGATCCGACGGAACCTACCGACACTGAGATTACTCGCGACGTCATCGAATACACGTTCAATATCGAGCGTATCGACGGTAGCAAGGACGAGATCGTCGATCTGATCGAGAAGCTTCAACCGCACGGCGGCTCGAACGTCTGGATCGAATGCTTCAAGGAAGACAAGCCCGTCGGCGAGATTCGCGAAGACAGGTATTTTGACGGTCGCCTGTTCATAGGTCACTGCGTCCTGACACACGTCGGCGGAGTCGCGTGGTCGGATTCGGACGACAGGGTTGCTCTGCTCGACGTGCAGATCGTCAACTCCGACTGGTTCTTCTATGGCGGTGAAGCGGCACGCAACAGTAAAAGGTGGCGCGTACTGTTCGAGGAAGCGAAGGGAACGTAATTCCGGTTGTGGTCATGGAGGACCAGCATGACGGAAGAGAATCAAGCAACCGGAGATACGTCGCGAGGAGTCGGTGACTTCGATCGTCACGGTGCCAACTACTTTTCGGCTCCCGCGAATACAGCCGGCGGGTCCGTCTACGGGGGTCCGACCGCTAGACCGCTCGCTCCGGCACTGACACCGCCGAAGCCTATCTTGAAACCGCAGCCACTCGCTACGACTGCCGGTATCCAGCAAGCCGCCGCCAAGATCGCCATGGACGCCCTTCTCGTCAAGTGGTCGAAGCGTCTTGCGATCGGCGAGCTTCCCGACGACAAGAGGATGAAGCTGACGGGCGCCCGAGAGGGCAAGGACGCGATGAACGACCTCGACGACTACCAGCGAAGCGAGGCGAGGTCGAACTGGCGTGACTACTACAACAAGATGAGTTCCGACCTCGGAGCCCCCGAAGAGCCGGAAACCGATAAAGAGCGAGCCCGCCAGGCGATTGCCGCCGAACTCGGTGCGATCAACCTCTACGATCAACTGGCCGCGAAAACCGAAAACCCCGATCTCAAGGAGACACTTGAGGACGTCGCCCAGGAAGAGAAGGTCCACATGGGCGAGTTCTTGCAACGCCTTAACAAGATCGATCTCGAAAGTAAGCCGTCGATCCAGCAGGGCGAACGGGAAGCCGAGAAGGACTCGGCCGACGCCATTTACAAGTGGGCCCTCGACATCGGTAAGCCTGACTTGCCGTCGAAGGTGCTTACGCACTGGCCGACAGCCTACATCGATCAGACGATGAACATGGTCGCACCTGCGATCAGTTTGAAGACCTATGTCGACCCCGACGAGGAAGAACACAATCGCGTCGCCAAGGCGATCGATAAAGCGTCTCCGCAAGCCCTCAGTACGACCAAACTCAGGTACGGTGGATACGACGCGATCGACGACGTACTTTGGAAGAAAGATACGCCCAAGGGGACGCCCTGGTACGGCAAGCTCGGAGGTCGTGTCCTCCACAATCCGAGGACGGGTCCGCTCGGCAAGGTTCTAGGCTACGCGAGCTACGGTCCGAGCTACTTGGCTGCGACGTTAGGGCGAAGTCCGCACTACAACGCACAGACGGATACGATCGTCAATATGTACGATCTCCCGAGCGTGACGTCGCACGAACTCGGGCACGCGATGGATTTCAACAAACATCCAGTGCCGGACAAGCCTGGTTTCGAGGGCTCGCTCGAACGTATGGCGGCAGGGACGAAACGTGACCTGTATGGTATGGGGTACGGCGTACCTTTCGCCAATCTCTATTACGAATCCGAAGCGAATCGTCTCAGCCGCGAAGCTCTCGAAAAGACGTGGGGCGGCAAGAAAGACGAAGACAAGCTTCACAAGATCATGACGGATCGCGTGAGACATTTGTCGCCAGCTTACGGAAGTTATCTCGGTGCCGCAGGGATCACAGCCGCAGCGATGGCGGCCAAACACGGCATGATGGACTGGAAGACGTTCAGCAAGTTGCCGCTTCCGTTGATGGCTGCGGGCGTGTTAGGCGGGAAAGCTTACGGCTGGTATAAAGGCCGTAAGATGGACCGCGAACACGAAGAGCGAAAGAAAAAAGACAAGAAAGATCAGGAGAAAGAGAGCATGGACGCTGTCGTTTATAACTTAGCGAGGGTCGCTGCAATGCAGAAGGTCGCGGGAGCGGCGTCATTCGTTGATCCAGTTCGCGGGATCATCCCCGGTAAGAACAGGCTCCAGGAACTAGCGAGGCACGCGGCGTCGCGGAACAGTCCAGACATTGCCAAAGGTATAGTCCGACGGGCTACGATCGATAGAGCCTACGATATGAATAAGATAAACGCGAGACGTATCGAAGACTTGCGAGCCAGGTTGGCCGGACAAGGTGGCGGACCTGCGAGCGGCGGCAGCGTGGGTGCCGCATTATCGCGAGCAGGTATTACGGCGAATAATGTAGGGAGTATGTTTTAATCATGAACGAGATCGTTTACGAACTTGCGAGAGCGGCTGCACTCGAAAAGGTGGCCATGATGCTACCTCCGATGACGCCGGAACAGCAGACGCAAATCAAGGCGGTCTATGATGAGATGAAGAAGCGTCCGCAGGACTTCTCAATGTACGGTACGGGTGGGGCGTTGATGCGATCACAGCCTCGACCGCAGATGACGTTGGGTGGCCCGTCATTCCAGCAGTCGGCTGCGAGGCAAGGCATTACTTTTGGTAAGGACGGACCGCAGAAGATGGCGTCGTTCGCTCCCGCTCCGCAGGGTCCGCCTCGGGGAGCCTTGACGACGGTTCAGTATCAGCGCCCCAGAACTTTTATGGATCACGTAACGGGTCGCACGCCCGTGACAGGCACACCGACGTTTTTGGACAGGTTGTCGGGGCGATACAACCCTAATGCGACGTCGGACATGCTGAAACAGAAAGGGTACAAGAATAAGGCTATCTTGGGACTCGGAAGGGTAAGCGACGTCCTCAACAATGCGTCCGGCGACACGATGGGGATTCAGTTTTGATAAAAGAAAAACAACGTTTTACGATGAAGTTCGCCGCCTCGGTTCCTGGGATTCCTCCTCACTGGAAGATCGCACCTGGTCAACAGATGGGCAGCCCACAAGCGGCTCCGCCGCCGGTCGAGATGCCGCCGCCCGGAATCAAACCTCCTAACAAGTTGGTCGCACTTATGACGCCAGAACAAAAGCAGCAATACGTTAAAGAAGCTGGTGCTCCGCCTCCGCAAGGCGGTCCTCCTGGTGCCCCCGGTCCGATGCCTCCCAACACACCTCCCGGTGCTCCACCTCCTGGCGATCCGGCCGCCGGTGGTCCGCCTCCCGAAGGCGATCCTAACGCCCCGCCTCCCGGTCCGCAGCCCAACCAGTTGCAGCAGGCCATACAGCAGCCCGATCCAAACAATCCGGGTGCTCCGCCTCCCGGTCCAGGTCCGAACGAGATGAATCAGCCGCAGGGTCCACCTCCGCCGGAGATGGGCGGGGAGACGCCGCACGAGCAGCTACCGCCCGAGATTCGATACCGTCTGGCCCTCCAGGAACTCTTGAAAGCCAGACAGGAGGCGAAAGCGAGGCAGAAGAAGGGCCTCGTAAAGTCCGTGATGATGTCGGAGGTGGCACCGCAAGATAAGACAGCGGGACTCAACTGGAGCCGTATGTCGGCAGGGATGGGACGGGCCAGTCGAAAGCAAGGTCTGTACGATGACGTGCTGCATTCGCATATTCGACCACAGAAACCGACAGTACAGCCGCAGGTACAACCACAAGCACAGGTTCCCCAGCAGGAAGACCCGCTCCAAAAGGCCGCGAGCGTGTACAAGTATGCAGCGTCGAACAGTTCGGCGTTTAACGTACTGCGTCGCGTCGTGCCTATGGAGGATCGGCGAGACCTCGACGAGGGTGAAGAATCGCTCGTCCGTATGGGCAAGAATCAGATGATCCCGAACCCGATCTGGGGACCGGGCGATCCGATTGCCGAAGGTATGGCGAGTCCTTGGAAAGCTGGTATCGGTCGAGGGGCTTTGGCCGCCACGCTCGTAGGAGGCGGCGGCTTGGCTTTGAACAAGGCGTTCGGAGGTACGAACAGTCTCCGCGAGACGTTGCCTATCTTAGGGGCGGCGGGCGCCGCGGGTCTGGGCTACGGGGCGTATAAGGGACTCAGACGACACCAGAGAAACGAAGAGTTGGAGGAGGCGATGCGAAGACTCCCAAAGGGTGCGACGAAAACGGACCTCGACAGCCGCGAGGTTCTCATGCGAGCGATCGGCGATCGCTACGGCGCCAAGTTCGGCAACGACCAGTTCATGACTAAGCTGGCGAGAGGCTGGTACAACCCGTTCGGTTTCGGGTACTCGAACGACCCGCAGGAATACGCGCAGCAGGTCGCCGACGAGCGGCAAGCCGATCAGGAGAACATTCAGGCCAAGTATCAGTCGGGCAGCCATTGGTACAACCCGTTCAGTTGGGGATACGGCGAAGGCGAGGAAGCCGCGAAGAAGCGGATCATGGGCAACATGGACCCTCGTCAAGCTCAGGGCGAAGCCGGTATCCAAAAGCAGAAGCAATTCGATCAGTGGAAGCAAAACACGCAGATGCAGGCGAGAAACGACGCCAACGCGAATGCGGCGTCGGACATCGCGGCACAGCAGTCGTATGCGGCCTCTCAAGGTCGAGACGCTTCGGCACTCCAAAACTACAAGACGCAGATGCAGACGGGCCAGGATTCATGGAACACGAATGCCGTGGACCCGATCACAGGCAAGTCGCTCTATTCGGGCCCTGCCGGCGGTATGAGCAGTAACGCGATGGTTCGTAGCAACCAGCAGCAGCAGCAGAGGCAGGTGAACCAGGATCAGAGTGCAAACCAGTTTGCTAAAGACAACTCGGCCTATATGGGTCAGATGTCGGCGGATCAGCGGCAACAGATTCAGCGAGACACCGACAGCATTCGTCAAGGCAAGCCACCAGATCAAAACAGGGGCTTTGGACAGCCGACGCCGCAGAACGATCAGCAGCGGGGGTTCCGGCCTGGCGGCTTCGGTTCCTCGAAGTTCGGGTCGGATATGTCTTTCGCTCGCGGGTTCTTCTCTCGCTGCAAGGAGGCAGGGCTAGACGACGGGCAAATCCTGTCCTGCATCCATACGATCGAAGCGAAGTTCGGGAAAGAGGCTAGCGACGAACTCTATGCAGAACTGGAGGGGCAAGGCGGCGTCGACCGTCTTGCCGATACGTTTCGCGAGAAAACGGCTGCTCCTTGGGCTCGTCTAGCAAGCCTCGGCGCGAAAGCGTTGGCTACGGGCAAAAAGGTCACAGACGTGGGAAGCAAAGCTCTTGCCAGTAAGTGGGTCAACAACCCGGCGACTCGTGCGGCTTGGAAGGTCGGACGAACTGGTGCCTACGGCTACATCGGGTCGCAGACGGGCGATCAGATGATGGGCGGCGAAGAAGGATCGCTCCGCAACAATCTCGGACGCTACGGTGGTGCCCTTATCGGAGCCGCCGGCGGGTGGGCAGGACCTAAGACGAGAGCGGCCAGCAAATTGTGGCAGCCGATGGCGAGAGCCGCACAGGGAACGATCACGGGTTCGACTCTCGATGCGGCGGCCGACATGATGGGCGTTGATACTGGTGGCCACCTGGCTCAAGTAGGCGGCTGGGGTGCTATGGCGTCGCCGATGATGAAGCCGATGGCCCGTAAGATGCTCGGCGATAAAAACTACGGAGCACTTGCCAACAAGTACCGAAACAGCGTCATCGGGAAGGTCGGTGGAGGTGTGGGCGACTTCACTCAGGGGTTGAACACGTCGAGTCTGATGACCAGCGGCATCCCTGGAACTTTCGGAGCCGGTGCGGCCATGGCGGGCATGGACGCTATCGGCGGCGGTCTGTCGAAAGCCAAGATGTTGGGTATGGCATTCCCTGCGGTTACGGCGGGCGGGGCTCTGGGATACAACGCTATCAAGGACAAGGTCGGCGGCTACATACAGGATCAGGCGTATCAAGGATCACAGAGATTCGCCGACGACGCCATACGCAACGCGACGGGCGGCCGTTACGACAGCAATACGATCGGTAACGCTACGAGACCTTTCGCCAGCATGGCTCAAAACTTCCAAGGGCTGGGGGACTCATTAGGTGGCGGCGTCAACAATCTCATGGGTATGTTCGTAGGCCAGCAACAAGCACAGAACATGCCGATGGCTCAGAAGCTTATGATGTTAGGCGGAGGGGCTATGGGTCTCGGCGGTATGGCCACGGGCAATAACACGATGGCCATGATGGGCGGTGCGGCCGCTCTCGGCGGTGCGGCGGGTCTGGGCGGCGGGCAGCCGGTATGGCAACAACAGGGAGGCCAGCAGCAAGCCCAGCCAGGAACGCAGCAGTATTACGGCCAGCTACCCAAAGGCCATCCGATGTACCAGGGTCAGTAGCTTCAAAAGCGCTTTTGTCCCGTCTTGCGGAAGATCGTACAATACGGGCTCGATATTTGACACGTTCGAGGTTTAACTAGGAAGGATTCTAAAGTGAACGGAAGACCTTACAAAGGAAGAGACGGGGCGATGATGCGAGGGCGGCAGGGCCGAGGAATGGGACCGGGACAAAACCAGCAGCCTGTGGATACAACCCCAGCGCCAATTTATGAGGGCGTGATGGTCGCTGTTGTCGGCGTGTTCCGGTCGGGCACGAGTTGCGTCGCCGGGATGCTCCATACATTAGGCATCTCGATGGGTCAGCATTTTCCGCCGCCGGCCGAAGCGAACGAGAAGGGATTCTTCGAGTGCATCCATCTCCGCCAATTCCTCGGCCAGGCTTTCCGCTGGCCGAAGCTGGTCGAGCGGCGTATGGCGGGCGAAGAAGTCGTCCGCGTGTTCAAGGAGAACACGGTTCAGCGAAAGGACGAAAGCGAGATT
>Ga0123353_10012551_pt1 | contig 12057 bp, 2 predicted proteins | sample TergutLab28metaG_3_FD_92763 | JGI IMG/M metagenome (GOLD analysis project Ga0123353, IMG submission 92763) | Labiotermes labralis P3 segment gut microbial communities from Petit-Saut dam, French Guiana - Lab288 P3 | ecosystem: Host-associated > Arthropoda: Insects > Digestive system > Gut ... | reverse complement strand
CCGGGTCTTCAAAAAACGTCCGGACGTTAAGCGTCTGTGAAGCGTTCTGAGTGGTTGCCTGATCCGGGATGGCTCCTGTCGAGACTGGCTGGCTGTTGACTCCCGTGATGGTGACCTCGATCGTGCCGGTTGCGGCGGAGCCGGAGTCCTTGTCCTTGACCGTATATTCAAGAATCAGTGTACCGCTCTTGCCTTCGGGGAGAAAATCGAACTTGCCATTCGGACGGAAGGAAACAACACCCGCCGCCGTGATACTCCCGATCCCGCCGGTGATGTCGTACTCTTTTCCGCTTATCGTAAACTTGTTGTTGGTGATCGTATAGGTCGTGCCGTCATAGATAAACGACTTGGCGACAAGCGACGTTGCAAATTCAATGGGATCGCCGCCATTCGTAACGCCGGTGATCGTGTCTGTAACATTGGTGGTTGTGGTTTCCGTCGTCGTCAACTTGAGCGGGTTGCTCGGCGGAATCGGCGGGGCTTTCGTCACGACGTTGATCGTGATCACAGCGGTATCCGTGTCGGTGGGATCGTTCGAGTTGGTGACCCTGACCGTCAGTTTGTACCCTTGATTTGCATCCGTTGTTGCAGGCAGTTTGTTTTTGTTGATCGAGATCACACCGTTATGATTGATGGTGAAATCCTGGGCCGTGAGCGGGTGGCTTGCGGGACCGCCTTCCACGGATTCGATTTTAAATTCACAAGAGTCGCTGTAACTCGCTATTTGTACCGTACACGTTGCAGTACCTGTGCCGGTGCTGGTGACACTGAGCGTCTGGTCGTCAATTTTCAGAGGGTCGTTGGCACCGTTGATGGTGATATTCACCGTGCCTTCCGTCTCCGCCTTCCCGTCGCTGACCCAAAACTTGAAGGTTTCCGCTGCCGTTTTACCGGCCGTAAGATTCAGGAAGGCAGTACCAGGATCATAAATCACTTTGCCGTTTTCGATTTTGACGCTGGAACCCGTCGTGACGGATTGAACTCTGCTAATGGTCAAGGTATCACCGTTGGGATCGGAAGCCAACGCAAGCAGGGCATCCAGGGAAATCTCCAATTTGTCTTTTTTCCCGATGGAACCCGCGTTATAGGGTCCGGAAATCACCGGCGGAGCATTGACGCCCGTGACGGTGATGGTGATCGTCCCTTCGCTTGTCTTCGTGGGATCAAGGCTGTTTGCCACTCTGTATTTGATGGTAACTTCTGCCTTTTCCCCGTCTTTCAGGGATTTGAACGCGTCGCCGGGATTGAAGCTGATCTTGCCGTCCACGATTGTCGCAGTCCCTTTGCCGGGTCCCTGAACAATGGCATCCGACGGCAGAACTACGGTAGAACCTGTGTCAACCGCAGTGCATTTCGAAACAACGTCAATCAACTTTGCGGTATCGGTCGCCAGAAAACTTTCCTCAATATTTGCGGGGACTATTGGCGCATCGAATACTCCATCGACTTTGATGGTGATCGTTTTCGTGGAAGTCAATCCGCCGGGATCGCGGATGGTATAGGTAAAGGTGACGGTTTTGTCCTCATCTTTCGGGAGATTCTTGAAATCGTCTTTGGGATCAAAGACAATTTTGCCGTCGACGATTTTCGCCTCGCCAAGCACCGTGCCATCGGTCAATTGGGGTTGAGTCACGGCGGAAATGGTCAATTCGGACTTGGCGTTGTCCGGATCGGACGCCAAATCAAGGACATCAATCGTTATGGGCGTGTCCTGATCCGTCGTCCTGGAAACATCCACCGCGACCGGAGGATCATTGACTCCCGTGATTTCAATCGTGACCGTGACTTCGATTTCCCGCCCGAACACATCCTTGACGGTCACTTTGAAAGTATCCGGCCCATCGGCAAGTTTTTCGCCGACCTTCAAATAAGCGAATTTGTCGCCTTGTGCATAATTGAAGGTTCCGTCGGCATTGACGGTTACAGAAACACCTTCTCTTGATTGAACGGTTCCCGCCGTAAAAACAAGGGCGTTTTTGTAAGACGCATCTTCATACTTTTCACCGTCAAGCTCGTAATAAACATAAGGTTTCAGCGTCTTGTTTTCCAGCGGTACTTTCTCGCCGGTTTCAAAAGCTGCCACATCGGCCTTGAGTTCCAGGTCTTCGGAGACGACCATATACTGGAGGGAAGACTCCGACGCATTGTCGTACTCGTCAACGGCCTTGAGCTTGAGCGTGTAACTCCCGCTGAGGACGTCATCAGAATCATAATAGGGACTGCCCGCGATGTTTTTCATCACGTTGTTGTCGAGGGTGAACGAACCGTCGGCGGCTAAATCCACTGTCGTCCAATGGGCACCGTTGTCGAAGCTGACCTCAAACGACTTGATCTTGCTTTGGTCGGTCACTTTTCCCGTAATGACGGAATCCTCGGTAAAGAGAGTGACGTTGTCGGAACCGGTGACTTTGTCTTCCAACCCCGCTTCGATTTTTGGGGCGTCTTTATCAACCTCAACGGAACCCATTGAAGCGGTGACTTGTCCGGCATTGTAGTTCGTTTTAACGAAAGCGATTTCTTTGGCAGATGGCTTCCCTTTGGTGATAAAGGCAAATGTCTCATGGACAATGGCTTCGCTGGCGGAAATTCCTTGTTTATCAAGTTCGGCAAACGTCGCAGACGTCGCCTTACCCGTGCTGATTTGCAGGGCAGCATCCGCGATGGCATACTCCCGTTGAGTGACTATTCCATTTCCGTCAATGTCGCCGGGCAGGAAAACGTCACAAGTGAAGGAACCGGCAGTTCCCCGATCCCCGCCGACCTCAATTTTGTAATCGCCGGATGCCAATTCAACCAGGATGAGGCTTGACGATTTGCCTTCGTAAACATAATCGGCATTGGACCAGATGCTTGACACAACTTTTCCGCTTGAGTCGCGGATTGTAATGGCGGAAGGATCGAAACCGGCTGATGTGGCGTCCACCCTGACACCCAAAACCGCCGGTCCTTTCTCCACTGTGACATTCAAATCCATGACCGCCTTCTCAACCGTTCCGGTTGCGACCGAATCCAAAATCCCCGCAACGGCAAGAAGATGCCGATCTTCCAGGGGTTCCAGTTGCGGCTGAAATCGCATTGCAGAAGAATGCGTTTTCCGTGTTTTTCTGTTGTTACCAAAGCTGAAGATTGTTTTCATAATACTCATTGAAAATCACTTTCCTGAAAAGAGCCACACGATCCGGTTCTGCACGGAATTGACTGAAGTTGTTTTGGGTTGAACGCTGAGGAGTGAATTGGGAAAAGGACCAACATTCACGGAGTGAGATAACGAAGAGTTTGCGTGAAATCGGTAAACAAGGGGATTTAAAAAAATTACACAATTAAACTGATATTAATCACTTGGGCAAATAAGGTCAACATTTTTGTTATAAAAAAATTATGTATTTTGGAATTTTCTCTATAAATTTTTCTAAACAAAGAAAATCACAATGATTAGGATTAGCAAGATTGAAAAACGAGTCAAAAACAATGAAAAGCATTTTACCGAACGCTATTTCTAGCTGAAAAGACGTTCTTGAATGATATGTTTCAAAATCTCGAAAAGTTCCTGAAAACTACACAAAATGCAAGGGTTCTAACAAAAATATCAATTATCTTTACTTTGCTGGCTAAAATGTAGGGTTCCGAACGATATTTCATCGCTTCCTATATCGTCAATTGATCGGAATGACAAATAAACAATCCGGTTTTCATTCAATCATAACGGTTATAACAGAGCTAACGGAAACAATATAGGACAAATAAGTAAAATGTAACACTGAATACGAAAAAAGTATTTAACACAATGACACCGAGTCGATTGTTTTTTCGTGATTTCATGTTTTCCGTGTTTTTGTGGATCGTTATGGTTGTCTTGAAAATAAGGGACTTATTGAATTGAGCATGGTGACGGTTGAGCAAGCAATTCGTGCAACAGCTACCAAACTCAGCGAAAAATGACAACTGTAACTGCAATCAAAACATTGAAAAATTGCCAAAACATATTGCAAAGATGTCGGCGATTCGGAAATCAATTCATGATGAAGTAGCAAAAACAGGAGAACGCACCAGAGATTGGTTTTCTGGAGCAATGACTAACTCAAATGTTTCTTGGGGGCCATGCAACGGAAGATTGCGTGCGAGGAGAATTCAATGCAAGCAACGATCAACAGAATGATGTTGGGAATCATGGCAGGATGTCTTGTGATGTCATCCTTTGTCTTTGCCCAGCAAGAACCCACACAATACGTTTCCAGTGACATGGCGACGGCGTATGGCATGGCCGGGCAGGTTCAGGAACAGTATGTTCCCAATCAACCCCAGACCATTTATACCAATGCGAGTCAACAGGTTGGGGACCCCGTGGCACAGGCGGAATACATGTATTCCCAACAGATGGTTTACAACGATGGAGGGTTTTATCCCGGGGGATTTTATGCCGACCAATATGCTTACGGTTATCAACCCTACGGTTATCAGCCTTGTGTTACATCCGGCTACAGTCCCAGTCTGACTTGCGGCCAGTGGTATGCCGGTGGGTGGATCGATCAGGGAGCCACTTGGAGAACGTCGAAAGCCGGAACAAAAAACAACGCGCCAATCAATTTCAATGACCGTTTCAACGAATACCAGCTTAATCAGCTGTATCTCACGATGGGGCGAAGCGTGGTCAATTCCGGCTGTTGTTGGGATGTTGGGGGGAGAGTTGACCTGCTTTACGGTTCGGATTACCTCTGGACAAGTGCCATAGGATTGGAAACCCGTATTGTTGATCATTACGGTTCCTACCAGCAGAATCCTTATGCATTGCCGTCAAAATGGAACGGCAATAATGGACCGCGTTTGGGAACATTCAGACAGGCCGAACGTTTCGGTTTGGCCATGCCGCAATTGTACGCGGAAATGTATGTCCCGGTTCATTACGGTTTGAATATCAAAGCCGGTCATTTTTATTCGATCATGGGCTATGAATCGGTCATGTCGCCCCAGAATTTCTTCTACACTCATACTTATTCGATGATGTACGGCCAACCGATGACACATACGGGAATCCTGTTTTCCCAAAAACTGACACCCCGTTTGACTGGAATTTTCGGTGTGACTCGCGGTTGGGATACTTGGGAAGACCCCAACGGAAAACTTTCCTACCTGGCAGGGTTCCGTTGGAATACCTGGGATGGACGGACGGAGTTTTCGATGGTTGCGGGTACGGGGAATGAAACCGTCAGCGATAATCTGGGCGGGACTTCACTGCCCGGCGCGATTCGCAGCAACTACAGCATGGTTCTTTCTCACCAGTTGACACCGCGACTCAAACTCGTCACACAACACGATATGGGGTATGAAAAGTCCGCCGCCGAAGTGACTCGTGGTCGTGGTTATGCTTCGGAATATGTCGATGGCCACTGGTATTCTTTCAGCCAGTACGTGTTTTATCAATTGACGAATAAGTTGACAATCGGAGCTCGCGGGGAATGGTTCCGTGATGTGAACAGCACCCGTATTTATCCCCACACTCCCGTCAGAACTTACGATGGTGCCGGAACTCTGCTTGAGGGTGTTGAGGGTTCCGATTATTCGCAAGTTACCATCGGATTAAACTGGAAACCTCACGACTGCCTGATCATTCGTCCCGAAGCACGATGGGATTGGTCCGGCGTCTGCTACTCGGACAAAAATGACCCCGACAGAAATGTCAATGGTATGTACGGCAACTTGGAAAAGAAATCGCAAACCACGATTTCACTCAGTGCCATGGTCACTTTCTAAGACGACGCATCAGAGTAGAACAATCAGAGCACGAAGCGTAAGCGAGTGGCCCATTTGGTACTCGCTTATGCTTTGTGCTCTGATTGATTCACGCTATCCCCGAATTTTTCAGGCAAAGGCCGATTTGGCGGTCGAGTTCGCTGCGGGAAAGGCGGATTTGCGGGATGGTCGGCGGCAGGTTGTAGGCGTCGTCTTTTTTCGATTCGTCGGCCTCGGCGTCTTCAATATCCACATGCGTCGCCATGACCTCGTCCTGCAACGCCGAAAGCCATTCGGGGACTTCATAACCGACGCCCATCGGTTCCTTGGCGAACAGTTCGATCTGCTCTTCCAGTTCATCGAAGGCCTCATGTCCGGTTTCGTCGCGGGCTTCGCGGATGGCGTCGGGAACCAGTCCGCACATTCTTGCAATCTGCAACGGGCGAATGAAACGCTCGTTCAATCGCTCATGCACGCTGGGCAGCCACATGCCGTATTTTTCGCTGAGTTTGCGGTAATGCCGCAGATGTTCTTCGGCGGCCTGCACACTTCGCTTGGCCACGGCACGTTCCCATAGCTCCGCCGCCTCGTGGCGACCGGCGCGAATCATTTCGTCATGCACCCAATACACGGGCTTCAGGTTCCAGGAAATTCGCTCGTAACCTGTCAGCACCCGCAGCATGTCGAGCAGCATGTACAGCTTCTCGCCCTTGTCGGAGTGAATCGTCGTGCTATTGTAGTCGATGTACTCAGTGTAATTCTCGGCGATGGCCTCGAAAATGATTTCGATGTTGAACACCGCTTCTTCCATGCTGATTTGACCGTTAATCAGGTCTTCGACGAGCGTTTGTGCGGTTTCGAGCTCGCCTTCGTCTTCGTAAATACGGATGAGCGATTTGAGGTAATTGGCCGTTCCCTGATGCAGCACCGCCCGCAGGTGGCCGAAGCCCATGAAATGCTGGGTGAAAATATCGTGCCCGTACTTTTGGATGAATTTTTTCATGTCTTCCCAAACGCGGCGGTCGGCGATGGCTTCGACCGTCGAGATGCGAATCTGCCGGCTGTGCGAAAGCCAACCGGAAAGCAATATTTCGATGATCCGCTCGATGTATTCGACCAGAGCATGGCTTGTCGTCGGGAAATCGTCGCCTTTTTCCTTGACGCGCCAGCGTTTCGACGATTCGGCGATGCACGCGGCAATGCAACGGGTCGCCTTTTCAAAGAGGCGGTCGTATTCGGTGATCGCCCCTTGTTTCAGGGGGTGCAGTTGCTCCATTTGTTCGACCGTGTTGAGCAGTTGCACGGTTTCCGTAATCAACCCCAATCGCGGGCCGTACTCGAACAACCGGATAATCATCTGTTGCAGAAATCGCACCGCCACAATCGCCTTGGCGTCGCCACCGCGTGCCGTCGGGATATAAAGCAGCGTTTCCGGTCGTAAGGCATCAAGCATTTTCGACCATAATTTTTTGACCGCCTTCACGTCCGAGCGGTAAAAGGCGGAAAACACCGGCAAGGTTCGCTGCTGCCAGTGATTCAATCGCCCGACGTATTCCTTGTCGCCGGTTACCGCGCTCATCGTGTAAAACGCGTCGGTCAGTTCCACGGTCGTCCACACGATGCGATCGGTCAAAATTTCCTTCGTGCCGCGATGCCGGTCGTACTCGATCAGCGAATCCTGCGTCCCTTTCGGCTCCGGCACTTCATAAGCCGTGACTTGGGCAAGCAATTGCTGCAAGTCCGTCCAAACCTGATCCACCTGCTTGAGCCATTCGTGTAACCGTTCGCCGACAACTTTAAGCTGCTCCTGCATGGCAACGACGGTTTCCTGATTTTCTTCCGCCTTGCACGCTTCCGCAAGTTTCGGGTATTTCGACGCCGCGTAACGCCACAACTTCGCCAGCGACAGAATGAAAGACAAACGCTCGCTGATCCGTTCCGATTCCTTCGTGATGCCGAAATCGTCGTCACTATCCTTGAACGGCGACGAACCGGCGTCGGCAAGCTCGTCGTCGATACCGTCGTCCGTCGTGTCGTGATAAGTCACGTTTTCATAAGCGGCACTAAACAGGTCTTGCTCGGCTTCATCGGCCATGTCTTCTTCGATTTGCCGTTCGATTTCAATCTCCATTTCACGCAGGTACTCTTCGTCGAATTCACCGTTGGCGTCGAAACCGTCGATGTCGAATTCGTCCATCGAAAACCCGCCGTTACCGTCAAACAGGAGAGTCACGTCGTCGAGTTCCAATTGCGGAACCTTCCAGTATTTGTCGGCGTTGGCTTCGAGGTAATCGAACAACTTGATCGTCATTTCCCAGCGTTTTTCCTCCGGCACGGGGGCGAAACGCTTCCGGCCGGGCAGCTTGTCGCTTTCGGTTTTTTGATCCGGTTCCTCTTTCCACAGCAGTTCGATCCAACGAATGAGCAGTGCATGAAACGAAAAATCGCCTTCGGTCAGCGGGATGTCTTCCGATTGACTCAGCCAGTGCATCATCAGTGCCATCGCCGCCACCAAATCGCGCTGGTCGAGCAAGGCCTCGCCGAGTAGCACGAAGGCTTTCGGCGATTCAAAACGCTCGACGTGCCGACTCCAGAATGAAATGTCGCCGGCGGCGGTTCCGCCCTTGTTCCAGGCGGCCAACGCCGTCGCGACCATCGCCGCCGAAGCCCACACGGCATGACCGGAAAACCCTTCGACGCTCGAAACCTCCGTGCTGCCGAACTGATCCCACCACCCGGCCAAATCGCTCATTTTGTCCGACAAATGCGACCGCAAATCGTCATTGCCCGATGCCGCCGCTTCCTTCTGCAATCGGCTGTACAAATCGAAAATGTCGTTGAGCAAATTGATCAGATCATCGACTCGGTGGTCATGGACGGTGTTATCGATGGCGGGAAACAGACTGTATTGCGCCCCGAAGCCGATGATCGTCCAGGGATCGACGACCGCACCGCAGGCGATGCCGCGCCGGATCAAGGCCTCGATTTCCGGGAGTACTTCCGCCGCCTCGTCGAGCTTGCCGTGGTCGGCGCATTTGTGTCCCTGCGTGATGAGGCAGTCGATTTTACAGAGCATCCGCGCGGAAACGACCGAAATCACTTCCGTCTGCCGGTTGGCCGATTCGTAATAACCCATGCGAGCAAGTGTCCGGGCCAAATGAAATCGCTGCAACTGATCGGCGCGACGCTTGGCGAGTTGTTTGTTGAGGCTTTGCCGCGCTCCGCCAAACGGTTGATGCAGGCGTTTCATTTCCGTTTCGAGCCTGGGCCGGAGTTTTTTGTCGATCTTCGTCATCAAAAACTCGTAAAACCGGTCACGATAGCCTGCGATGTGCGGCATAAGCGACGAAAGCGACGTGTTGGAATCGTAAGTGTGCGTGTGATCGCCGCTGATGCCGGAACCCATGAGCATCGTCCCCGCCAGCACGGCCCCGGCCTCGAACAGCAGCTCGTCGTACGGAACGTCGGAAACGTCCGATTCACCCGTGTAGGCCGATTCGAGCCGGTTCAACATGCCTTCAAGCGTCACCTGATGCACGACGAAACGCCGGTAATAGCCGCTGTTATCAATTGTGTGCGGGTCCCAGGTTCCGAAATGATAGTTCGGGCGCCGGTTGACCGGGTGATCGAAATCATAAGCCCGCGGGTCGAGCACGAGTGCCTGCAACTTGTCCGGGTCGAAGCACGCGTCTCGCAAAATGGCCGGATCAGTGCCGCGTAAAATTTCGAGTGCCTTTTCGACCGCCGCCTTGTAACGCCCCGCCGCAACGCCGACGCCTTCCAAATAAAGCGGAATGGGGGCAACCCATTCGTGCGGGTTCGGCTCGTTTTTCTCACGGCCTTCGAGCACCGGAACGGGACGGTATCCGATGTAATCGTTCAATTGGCGAATGACTTGCGAAATGAGCGTCGCTTCGTCGTCCCACGGTTGTTCCTGGGAAAGCAAGACCTCGAAGCAATGCCCCAAAAAGAACGGCGAAAACAGAAAATCGTCCGACTGGTGAAACAGCGAATCCGAATGAAATTCGCGATAAGCCAGCAACAGTTTGTCGAACACCAATGTCAAAGCATTCGGTGCCTGATCGGACGAACGAAACGCATCCGATTCCTTGCGAAGTGCAGCCAATTCCTTCGCAAGAATTTGGTGCAGTATTCGCCAAGTCTGCTGCGGCTGTTTTTCAGTCAACCAAGCGTAAATTTCGTTCAGCGACCGCAGGAACGCAGGATCGTGATTCCCCGCCGAAAAGGAGAGATAGCCCAGAATTTCTTTGATTTTCGGTCGAATTTCGTCAATATTGGGAAGTTTCGTCATGCCAAGAGTTTGGAGTTAGGAGTTAGGAGTTAGGAGTGAAATATTCTAACTTCTAACTCCTAACTTCTGTATTCTTTCCCATAGTGTATAAGATTTCTCCGTTTTTGCCAGTGGTTGGGGGGCAGGGGCGAGGGGTGAGGGATGAGGGGTGAGGGACGAGGGGTGAGGGACGAGAGGCGAGAAATGCAGAATGATAAAGAAAGAAATTCTGCACTCTGCATTCCCCACATCTCTCACCTCTCGCCCCTATTCTCTCGCCCCCCACCTCTCACCTCTCACCTCTCACCCCTCACTCCGCCGCGCGGAAGCCGACATCCTGATATCCGGCTTTTTCCGGTTGATAAGATCGCACGGTGACGCGGATTGCGCCGCCGTTGTTGTCGGAACTGAGAAATGATCCGCCCCGGACGACGTGCCCGGCATGTTCGGAATCGGGTTGATCGGGACCTTGTGGGTTTTCTTTCGGCGAAAACTGATAATATTGCGGCGAATACCAGTCGTGGCACCATTCCCAGACATTCCCGGCCATGTCGTGCAGCCCGAAGGGGTTACACGCAAAACTTCCCACCGGCGAAGTCAGCAGGAACCCGTCGTCGCCGGTGTTGTTTTGCGGAAACCAGCCCTGCCAGTCATTGGCCATGTATTTGCCGTCTTTCATGCGGTGTTCGCCCCACGGGTAGGCGTTATCGACCAGCCCCCCGCGTGCGGCATATTCCCATTCGGCCTCCGTCGGCAGCCGTTTGCCCGCCCATCGGCAAAAGGCGTTGGCGTCAATCCACGAAACCTGCGTTACCGGGTGATCGAGCAGCGTTTCCTCAAGCGGTGTTTTGCCGTCCGGTTTTCGCCACGACGCCCCGGTCATTTTGCCCCATTCCCGTTGGTCGAAATCAAACACATATCCCCAGCCCTGCTGTTCGACGGTCGTTTGGTAACCGGTCGCGTCCACGAACAATTGAAACTGGCGATTGGTCACTTGGTACTGATCGAGCTGGAACGACGAAATCACGACCAAATGCGCCGGTCGCTGGTCGAGCAAACCGCCGCTGTCGCTGCCCATGCGGAACGTTCCTCCGGGAAGTTCGACCATCGGGGCGATTTTCGCCAAAGATTCCGGGATGGTTATTGACGAACGATCCTTGGCGATTTTGGGAGCAATATCCGCCGGAATGGCAGGCGGAGCAAAAGCGATTTGCTCATATCCCGCAAATTGTTCCGATGACGATAACGGCTTCGGAAATTCCGGCATGTATCCTTTTGCTGCCAATTCGTCCCTTAAAAGCGGACGTTCGCCCGACGGTGTATCTTCCGGTTCCGCGTCCGCAGTATGGTTCATTTGGGAAAATTCCCGCAACGGATTTGAGGCAATATGGGATTCCGATTCCTGTTCCGGCAAAGTCCGCCGTTCTTGTGTTCTCAAACCGGGAGGATCGTCTTCAGGTTCATCATTGTTTTGAGTTTCTTGGGGCGTTGTTTCCGCCGCCGAATCCCCGGCTGGTCTTGTTTCCGTGCGTTGAGCCGGACGTTCGGAAGTTCTGCGTTCGGTTATCTGTTGCTTTTTGTCGTCATTGGACGATGTGTTTGTTGACGAGTCTGTCGCAGGAGCAGCCTCGCTTTGAGAATGATTGCTTGCGTTGCCTTCGGGCGGTACGTTCATGGTTGCATAAAACGTATAGGCCGTACCACATGCCAACAGGAACATCAGCAAGAAGAAACGCCGCCAGCCGAGACCGTTTGTTTCGGGTTGTGCGTTGGAACGTGGTTTGTCGGAACGTCGGGCGGGGTTGCCCGTTCCGCGATGTCGTTCCTGTGACCGGTCATCATCCGAGCGATCATTTTTTCGGAAACGCCACCTATCCCAAAAATGCGGACGAGCAACATAATTCGTCCGCTCCCGTTCCCGATAACCCTCACGGTACGGATCACGCGGCTCTTGATGATTGTCATGGCGGCTGCGATTTGGACGCGGTGTCGGGGACGGTTTTCGGGCGGTGGGACGCACCCAAGAAGGAGGTTGTGTT
>Ga0123353_10012549_pt1 | contig 12058 bp, 10 predicted proteins | sample TergutLab28metaG_3_FD_92763 | JGI IMG/M metagenome (GOLD analysis project Ga0123353, IMG submission 92763) | Labiotermes labralis P3 segment gut microbial communities from Petit-Saut dam, French Guiana - Lab288 P3 | ecosystem: Host-associated > Arthropoda: Insects > Digestive system > Gut ... | reverse complement strand
ATTTTGACCATGTTTTTAGTTGGGTGGGTGCGGTATTTTTGGAAAGGTGTTTTGCAGAGTTTGGGTGGTGAGGTAGTGTGTCGTAAGATAACTCGGGTGGGAAATTATTTTGGGACAAGACAACACCAGCAGAAATATACCTAAACAAAAAGTGTAACCCTATTTCCGGATAGAACATCATAGTTTTAAGTGAGAAAGCCTTTTTTGTGTGTTTATATGCTGTTAGGCACATATCGGTGTCTTTATTGGTTGGACTTCTGGATCCTTTGACAGTTAAGGATGTGTGTTTGCGTAATCGTTTAGTGATGCCGCCGATGCAGTCGGGGCGTGCATCGTTTGAGGGTGATGTCACTAGTAGACTCATCAATTTTTATGTTCGCCGCTCCTCAGTGCTTGGTCTGCCTATTGTTGAGCATGCGTATGTGTCAGCACTGGGGAAGATAGGCCCTAAACAGTTAGGTATCTATAGTGACAAGTTAATTCCGGGTTTTGAAAAACTTGCAGAGGCCATACATTTGGCAGGGACTCCTGCGGTGGTGCAGATAAGCCATGCAGGAGCGGTGGCAACCAAAAAAGTCATCGGTGTTATGCCGGTTGGACCCAGTGCCAGAAATAAGACGCGTATGCTTGAAAAAAGTGAACTCTATGAACTGGCAGAGGATTATGCACTGGCAACTGAGCGGGCAGTAAAAGCAGGATTTGATGGAGTGGAACTTCATGGTGCGCATGGCTATTTGCTCAACCAATTCTTTACACCTCTGCTAAACAAGCGCGAGGACGAGTTTGGGGGTTCACTTGAGAACAGGATGCGTTTTCCACTCTTAGTTGTTGAAAAAGTGCGTAAACAACTAGGCAAGGGACTGCTGCTATATCGCATAGGAGCAGACGATTTAGCACCAATGGGCACCCAACTCCAGGATGCAATCAGCTTTGCACAGAAACTTGAACAAGCAAGCGTAGATATTGTGGATGTATCAGGCGGTATGTGCGGCAGCGAACCCAAACAACTCCAACATATAAACGGTTACTTTATCGCTCAAGCCAGCGCAATCAAAGCATCAATTAGAGCACCAGTTATCGGCGTAGGCGGAATCACAGAAGCAGAATTTGCAGACAAACTAGTACAAGAAAACAAAGTAGATCTAGTTGCAGTAGGCAGAGCAATTTTACACGATAATTTATGGCCGCAAAGAGCCATTCAAACCCTACAAAACAAAGTTTAATGAGAAAACATTTTCAGGACGACCCTATTTTGGTGAGTTACGAAAGGTAACATAAAGCTCAAAGCACATAATCATTGTTGGCATAAATAAAACGAGCGTTTTTATCGGTTGAGTCAAAGTCAGGTTGCAATACATTATTAACCTTCAACAGCTTATTAGTTATGGAGCGCTCGAATATTTTTGAGACAAACCATTCTAACACCTAAACAGCAGAAGGCAAACCCAGACAAACACCCAACCGAAAAAGAACAAACAACACAACACAAAAACACAGAACAAGAAAACACAGAAACCAACCAAAAGCTACAGTTGATTTTAGAAAGCATCCAAGACGGCCTGATCATCCTAGATCACAACTGGCAACTAAAATATGTCAACAAGTGTGCAGCCAAAGGATTTTGTGCAGAAGCAGAAAAACTCGTGGGAAAAAACCTCTGGAAACTTTTTCCCAAATACAGTGGAACCCTTTTCGAAAAAACCCTCCACCAAGCCAAAGAGAATAAACAAACAACACACTTTGAATGGGATAAACTATACAATACCCCAAACACATGGGAAATCAGTGTTTTTCCCGCATCCAACGATTTAGTGATAATCTGGCGGGATATATCTAAGCGTAAAAAACTCGAAAAAACCCTGCAACTAAATATGGAACGGTTTTCTAAAGCCTTTAACTGTTGTCAAGCGGCTCTGTTTATTTCACAACTCAAAGACGGCCTCTTTTTGGATGCAAACGAAGCTTTTTTGCTAACCTTTGGTTTTAGCCGAGAAGAAGTCATTGGAAACACCGCATTTACACTCAACATATACCCAGACCTAAGCAAACGCAAAGAGTTTGCCCACATACTACAAACCCAAGGGGCAATACGCAACCTAGAAGTATACATGCAAACAAAAACCGGCAGGCCGCTCACACTTATCGCATCAGTAGATCACATTATGCTCAACGGACAAGACTTCACATTGGGCACCTTCACAGATATAACGGAGCGCAAAAAAGACGAAGAAATACACAGAGAAAACGAAGAACGCCTAAAACAAGCACAACATCTGGCGCATATGGGCAACTGGACGATGCATGTTGCAGAAAACAGAGTATTTTGGTCAGAAGAATTATTTGATATGTTTAAACTCAAACCAGACAAATATGGCCTTGAGTATGAAATATATAAAACCTACATACACCCCGAGGATTTTGAGCGGGTAACAAAGATAACAGATAACTTTATTGCAAAAGGCAAACACGAAGAAACAACAGTTTTTGATTATCGGGTAGTTCTATCAGATGGTTCAGTACGTGATCTGCACACTGAGCGCACCATTGTAGACGTCGATTCCAAGGGCAAACCCACCAAAATCATGGGTATAGAACAGGATATATCCGAACGCAGAAAAATTGAACAACAACTCGAACGCCACCACAAACAGCTAGAACAACTTGTCGAAGAACGCACCAAACAATTAGCTGACAGCCAACGCCTCGCAACCATTGGCCAAACCGCAGGAATGGTCGGACATGACATCCGCAATCCACTACAATCAATCATGTCTTCACTGTATCTAATCAAAGAAGAGTTAGATCTGATGACAGACAGCAAAGAGAAAAACAATGCACTCCAAGAACTAATCGTGATAGGCGAACAAATCAACTACATTGATAAAATAATAGCAGATCTGCAAGACTACGCACGCCCCATCCAACCCGAATACACCGAAGTAGACATACCCGAACTAATTGACAGCATCTTCCAAACCGTCAACATACCCATCCGGATAATGCTTAGAGTAAACATAAACAAAATACCCCAGATGCAAACAGACCCAACCCTAATGCGACGCGTCTTAACCAACTTGATTAACAACGCCATCCAAGCCATGACAGAAGGCGGCACCTTAACCATAAACATACACCAAGACAAAAAAACAAACAAGGTTATCATTGAGATTGAGGATACTGGAAAAGGCATACCCAAAGAGGTCCAAGAAAAACTATTCACCCCACTGTTTACCACAAAATCAAAAGGCCAAGGCTTTGGATTAGCAGTGGTTAAGCGCATAACCGATGCCCTAGAAGGCGAAATAAACTTTACAAGCCAAGAAACCAAAGGAACAAAATTCACCCTAAAATTCCACCAAAACCATAACCGACCCTTAAAGAGCTGACAAGAATTAATCTAACACCATAAACTAACTGCAAAGGTTACGAGTTATACAGACAGCTATTGAAGGCCTTTAGTGATTTGTCCAACGTTTACAGGCAGCTTATTTTTTAAGTTTTGCTCGCTCCTCATCCCAACGTCTAAAAACTTGGTCAGCAATTTGGGGCCTTATTGTGAAAATATCACTGGGCGTTGTTACATAGAAATAAACCATATAGACTCGCTCAATCGCAGTTGAACGAACCAAGGTGCAAAAGGGCCGCTCGGGAAGATCCTTATAGGCAGCAAAGACAGCATCAAAAATTTCAGAGAGCTTCTCAGTTGGAACTAAATGATCAAAGCCAATCTCAAACGTATAGCAGTAAACATTGCCTCTTGAAGGGGTGGTTTCATAGAGATAATTAGTTAGGTCACGATCAAGCAACTGCAAATTACTCACAGCAACAAGAGTATTACCAGAAGTTAACACCTTAGCATAGTTTAGGGTAATTTCTTGGGCTATACCCTCAACAGTTCCAATTTTAACATAATCACCCACCTTAAAGGGCCTAGCCGCCAAAAGATAAAGACCAGCAATAAAATTACCGATCGTTTTTTGCGAAGCAAACCCTAATGCAGCACCACCCACGGCCGAAATAGATATGAGTAAATCCGCAGACAAACCCTCGCGACCTATTGCAAGCAAAGCCCCAATCAGAATTAAAATCCGAAAAGTCAAGGTCAATTGATTGGCAGTATTTAATTCAAGTTTTGCGCGCTTAGAAAAATAAGACAAATACCGCGTTATAATACGCTCGATTACAATAGCTATAACTATAATCAATATCAAGGAAATAATTTGAGTTGTAGAAACGCCAAAAAAGCCATCAGCGGAATTAGACGATTGATTAACTGCAGACATTAACAGCTATCCTAAGATAGTCTGTCCCATTATACACTATAACTCTTTCTGAAACTAACCACCAAACCAAACAAAAAACACTAAAAAACACAAAATATAACAAGCAACAAAACCAACAACACAACACAAAAACTATCAATAAACCCACTGGCCAAATTTTATAATTTTAGAACACCGCTATTCTAAAATTTACGGTCCGGCCGACCTTCTTTTTGATAATCATATGTTCCAACACATATAGCAAAAACAGCAATCGTCAATACCCCAGCTATAGGCAGAGTTATAATGTTTAGCATTGCCAATAGCAGATTAATTATAGCACCAATACCGGTGTTCACAACGGTATAGATTATACGGGCTCTAAAGTCACCATAGGTCCGCTCAAGCTTAGGTATGAAAAACAATGAAAAAATATCTTTAACCCGCAGAGGTCCCAAAGCACCATCAACGTCCACAGTGTTAGCAGCAATCAATTTTGGCATCATCGGCAAAAGAAGAAGTGCGGCTCCAACCGAAATAATACAACTCAGAAGAAATTGACCCAACGCAAGCGCGATAACACCGTACTTACAAAGCAACAAAACACACCAAGAAAATAATACACTCTGGTTTTGGTTTTTATAGCTTTATAAAAAGCCCACAAACCCCCCAACAAAAAAAGAGACGTACAACCAGCCATAAATGCAAGTACATTCCAAGCGAGGTCCATATTTTTTATTACCCACCCACCTGTTAAATATTTATGCCTTAATTTTCTGGAAAAATATCAATAAACAATCAAAAAACAAATATTTTCTAAATTCTCAGACCACACGCTAATCCGAAGACAAAATAACTAAAACAAAACAACAGAAACACAAATGTCAACGCGTCATACAAGCTCACTCAAATACGCCGTTAGCTAAAATAACAAACACCACTTTTTGAGAAAATTTTGGTGGACCGAGCGGGATTTGAACCCGCGGCTTCCGCGTTGCGAACGCGGCGATCATACCAGACTGATCTACCGGCCCAACCTGCAAAAATACGCAAACGTCCACATTTAGAGGTTTCGGTACGTCACTAACATGATTTCAAAAACAGTACTAAAGACATAATTTACACAACAATAGAAAACACAGGACAAAAACAATAAAAACCAGACACAAAATCACACCCAAGTCATCCAGTGGTTTCCATACAATCACCTAACAGGCAAATTATCTTACCAATAACCACACAGACTTTAACACTACAGATCAAATCAACATGTGCGTATATGTGTAGTGCTTACAAATCTTGATTAAACCTGTCTGTGGTCTTGTATAGAATGTTTCAAGCATCACAAAAAATATTAGGCACCCCAAAACAAAATCCACACTAAACTATCTTCACAAACCTAAAATGCATAGAAGCCATGAAAAACCTAAATACATGATTAGCACTAAAAACAGCATCACCTTCACTAATGAGGTGTTTCTGTATAAGTGGGTTCGTAGCCTAGCACGGATTAAGGTGTCGGCCTTCGGAGCCGGAGATCGTGGGTTCAAATCCCACCGGACCCGCCAACATACAATTAAAAAACAAGCCAAATTAGAAGCGTTAAGGGGTTTTTGGGGGTATGATTTCGGCTTGTTCGCTGTTTATACCATTCCATTTTATTTTGTAACTCAGTAGATGTAGTATGCTGGATATGTCAGCGACGCCTTGGGCTTCTATTATCGTGGTAGTTTGGCTCAGTGTTAGTTTTGGGGATTGTTTCAATACGTCTTTGAGCAAAATAGATATTTGTTCGAGTTTTTCGGTGCTTACTAAACCGTTAGATATGGGTACGTATCCTGTTGGAGGTTTAGTGGTCAGTACGGTTTGGATGGATTCGACTGAGAAGCCTAGTCTGTTGGCGAGTTCGGTGTAGAGTAGTACTGGTTCAGTAAGGTTCAGGGTTGTTTTTTGGAGGGTTTGAATTTCTTTTGTTTTAATTTCTTCGAATTCGCTTTGGAGATAGCGAAGAATAGGGGCGAGGGAAATTTTGTCTTTATAGTAGATAAAGTGTAGTTGGGGTCGTTTCTCTAGGGTGATTAGTTTTTCGCATGCTAGGGCTTCATGGACGACGAGTATCATTTTGTCGTTGACGTGTTGGAGTTTTTCTGCTTTTCGGCGCAGGTAGTCTTCGGTCCAGAATCCAACGATCTCTAGGTAGATTTTTAGACCGGCTTTTTGGAGTGAGAAGTCAGGTATGAGGACTTGGTTACCGGTTATGATGGGTTCGGGTTCACGTTTTAGGGTCCAGCCTGAGTCTAGGGCTCGGAATTGGTTGGCAAAGTTTTCTTCTGTTGTACTGTCGTAGGTTATGGGTTCAGGTTTGGGTGGCTTTAGCAGGGTGGCGTGTTTTTGGCTTTCCATATTAAAGTTGCACATTTCGTTTGTGTATTTCCACAGGATTTTGGCGTTTATGGTCCAGTTTTGGTTTGTGGTTATGGCGGGTAGTAGTTTGGCTATGTTTATGCCGTAGCGTTTGGTGAGTTTGAAGAGACTGGATGGGCCGTCTATTTTTACATTAAAAAAGGGGGTTTGTTGGGAGACTTCGTAGATGAGCCCTAGTTTTTTGATGGCATAGAATAGTTGTTGCCAGTTTCCTGAGGTGCTAAAGTTTAGTTCGCTGGATTCGAAGAGAAGGGTTTGGGTTAAGCTGAGGTTGTATTGTTGAAGTAATGTTGTGGGGGTTGGGGGTTCAAATTTTTCAAGAATCAGCTCTGCGTCTAAATCAGCATATAGCTGGTCTTCGATAGTTTCAATGGAAAAGGAGGTTTCTGTGGCAATGGAGGTGATTATTTGTTGTCGTTTTTGGGGTGTTGTAGGTATGCCGTGTTTTTGGGTGGCTTGGAAGATACGCCGTCGTAAATCAGAGGGGTTGGTTTTGCTTTTGCAGATAAAGCGGCTTTTTCGATCAAGTAGCAGTGATAGGGCTCGAACAAATCGGTAGTCGTGGCCTTGGTTTTCTAATTCGGAGACATAGGCCATGAGAACTTTTTTTTGTTCACCAATGTGGGTGGTGTAGAATTCGATTATGCGATAAGCAACAGTGAGGTTCTCAGCTGATAGTTTGGCATATCGGGGTTGTATTTCGCCTTTGCGTTTATACACTAAGAGTAGATTACTGGGCAACATGGTTGGGTTTCTCCTCGTTGGGTTGTCGGCGGCGGCTGATGTTTACTTCTACGGTTTGTTTTGAGATGATTTCGACTAGTTTGGCGGTTTTGCCGTCTTTTTTTCTAAGGATTCGGCCTAGGCGTTGGACAAATTCACGTTTGCTACCGGTTCCGCCAAGTACAATACCAACCGATGCGTCAGGTACATCCACGCCCTCATCTAGGACCTGGGAGGTGACAATTACGCGGTATTTGCCGTTTCCGAAATTTGTTAGGATCTCGCGTCGTTCCTCTCGGGGTGTCTGGTAGGTAACTGCGGGTATGAGAAAGCGTCGGCTGATGGTGTAGACCAAATCGTTATAGAGGGTAAAAATTAGCATTTTCTCAGTTTTGTAGGTTTCAAGTTTTTCAGCGAGTAGGTCAAGTTTAGCCTCGGAGTTAACGGCGATTTTTAGAGCTTTGTTGCGTGCCAAAAGCGCCGCTCGCGCATCGGGATCACGTCCGGTGGACATGATAAAGCGCCGAAAATCAAAGGCTGATTTCAAAACAAGTTTGCGTGATACAAGATAGTTTTTAAAAATAGCCATATTGGCTTCATAGAGGTGCTGTTCTTGGTCAGTTAACTCAACTGCGATTTTTTCATAGGTGTAATCAGAGAGGTGCTTACCCGCGGTTAATTCTTCAACTGAAACTGAATAAACCTGATCGCCAACCAATAAGGGCAACAGGTTGTGTCGTTGGTCGCTACGTTCATAGGTTGCAGTTAAACCCATGCGGTAGGGTGCAACAAACATTTCTGCAATCTGCATATACCCAGGAGACGCCAAATGATGCACCTCATCAAAGACCAACAGCAAAAATTGGTTACCCAAATATGCCGCCTGTGCATAGGCTGAGTCATAAGTTGCAACCGTCACCATCTTTATCACACTCTCGCCGCCCCCCACCACACCTGCCTCCACACCCAAACACTCCCGCACCCGCTTTCTCCACTGATCAAGTAAATCCAAAGTAGGAACAACAATCAAAGTTTGAACTTTAAGCAAATCAATGGCCTTAAGCGCTATGAAGGTCTTCCCAGCCGCAGTTGGTAAAACCAGCACCCCCCGCTTACCCGCACCCACCCACTGATCCAGGGCCTTATTTTGATAAGCACGCAACTCAATACTGCCCCGTAACTGCTCAAGAACAGACAAATTCAAAACCGCATCCTCAACGCAGAGACTACTTTCTTTAAAAAAATCTAAAACATCACGATAATGACAAGCCTTAACCCGATAACAGTTATTTCTAGGATCCCACTTGCCATAAGGAGTTCCAATTGTCCCCTTTAACAACAACGTACCCCTATCAAACCACAAACGAGACATAAACAACAATACCGAAACTCACATCAATAAACCTACCCAAACACCCAACACACCAAAGCAACCTAAGACATCTGAAGAATCATAAAAGAGACATACAACACCATCGCGGGCATCTTGGAAGATATCGCATTGCAGACTTTCTTTCAATCATCATGCTCTGATTTGCGCAATAGCCGCCAAAGGTCTCAGCAGAAAGCAAATTCAACTGTATTATAAAGCATGTCAAAAATGATAATACAAATATAATTGAGTACAATACTATGGAACCAAATGAAAACAAAAAGGGAACATGAAAAAACACAGACAACAATCGCGCGAGCGATAATTTGTTGTTGGGTATGCTCAGCAATATTTGTGGTACTTGTTGGTATACTGAGCCTTATTGTTGGCTGCATTGTTTCTGTTCCACTATTTTAGATAATGTTAGATGCAGAAAAACAAGCAAAGAAACCCAAACCTGTTTCTAACATATGGAATCACGGCGACAGCCTCTATCAAAAACTCAAACACCTCGACGAATTACGATGCAATGAAACTATCACAGTTGACGAGTTTGCAGAACTACAAAAAGAACTGATAATACAAGTTCAAAATGAATAAAGTCAAGTTGCCATTGCATGCTACACCCTAATGACAGATTAGTTGTTTTATTACGCTATCGTTAATTCAAAAAGATAGAAAGTATGCTTAGCACCAGCATTGGAAAAAGTCTCTTAGAAGTACAGCGGAAAGAAGTAAAAACTATTAGAGTAAATATGAAATGAGAGCACGACGGGAGTTGAACCCGCGACCCTCGGATCAAAAGAACTCCCTTTACTCTATGACAACTATAGACTCTTTTACCATTTGAAACCAACATAATGTTGTATTATGTTATTGCCCATATCATATCCTTCAATGCCGCATACTTGACATATGCTTTAATGATTAGATACCTGACCATGCATCCATTATACCATATAAAACTAATTTCTGAACAGAACTAATACACCAAGTTTTCTTACTTACGTGTGTAACCTTTGACTATGAGCCGTGATACTTCCCCTATTACAAATGCTGGAGTAAACAGCAACATGAACAGCATCATAGCAGAAGTTAAACTGTATATACCATGTGCTACCAGATACCTCAATGGCTCTACTACATTGATAAGGCTATTATGTAAACTAAATGCTAAACCAATTAATCCTATTACTGTGTAGAATCCAATTCTATGTTTTAGTTTGTATAGATTAATTTTCATGTGCCCTGCAGGTTCCTTCATTACACCTGATTTATGCTTACTATATGCAAATTTTGCTATTTCTATTATACAGAAACATATAACCAAAGCTGGAATGTAATATATTACAAAACCCACTGATACATCCTGAACTAAATTTGATGGCCATGCTACAATCATCATATCCCTGTAGGTGTAGCCACGTTCACTCATTACCCAGAAATAGACAATTGGACTACAACAAGCTATTACTGCTGAAACTATTGCACTTGTTTTAGTATTCACACTAACCATGTAGTGTTACATCATACAATGTATTATACTTGTTTGATATAGTGGATAGTTTTTAGGAATAATCAATTAACTAAACAATTATGCCCCCAATACAATAGGGGAGGCTTCCTACAAGTAAGAGGTACCCATCAGCACATCCAGCATTATCAATGCTTTGTAGAAGGCAAGCGAACTTATGTTTATCATAAATTGAAAGTAACTACAAGTAAAGAAATGCAAGCAATAAAACCCACACCAAACTCCAATGAGAAGAATGAAGCGGGTCCGACGGGAGTTGAACCCGCGACCCTCGGATTAAAAGTCCGATGCTCTAGCCTGACTGAGCTACGGACCCGCGCTCATTTTTGGTGTAGCTGTTAGGAAAATACAAAGGGGTTTTTTAGCGTTTCGGATAAGAAAAAGCAAAAAGCAAAAAAAAGCCATAAAACAACACGCTTCCACCAGTAGTAATAAACCATATTTGAGTTAATTCGGCGATATACAAACAACTGAGGGCTGTGGCACAATAGCAAACCCACAACCAAATCAACATGTAGCAAGTCTTGTATAAGTCGTTGTGTATGACCAATCACTACTGTGCAACATGAAGTCTAGCTCAGCCCATTAAAGCAAGCACCGTAAGTAAGGTTGAGTAAATCGGTGAACAAATTAGCCAAAGAGTTACAAAAAGAGCCGCCTGATACAACGAGTTTTTCAGCAAGTAAACTTGCATAGCACAATTTTACAGCTAATATTCACATACACAATTCTGCACCCATCAGGTGCAGAAATTAAAGAAACGGGCAAAAATATAGCAAAAAGAAAAATGTAAAAACCCACTGAACGCGAAGTTTATATCAAAATAACTAGCTACAGATGAACAAAAACAGCCTGATTGACAACATTAAAACAGACACAAAAACAAAACAAAATAAAAGAAAGAGTTGGGGGTTAGTTTATTCTTCCTCGGTGGTGTTTTCGTCGCTTTCGTCTGTTGGGGTGGTTTGGTCGGTGTCGGTTTCCATTGCCACCATTTCGTCTGAATGCGCCTGTTGAGGCGCCTCTAAAGGGTGGGCCGGAATGTGGGCCTCCTCCACGATAACTGACTGAATGATTGGTTCTTCAATTGCTGGTTCCATGATTTTTTCAAGGGTGGTTTCGATTGGAGCGTGTTCTGTGACTTCGAAAACTTGCAGGGGCGCTTCAATAACTGGATTTGCAACAACTATCACTTGCTCGTCAACCGTTTCAGCTGGAACAATAATATCAGAAGCGACATCAACTATAGCTTCCTCATATGATGCTTCAACTGAGGGTTCAATGTCCAGTGATGCTTCTGCAACCGATTCTTCAAAAACTAGCTCGTCTGGAAGGTCGGCAACTGTGACTTCTATGGGGCATTCAGCATCGGCAACAAGGGTTTCTTCTGCTGGGAGAACTTCAACAACTGCATCTTCAAGTGGCAGATCTTCTGCTGGAGCCGCCTCGGTTGAAGATTCAACTGGAGCTACTTCTGTGATGATTTCTGCGTCAACTGCTTCAGATGCAACTTCAACAGCGTCAGTTTCAACTGCAGCAGCATCCTCAAGGGGAGCATCAGCAACAACATAAACCTCAGCAGTTTCAACAAGAGTTTCATCTACTACAGCATCCTCAAGGGGAGCATCAGCAACGATCTCGACTGGAGCTTCAACTGTTGCAGTTTCCTCAAAAGATGCTTCAGCTGGAACTTGAAGTTCAACATTTTCTACCGGAGCATCAGCAACGATCTCGACTGGAGCT
>Ga0123353_10012547_pt1 | contig 12059 bp, 7 predicted proteins | sample TergutLab28metaG_3_FD_92763 | JGI IMG/M metagenome (GOLD analysis project Ga0123353, IMG submission 92763) | Labiotermes labralis P3 segment gut microbial communities from Petit-Saut dam, French Guiana - Lab288 P3 | ecosystem: Host-associated > Arthropoda: Insects > Digestive system > Gut ... | reverse complement strand
TGGTCTGGCTAATTATCTGATTGTCAGTTAGGGTGTTCATGCTCCAATTCGCGAAAAGAATCGTCCTTCGCGTGATGGCTATCGAATTGAGTGCCCTGTCCGGCCTCGCCTGTATCAGGTTGTAGTCGGGCAGCGCCCCTGCGGAAGTCACCGGTATGGTCTGCCAGGGCCTCAAGGCCTTTGTTCCCGCGAGGTAATAGTGATTCACGCCTACATTCAGGTTGTTCCCGGTAAAGGGATAGAGCGTCGCGCCGCCCCCTGTGCCGGTTTTCGGCGCAACAGCCAGATACATCAGATTGTTTACGACAGTAGTCGAAGAACCCGCGACGCCTCCCACGCTGCGCCCCGTATCCGTACCGCGCACGATTGGCACGCCCGACGTGCTGACGACCGCGACGTCGCGTATAGTCCCCGCATTGTAGCCAACGACCCCGCCGACGTTTGAGGTTCCCGCCGCTATTGGCGGCGCGGTAAGGCTGTTTGCGGCAGGCACTGTCTGCTGCACCGAGCAGAAGGAGACGCTGCCCGAATTCGTTCCGACAACGGCGCCGACGTTGGCCGACCCGCTGATTCTCGGGTTTCTCAAAGTCACATTTGCGACGCTTCCCGCGTTCACGGCGAACAGCCCAGCGTTATCTGATGAACCGGAGATTTCCATATTGGCTATCCACCGCGCCGCGCCGCTGTATGACCCTGTGAACACACTCTCCACCACCGCGGAGGAGAACTCCATCGCCGTTGTGGCGTCGGCCAAATATCCGGCAGCCAACTCTTTACGATATATGGAAAAGTCGACATTCAACTGCTGTGAAAACGAACCGCCCAGGGCTTTCGAGATATTCGCTATATGTCTCGGCGAACGGATGCCGTTCTGGCTCGCGAACAGAGGGTTGAAGGTATCCTCGGCCAGCGCATAGTTCTCCTCGACGTCAACATCGTCAGTCCCCGAGAACAAGGCTATTCTGATCCCCTTTATTCCGTCTGCAAGCTTCTCGATCTCTTCATTCGGGAGAAACAGGCGATAGATATAGTGCCCCTCTGAGGCCAGATATACCCGCTGAGGAGCGAGCCATCCCAAGTCATTGCCGGCTTTGTCGGTGACACTCCAAACCGGGCTGCTCTCGACGCCCGTCTGCTCGATGAGGTATACGGCGTCGCCTACAGCCAGCGTATAACCGGCGTTCGAGAAATAGAACTCCACGCAGTAGCCGTCGTTGGCGACTAAGCGCGGCGAGGCCCCGCTCTCAAGGGGTTTGCCGGTCTCAAAACTCAGCGAGGAAAAGCCCCAGGTCCCGTCGTTGTATAGTTCGTAGTACACGGGTATCTTCGCGTCGACGCCGAAGATATCCTCGAAGCCGAAATCGTCCGGGGTGTACGGGTTCGAGAACGGGCGGTTGTCGCGAATGACAGGATAGGGATACTGTACATATCTGTTGTCGCCGAAAATATATTCCTTGCCTATATCGAAACCGAAGCCGAGCTGGCCCGCCATGTTTCGAAGCTGTTCTTTGGAGACCGCGCCGTCGCCGCCGCTGCCGTTGACGAGATAATAGCTGCCGTTTACGGAGCCTGTGCCGCCACCGCTTATTCCCCCTGCCTCCGACCCGGAGTAGAGGCCTACATAGTTTGTGGCATAGGCGTTGAGAACAGCGCCGTTGTTTCTGCCCGCTATTCCTCCGAGGAACGAGCCGGGCGCGACGGTCTCGGGATAGTAGAGCGGATCGACGGAAAGCAGGTCCGGAGCGGCGGTCAAGGTGACGTCTTTCACGTTGACCCTCGCGTTGTTGAAACTGTTTCTTATCGTGCCTCCGGCGCTAAGGACGCCGGCTATACCGCCTATGTTCCCTCTTCCCGCCGTCACAGAGCCTACGCCGGCAGTCGTCGCGGTATCGTCGTGCGTGTCAAAGAACCCCGCGTTGAATGAATTCTCAATAACGCCGCCCCTCACCGAGCCCACGAGGCCCCCCACGTTGGCAGGAGTCCCGCCTGACGGGGCAGATACGTCGGAATAACTGAAACTCTGCTTTATAAGAGCGCCGGAACCTGTCATCACGCCTGCTATAGCGCCGACGTCGCCGCCGTTGGTTCCCTCTATTTTAGCATTATACAACCCGACGCCGATAGCTCTGCCGCTGAGTTCCGAAAAAAGCCCGACGGCGTTTATATCCGAACTGACTCTCAGATTTTTTATCAAATACTGTGAACTCGTATCCCGCATGGCAAAGTATTCGCCCTCGAATTTCCCTATCGGCGCGAAATTAGTAATGTGGTTGGCGCTGTTATACGCCATGTCTATGTCGGCGGTCTGTCTGAAATCGCCGTCCGGCGCGTAGCGGATATTGTTGAGGTGCCTTGCGGAACGGACCTCATAGACGCCGCTGCCGAGGATACCGTTAAAATGCGTGTTCGCTATGGACAGGGAGACGGCTTCGCTATAGCCTTCGTTGACGCTCCTCGACGCCGTAATGCGCACGTCCGTCGGTATGAGGTCAAATTCATCGCCGTATTTCGTCTCGATGTTGTATGGCTGCAGGCCGGATATGTCCCCGTCCGCGTAGTCAATTATCCATACAAATCTCGCGTAGGCGCCACCGATATCGATCCCGAAAAGTTCGTCCTGCACAACCGGATCGGCGGGGTCGCGGTAGATGGAGTCCATGCCATAGGCGCTCTCAAGTATGCTCAATGCGCCTGAAAAATCTGTGGGCAATATGAAATCGCTGAGGTAGCTGACCGAAATGCCAAGGACCTCTTCCGCGGTAACTGCGTCTGTCAGTGAAAATCTGTATTCGGGCATGCTCTCCGCCATGCCGCTGTACTGCTTAACAAGAAGCAGCTCCGCGTACAGCAGATTTTGCTTCAAAGCCGAGCCGGTATCGAGCGGATTGGCCGACCCGTCGTATATGTTGATGATATCCCGGTAGGGGTAAGGAGGCCTTACTCCGGTCTCCTCAACGCCGTAATAACCCTGTTTGCGCGCCGAAGCCGCGGGGTCGTACGAACCCATACCGCGCTCCCCGGTCACGTTGCGCCTCTGGTTCTGGCTTACGTCAAGGTATTCCAAGACCTGTCCGTCGGCGACGGCGTCGCTGTAGAACACCGATAAAACCACCCCCGTCTCGATGTTGTATTCCATCAAGATGGCGTCGTTCAGTATCTCTTTGTCCGTTATGACCGCGTCCAACAGACGGTAAAAAGTGTCGAGCTCAGTGCCCGCGCTCGCTGCCGACGGCACGAAGCCTTTGGGCTTGCTCACATAGCGGACATATAGTTCATTGCCCTCGTCGGCGCTCGGAAAAACGCCTCCCCTGTCAGCTAAAATGTCCGCCACGACCCTTTGGTCATTGAGGATATCCCCGTTCGCGGGGTCATAATAGCCTGCCGTCAACGAAGATTTTAAAGTCTTCTCAATAGTCAGTTTGTTCAATTGATTTTGGGCGGCATAGTAGATGGTCCTCGCGATACCCATGCGGTTCATCTGCCTGCCCCTCTCGACGAAACCGAGCACCGAAGGGACCATGATCGCCGCGAGAATCCCGATAATCGCTATGACGACGACTATCTCCACGAGCGTAAATCCGTATGATTTTTTAGCTTCTACATTCTTCATTGCATTCTCCGAAACCTGGTATTCGCTCCCTCACTGCTCACGCGAGCATTGTCATCTCAAACACCACCGAAAACACCGTATCTTCATTTGGGTTTTGGTTGAGATTGTATGAAAACCTGTTGAAACGGATATTCTCCGTCCGGTTAACGTCGTCTACGAGGCGTCTGAAAGCGTAAAAGTCTCCCGAAAGACTCATATTTATCAACACGGTGCAAAACGCGCTCGCCTCTCTTCTCGTTCCCGCCTCGCCGGTCAATTTGACCGTATTCGGCGTACCTATCTGCAGCGACTGCGGGCTCAGCCCGTTGGACATGCACAGGCGGGTGATGACCCTGTCTATTTCCTCGTTTGGCAATCTGTTCGGATATATCTTATTCATCTCGCCGACAGCGTCTTCCGCCCTCTGATGCTGGCGGATAATCATCGCCTCCCTCTGGAGCTTTTCATCGACCTCAAGCGCTTTTATATCGAGTATGTCGTAGAGGTCACGCTTCGCGGCGACCTCCCTGTTTAAAGGCAGGATGACAAACTGGAGGCCGAGCGCCACGATAGCTATGGCGGCGGTTATCATGATGAGCATTTTTTCACGTTTATTTAAGCCGTGTCTTCTTGTTTCCCCGTTCATTTTACCGCCTCCTCAACGAGATATATATCCGCAGTGAAACTGTAGAAACCTTCCTTCGCCGCGCTATAGCCCGAGTACTGCACATACTGTACAAGATCGCTGCGTTTGAGGTTTTCGACATACTGCGCGAACTCAAGCTGCGTGGGGCTGTTGCCGGCTATCTTAAGGACGCCTTCCGTTCCGGAATAGTTGAACTGCTCTATTGTGACGACGCTTGAGCCCTTTACGACGGCGTCTATGAGCCTGTTCGTAAAGACCGCCTTTTCGGCGTCCTCTTCCCTGATCTCTTCGAGCTGGGACAGTATGCCATTTAGCCGCGCAGTCACGACGCTCAGCTCATCGAGCTCGTCTATCTTGCTCAACGCCGAAGGGTCATTGACATAGTCATCGAGTCTTTCGATTTCCCTATTCAGCGAAAACACACGCGAAAAGAGAATCGCGGCCGGAATGGCTATGGCAGCTATTAACAGCGCGAAAGCATAAATCCATCTCTTCTTCGGCCGCTGGCTCTTTGTGTGTTTTTCAAGTTCTCTCAGCCCGTCAATGAGGTCTATAGAACCGGACGGCAGCATGGTGTGAAGATATGTGAACTGCGCGGAGGCGGGCAGAATTCCCGTTCCCTCGGCGCCGCTGATATCAAGAGTGCGCAGCTCCACTTCGGGGTGCTGATTGATTTCGCGCATGAACGCGAGATCTTTCTCGTTCAGCCCAAGGTAATAGCTGCAAGAGATATCTCCGAATTTCTCCGACTTGTTGAAGTTTACAAGCCCCGAAAGGTTTTCGAGGATATTGGGGATATTCTGTTCATGCCCCTCGCTGTACAGCCTCGTGCGGGACATGAAAACATTTACGCCCCTGTCGAAAATCATCGACAGCATGGTGACCCCATCCACGACGTTTATCACCGAGGTAGAAGATCTAATTCCCGGATTGGACTCCACATAGTTCATTATGGCCTCGACGCCCACATGAACGGCATGAAGCTTAACTCCCGCATGCCTGCAAACCGAAATATAGGTTTCTATCTGCGCGCGGTCCGCCGCGCAGATAAACACGTTCTGTCCGTTCTCACCGCTCGAGAGCACGCGATAGTCGACAACCATGCCGTCAAAGTTTTCCGCCACCTCCGAAAACTCATCCCTCGCGAGCTGACGGTACTGTTTCGCGCTCAGTTTCGGCGCCGTGACCTGCCTTGTCGGAATCGCGCTGCCGTCAACCGTCAAGGATACGTCGATAAACATGTCCGGCCTTGAGTCCCTCAATAAGGCAAGATGCTCGACAAGCAGTTCGGCGTCCGTTATACGGCCGTTTATCACAGCGCCCTCAGTGGGCGATGAGATATACGATTTGATGTGGACATGGTTTCCGGAACCGGTAAAGCCGATAACTTCGATTTTTTCCGACGAGAAGTAAATTGTCGATTTCATATTACATCCTAATTCCCTTAAGATTTGGCTGATAAGCTGTCACTCCGGCTTATCATTGCGAATTATAATCCGCTCTGTATCCCCTCGTTAAGCGCGAATATCGGCAACATGACCGCAAGCATAATGAATCCCACGACGCCTGCCATAACCACTATCATGACCGGCTCGATGAGCCTCACGAGCCTTTCCGTCGCTATTTCGGCCTCATATTCAAAGGTGTCGGCGACCGATTCGAGCATTGCGTCCAGGCGGCCGGTCTCCTCTCCGATGAGTATGGTCATCGGGAGCTTGTTGTCGAAGCCGTCGACGCCTGCAAGAGACTCCGACAGCGACCTCCCGTTGCGGACAAGCCGCATCACCTCGCCGAACTGGCGCGCTATGAACAAATTGCCGATAATCGTTGAGCTTATATCGAGCGCCGTGAGCATCGGAACTCCGCTCACGTAGAGCGAGGCGAGCGTGCGCGAAAAACGCGCGGTGTATATGATTTTAAGGAGTTTACCCACCTTTAGTATACGCAGTATTATTCTGTCGACGTGGAACCGTATGTTGTCAATTTGCATGAGCATGCGAAAAACCGCTATTATCAACAGCATCGCAATGATGACGTAATACCAACCGGTCTGCAAAAACTTGCTTATGGCTATGACAGCCTTTGTTATGCCGGGCAGCTCCATTCCCACGAATATAGAGAAAAACTGAGGCAGGATGATTGTGAAGACGAGCATGACCACCAAAATTGTGGCAATGAGCAGGATCAAAGGATACGTCATGGCGCTTTTAACCTTGCCGTTGAGCCGGTGCTCTTTCTCGTACTGTACCGCCATCTTCGAACACACCTGTTCGAGCTGGCCGCTCGCCTCTCCGGAGGCGTACATATTGACAAGCAGTTCCGGAAAAGCGCCGCTCTGCAGGCGCATAGCCTCCGAGAGCGTCATCCCCTGCTGGAGGTCCCTGTAAAGCTTACTGTATATCTGCCCGGTCTTTGGCTTGACGTCGCGCTGCAGCAAAATGTCGAGCGCGCGAACAACGGTGATGCCGCTCCCAAGCATATTGCCAAGTTGACGCGAAAACTCCGCGACCTCGTTGGGCTTGAGCCGATAGACGCCCTGCTTTTCGTCGATCTCGCTGATCCTCACCGGAACAAGCGACATCTGGCGAAGCCTGTTTCTCAAATCGGCTTCGCTGCGGGCTTCCATCACACCCTTGTGTTTTTGGTTGTCGTTGCCAAGCGCAATGTATTTGTATTTAGGGATCGTCATCGCCCCCGTTCAAAGAATAAAATCATATATTTACGCCAAAAAGCCCCAGATACAGCTTCAAAATTTCAGTCCCGTAAAGCAGCGCTAAAAAAGTTCCAAAACACAGGTGCGGCCCAAACGAGATGTGCTCCTTTCGTTTCGCCCTGCGGCTCGCCAGCAGGAAAAGAGCGTAGCCCCCGCCGGTCAGTATTGCCACGAAGAACGCGAACAGCACGTTTTGATAGCCCAGGAGGAAACCGCACACCGCCATAAGCTTGACGTCGCCGCCACCGAATGCCCCTTCAACAAAAATCGCTAAAAGCAGCATGGGAACGCTGACGCAGAAAGCGCCGATTATTCTGTGCAGCAGCGGAATATCAAAGGCCCAAACGGCCATGACAGCGAAGGGGACGAGCGCAACACAGAGCGAGGTAGGTATTTCCATGGTGTCGTGGTCTATGAGCGCCACGGCAAGCAGTACCGATGCAGTCGAGAAGGCGGTCACGCTCGCGAGAGTGAAACCAAACCTTATAAATGACAACACCGCGAGCGCCGCAGAGATTATTTCAACCAGCGGATAGCGCGCGGAGATCTTTTTGCCGCAGTATCGGCAGCGCCCTTTTAACATAAGATAGCTTATCACGGGCACGAGATCGAGAAGACCCAGCACATGTCCGCAGTCCGGACACTTTGAACGTGCGTTTTTTAGATACTCGCCCTTCACCGGTAACCTGTAGACTACCACGTTCAGGTGGCTGCCAACACAGGCGCCTAAGAGGCACAGAAGAAAATTGAAGTAAACTTCGCCCCAGTCCACTAAGCTGCCCTCCGATCACGGGTTTTGGCGGGTCCGGCGGGACATGCCCGGGGTATGCAGCGGGCGGCGGTTAAGCCGCCCGCCAAAAGACGATTTGATGAATGCGTCAGTAACCGATTCAACAATTATGGGTTACGGGTTGCAAATGGCGTAGCCGGGTCCGGGTTTTGAGACTTCGCCGGTCTCTATCTGCAGCGGGCTTGTCGGAGAAGTTCTATAGAAGGCCACGTAGTACGCGCTGGCTGTGGCGCTTGAGTCGCCGCCGCTACCGGGCTGGTAGAACAGCCACTGGAGCACGTCATTGGCGTAGCTATAGGTGAAATCCGAGGCGTATAGGTCGGGCTGCAAATACGACGTCAGAAGAGTAGAAGCAGCTAAACCGTTTGCCGTACCGGTATTAAACTGATTGCCTGTAAAATCTCCGGCTACTATGGGCCCGGTAGCCGACATTGTCACTTCGTTGAAGGCGGCTTGCACTGCTACGTACCCGGTTCTGCCCTCAGCAGCTATCGCCTTGCTCCTCGCCTGGCCTATGAAGTTCATCATCGAGGGTATTCCCGCAGCGGCGAGTATAGCTATGATGACTAATACCGCGATGATTTCGATAATGGTAAAACCTTTTTTGTTTAACGCTTTCTTGATTTTCATTGCTTTTCTCCTTTTTTATTTGCATTATTCGCCAGCTTGATGTGATTTGCTGACGTTATTATACACTACAGGGGTTACAGTACAGTTACAATTTACATCATATTATTCCCATTATTCATTTTATTTGTCATTTTGTAATGACTTTTGCGTTTTATGCGACATTTGCAATATATTCGCACACTTATTTATTTCGACAAAATCCGCCGGGAGTTTATATCTCAGCTCTTGGTCAAAACGGCTGTAGAACATACCCGCTATATCCTGCCCGCCGCCATTGCGAGCTCGGCTTTGTTGTTAGCCCTTTCCAGGGCGGCTTCCCTGGTCACGAGTCCCGCTCGCATCAGCTCGGCGAGATAGGTGTCCAGCAGCACCATTCCCTGCCTCGCTCCGGTCTGGATTATGGAATTCAACTGGTGGCACTTGTTCTCACGGATGAGGTTCAACACCGCGTCCGTGCCGAGCATTATCTCAAAGGCGGCGACGCGCCCCGTGCCGGTGGCTCTGGGAAGCAGCGTCTGCGTTATCACGCCCTTCAAGACGCTCGCGAGCTGCGTCCTTATCTGCTGCTGGCTGTGCGGTGGAAAGACGTCGATTATGCGGTCGACCGTGTTTGCCGCGCCGGTGGTGTGCAGGGTGGACAGGACCAGATGGCCCGTCTCAGCCGCGGTGACGGCGGCGGAAATGGTCTCGAAGTCCCGCATCTCGCCCACGAGGATGACGTCCGGGTCCTCGCGCATGGCGCTTCGAAGCGCGTCTGAAAAGCCTGAGACGTCTACGCCTACGTCGCGCTGGTGTACCAGGGCCTTTTTGCTCTTGTACACATATTCTACCGGGTCTTCGACAGTCAGTATGTGGCAGGCGCGGTTCTCGTTGATGTAGTCCACCATAGCCGCGAGCGTGGTGGACTTTCCGCTGCCGGTGGGGCCGGTGACGAGAATGAGCCCTCTGGGTTCGTCGGCGAGCGTCCTCAGCACCTCGGGCAAGCCGAGTTCCGCAAAGGTCGGGATTTTGTCGTTGAGCAGGCGTACAGTCGCCGCCAGTTTTTTCTGCTGGCGGAAAACGTTTACGCGCTGGCGCAGTGAGCCCTCTATCTCATAGCAGAGGTCGGCGTCTTCGCCGCCTCCCACCCTCTCGCGCTGCTCGGAGTCGAGCAAAGAGAGAATCAGGCGGTCTTTTTCCTCTGGCGTCAATTGATAGTCGGTTTCCCTGAGGACGCCGTCTATCCTGAATATCGGGTTTCGGTCTGCGGTCAGGTGTATGTCGCTGGCGCGAGCGCCCCTCGCGGTGCGAATCAAATCGTCGATATGCAAATAAGTTTCCCCTATTCCACGTAATATGTGAGCTTCAGCATTTCTTCAGTGGAGGTTTTGCGCTCTAAAACGAGCTTTCTCAGGCTCGTTCGCAGGTTTTTGAGCCGCCCTGTGCTGTTGATGTAGCTGTATATCTCTTCCGTAGCCATCTTTTTGGCTATCATATTGCGTATGTCCATATTGACCGAGAGTATCTCATGCACCGCCACGCGCCCTTTGTAGCCCGTGTTGTTGCAGTTGTGACACCCCCTGCCGCGCGACAGGGCCGGTACGGCTACGCCCAGTGCCCGCTGCTCGCTTTCCGAAGGAGCGTATTCCTCGACGCAGAACGGGCAGATCTTCTTGACAAGACGCTGCGCCACCACTCCGACCAGCGAGTTAGCTAATAGATAATCTTCTACGCCCATGTCCAGAAGCCTCACTATGGCCGAGACAGAGTCATTTGTGTGCAGGGACGAGAGTACAAGATGCCCCGTCAGCGCCGCGCGCACCGAAATCGAGGCGGTCTCGGTGTCCCTGGTCTCCCCTATCATTATTATATCCGGGTCCTGACGCAGTATGGAGCGCAGTCCGCTTTCAAAGGTGAGGCCCGCCAACGGGTTTATCTGCGTCTGATTGACATGCTCGATGGCCTTTTCTATAGGGTCCTCTATGGTAGAGATGTTTACGTGACGCCCTGAGAGATATTCCATTATCATATAGAGAGTGGTGGTCTTCCCGCTTCCCGTGGGCCCCGTCACATAGATGAGTCCGTTCGGCACCTGCAGCATCCTCATGATGTGGGCGTAGTCGTCGCTCTCCATGCCGAAAGTGCCCGAGTTGTCTATAGAGGCAGTCTGGCTCATAAAACGGAGCACTATCTTTTCCCCGTAGAGAGTGGGCAGAGAGGAGACTCGCACATTTATTTCGATGTCCTGCAGCTTCGCCCTGAAATGGCCGTCCTGCGGAATGCGTTTTTCCGCTATATCAAGCCCCGCGAGAATCTTTATTCGAGCGACGATGGAATTCTGCAGCGAAGCAGAAAGGGTAAGATAATGGACTATCTGGCCGTCCACGCGTATCCTCACCTGCATGCTCTCGTCGAAAGGCTCAAAATGGATGTCGCTCGCGCCCGCGCTGTGCGCCTTATAGAGCGTGGAATTGAGCAGGGTGACTATCGGAGTGTCGTCGGCGCTCTCGCTGATATCCACATAGGAAACGGTCGTTGCCGTGCCCACAGCCTCATTGGCTCCATGAGCGGCCTTCTGCGTCTCAATTTCGGAATAGGACTGGTTAATCGCCCGCAGAATCTCGTCTTTTCTGCTGACTTGCACCTCGAGTTGCATATTTGTCAGCAATTTGAGATCCTCAAGCGCATAGTAGTTCAGGGGGTCGTTTATGCACACCGTCAACAACCCGTCATTTATGCCGACCGCAATGAGACAGTGCTTTTGGGCAACCGCCTTCGGCACCTTAGCGACGGCTTCCAGGTTTATGGGGAAATCGCTTATGGTGACACGCCTGATGTTGAGGCGCTCGGCAAGCGTCTGAAGCAGCCTGTCCTCGGTAATCATCCCATTTTCAACGAGTACCTCGCCCAGCCTCTTTTTCTCCGTAGAGGACCTTTGCAGGAGCAGCGCGTGGTCCAACTGTTCCGTAGTAATATATCCGGCTTCAAACAAGACCTCGCCCAGCCGCAGATTCGATGTAGTTGCCGCAAGAGCCATAAGTTACGACCATCCCTTTTCACGTTTTAATCATCCAAGCAAAGACGAAAAATAGCAACGATTCGCTTGCAATCTTGTACATAAGTATTACATATATATCAAACAGAAGTCAATTCCATAGTGTTAACGTTTTTGAACAATTTTAATAATTTTTATTTCATTATCAGCGCTTTTGATGTCTATATGCATAAAAAAACCGCGTTGCGTCAATCCTGTACAAACATTGGAAACCGCGTGAAGATTATTGGTGTTTTTTTCCCCTTCGGAATTCCCAATCACTTTTTGTTTGCGAAATTTTTACGAAAAGTATTTACTTTCATCCCCCGACAAACTAATATAGTAGTTAGTTTCATGAACCTTCAAAAACCATGAAAGGATGTTAGAAAGTCAATGAAAAGATTTATCGCATTAGTTCTTGCGCTGGCGATGCTCGTGCCGTTCGCTTTGGCCGGTTGCTCTAAGTCTGACGGGGGATCGGGCTCGTCGTCTTCGGGCGGAGCGTCTTCCGGCGGGTCGTCGTCAAGCGGGTCGTCGTCAAGCGGCTCGGGCGGCGCGGCTGCGCCACAGGAGACGATCAAGTTCGGCGGGGTCTGGGGCATTACCGGATCGACAAAGGCCACGGGCGACTACTGCCGCGAAGCCACCGCGCTCGCAATCGAAGCCATCAACGAGGCC
>Ga0123353_10012545_pt1 | contig 12059 bp, 9 predicted proteins | sample TergutLab28metaG_3_FD_92763 | JGI IMG/M metagenome (GOLD analysis project Ga0123353, IMG submission 92763) | Labiotermes labralis P3 segment gut microbial communities from Petit-Saut dam, French Guiana - Lab288 P3 | ecosystem: Host-associated > Arthropoda: Insects > Digestive system > Gut ... | reverse complement strand
AAGAACCAGAAACATGGGAACAAATACTATGGCGCAGGATATAAGAAAACGAACAATGGACTTTTGATTGCGTTTTGTTAAATCCAGATACCATGCCAAAAAAAGTATTGTTGTAATCTTGGCAAATTCAGAAGGCTGAAAATTAAAAGGGCCTATTCTGAGCCAGCGGCTTCCGTGAAATACCCTGGCGACTATAAAGGTGACAAAGAGCAAAACAATGGCTCCGATGTAAAAGTAGACGGATAAATCGTATATCCGCTTGTAGTTCAGCATGGCAATGACGAGGGTTATTGCCAATCCTGAGAAAGCCCAGATAATTTGCTTTTGATATTCATCCGAAATCTGAATACCGTCGCTTGTTAATCCCGACGAGTAAATGAAAAGTATTCCCACAGCGATAAGAACGAAAACCGCGAAAAGAAGAATATAGTCAATTTCCAAAAAATCCCGAATTCTCATTATTCCCGGTAACCCCAAATTGGCTGTGTGTTCTGAATTCCAAGTGTACGCGCCGCTTCTTCATAACTTTGATCGGCGAATATACCCTGAAAAATAATGGCAGAGCAGTACGGTGCCCACCATTCCCAGGTGTTAACTGCCTCAACAATAACCGAAACCACAATTCTCTCTTCCGGGTTTTCGGTTTCGTAGGGCGCAAAAGCGGCAAACCATGAATGCCAATTATGTTGAAGTCCCACTTCCGATGTTCCTGTTTTACCCGCTATTTCAACTGTACTTATATTCAGGGGATAACGTGCTGTTCCCTCACTGATAACCGAGCGCATGTCACGCTTTACCTGCTCAAAAATTTTTGAATCCACATTTGTCCGGTGAAGTACCTCGGGTGTTACGCTTTTTTCAACTGCGCCTGTAAGAGGATCCCGCACTTCTTTTAATATGTGCGGCTTGTAGATGATCCCGTTATTGACAGTCATCGCCACCATATTTGCCATTTGCAGCGGAGTCACAAGGGTGTAGCCCTGGCCAATGGACATGTTCATGGTATCGCCTCCCAGCCAGCGCTCGTGAAGACGCCGGTCCTTCCACTGGGGAGTGGGAATAAAACCGGTAATTTCACCGGGGAGATCAATCCCTGTAGCTTCTCCAAAACCGAAAGCCCTCGAATAATTCACGATATTTTCTATGCCGAGGTAATCCCTGCCTACAGTCCAGTAGTAAATATCGCAGGACTGGGCCATTGCCCTTTGTAAATTCAGCCTGCCGTGTCCGGGCCGTCTTATGTGGCAGCGCCAGGCCCTGTCTCCGTAGGTAATTTCCCCCGGGCAATCCACCAATTGTTCCGGTGAAAAAGAATTTTCAGACAGGATGCCCGTAGTCATCACAACTTTAAAAGTAGAACCGGGTGGATAGGCCGACTGTATCGCGCGGTTAATGAAGGGTTTATTCGGATCGTTGATCAAAGCCTGGTATTCGGCTTCCATGTTAATTTGGTTAAAAATATTGGGGTCAAACCACGGATATGAAACCATGGCAAGAATTTCACCGTTTGAGGGCCGCATCACCAATACGGTACCAATGCGCCTCCCAAGGGCCTTTTCCGCCAAGGTCTGTATTTTTTTATCGATGGTCAGAACAAGGTTTTTGCCGGTCTCGGGGAAAATGCGGGTATTTTCCCCTGTCATATTTCTTCCCCTGACATCTACGGTTCTGGTCTCCCTGCCCTCCTTTCCCCGTAAAAGTTCGTCGTATTGCCGCTCAACACCGCTCTTTCCTATCACGTCTCCCTGTTTATAGCCTTGATTGTAAAGAACAGTGAGTTCATCCCTTGTTATGCTTCCCACAAACCCGATGATGTGTGAAAGGCTGCCTATCCCGGGATAATTCCGTATGGGCTTTGACTGCCAGTAAACGCCGGGCAGGGAATTTGCCTGCTCGGCCAGAGCCGCGACAGTATTAAACGGGATGTTAGCCGCAATTTCTACCGGCTGATAAAGATGATATATCGATGGAGGCACTTTTCTTTCGATTTGGTTCAAGGGGCGATCAAGTATGGAAGCAAGCTGCTCCAAAAGCTCCGGCATGGCCCTTGCTGGGACTTCGGCGGGAATTATGTTCACCGCGAAAGAATCGGTATTTAAAACCAGCGGCTGATTGTAATGGCGATCGTATATTTCTCCGCGCTGCGCGGGAAGCACTGTGGTCTGCCGGGTAATGCTGCGCGCTCTCGAACGGTAAAAATCACCGGAAAAAATCTGCATGCTGAAAAGCCTCAGGAAAAAAACGGCAAAAACGGCGATTACCGCGATTTGTAAAAACCTTATCCTGAGCGGAGATTTATCCTCGCGTTCGGCAGCCATTAGGCGTTCTCCCTGCGTCTGGGATAAATTGGCCGGAATAGCTTTAAAAATCCGAAGATTAGCGGAGCCAAAAGGGTGTTGAGGCCGATTTCAATCCAGAAAGTAAGTGTCTGCAGGGAATAAACCGGAACAGCGTCGGGGAAAAAAATGTGGAGCAGGAAAAAAATTGATGCTTTTAAAGCAGTCGCCGCCGCGCAGAGAACCATCGGAAGAAAGAAAATATCGAGGTAAAAAGTATCTTTTATAAAGCCTGACAATGCGCCTATGATGGTACGCACAAAAGCGTTCAATCCTAAAGGAGAGGCTGAGAGAAAATCCAGAACGAATCCCGAAAAAAAGCCGGTTAACTGTCCTGTCATTGTTCCGTTTGTATAGGCGATAAAAACCAGAATACACAGAGCCAGATCCGGAATGGCGTGGATGTATATTACAAGACGCGATAAAAGGATCGATTGAAGCAGAGCGGCCGCGAGGATGAGAACAACTCCGAGCGCAATTTTTTTAGCCATTGGTATCTCTCGCTTGCTTTATTACAAACACATGTTCAAGCCGGGAAAAATCAATAACGCTTTCCATCTCTACTTCCATCGTGAGTTCGTTTTCCTGGTAATTGATGCGGTTTACCCGGCCTATATTGATCGCCGCGGGGAAAATTCCTCCGATGCCGCTTGTAACAACCATATCGCCGATGTTGATTTCGTCCCTCGCGCGCTTTGTGATAAAACGCATCAAAAGCGGAATCTCGGGAATTCCCTGACCTTCAACAATTCCCTCATAGCGTGATTCTGAAAGCCGCGCGGAGACATAACAGCTCTCGTTATAAAGAGGCATCACGAGGCTTTCAAAAGCGCCGGCATTTACAACCTTGCCCACAAGCCCCTGGCTCCCGCTGTGATAAGCGATAACCGGCATGTTAACGGCGACTCCGGCCCGTGTTCCCTTGTTGATAACAAATTCGGAAAAAAGGTTGTTGGGGTCTCTGCCGATAAGTTCCGCTGGAATGTGCTGGTAGCGCAGTTCCTGTGAAAATCCAAGCAGTTCTTTCAGGCGGATATTTTCCTGCCTTATCTCTGCGGAACTGCGTTCAAGCTGTTCATAGCGCGAGATGCGTTCCGTCAGTTCCGTATATTCCCGTCTCAGGGAGGAAAGTTCGCTTATTGCAAGAACGGTATTGGATACCGTTGAGGAAACTTCATAAATACCGCTCCTTAGACCGGAAAAAAGGGAAAGCCCGATATTTTTCGCTTCCAAAAGGACATTTTGGGAAGAGAAGAAAAGGGTCAAAGAAGAAAACAGGATTAGGGCAATAAAAACATAAAGCGTGGAACTGGAAAGACCTTTTAGTTTTTTCTCTTTTCCCAGTTTCATCAGCGTCCTAGTCGTTCAGCCTGTCATAGATATTATGGGTACTTTCAAACCCTCTCGTTTTTTCAAAATACTTGCCGGCTCCCAAAGCGACGCAATCGAGCGGGTTTTGGGCCAGAATGACGGAGACTCCGGTTTCTTTTGAAATAAGCTTGGGCAGCCCTTTTAAAAGTGAACCACCTCCGGTCATTACTATTCCCCGTTCCACAATATCGGCAGCCAGTTCGGGCGGGGTTTTTCCGAGAAGGGATTTTATTTCATCGAGAATTTTGAAAACAGGAACCTTGAGGGCTTCCCTGATCTGCCCCGACTCGATTTCAAGGCGCCGGGGGAGTCCGCTGCCAGCGTCGGTCCCCTTTATCTCTACCCTTTCCATATCTTTTTCCGGATACGCGTTGCCAATTTCGATTTTTAACCGTTCCGACGCGCCTCCTCCGATTATAAGGTTCAGCTCGCTTCTTATATATTTTATAATCGCTTCGTCAAAATCGTCCCCGGCGGTACGAATGGCGTTAGTCACAACCATATCACCAAGACTGATGACAGATATTTCGGTTGTTCCCCCTCCTATATCCACTATCATGTGGCCTGCCGGTTCATTTATTGGAATTTCAGCTCCTATGGCGGCGGCCAGACTTTCCGGAATAATTATTACTTCTCTGGCTCCCGCTTTGTAGGCGCATTCTTCCACCGCACGTCTTTCAACTTCAGTGATGCTGGAAGGAATCCCTATTACCATGCGCGGTTTAATAAACCTGTAGCGTGGCAATGCTTTTGAAATAAAATAACGCATCATTTTTTCGGTAGATTCAAGATCGGCGATTACACCTCCACGCATGGGACGTATTGCGTGAATGGATCCGGGAGTTTTAAAAAGCATTCTTTTGGCGTCGGTTCCAACAGCCATTATTTTATTTGTGCCTTTTTCAACAGCCACTACCGAGGGTTCATTGATCAATATTCCCTTTCCCGCTACATAAATGAGAGTGTTGCAGGTTCCCAAATCAATCCCTATAGCTGATGAACCTCGTCCAAACATATTTCCTCCAGAGCCTTTGGCCTAATTAAGCCGGCTGCGTGCCGGACCATGTGTGGGGTCCAATCTGAGCGCTCTGCGCCATTCCGCTCTGGCCCGGGTAGCATCCCCTCCCAAAGCGTAAAGTTCCCCAAGTTGAAAATGAGCTTCCGCGTTTTCTCCGCTTTCTTCCAGTACTTTTAAATATTCAGCTTCCGCTCCCGCTAAATCTCCTATTTTGCTCAATGTATTGCCCAGAAGCAGGCGCCCTGCGGCAATTGTTTTGGAATCACGCGATATTTCCAGACAGTGGATGAGGTACGCGCGCCCCGAGTCCAGTTCTCCAAGGTCCAGGTATGACTTCGCGATGGAAAGAAGCAATACATCGGACGCTTCCTTGCCCCCGCTCAAAGCCAGGGTAAAGGCTTCAACACTGCTGCGAAAATCCCCTATCGCGGCATAGGCAAGACCCAAATATTCGGGAATATCCTCGGCTTTATAGGAAATAGCTTTTGCCTTTTCCAGGTATTTCACCGCCAAATCCGCGTATCCTGAGCCTTTGTAGTAGTAAGCCTTCCCCAGAACATAAAAGATCCTTCCGTCACCGGAGCTTTCCCTTGGGAGCAAGGCTTTTCTGAGTGCCCAAATACATTCATTCACATAGGAAATGGTATCAAAACTGTTTATTTGGGCTATCGCCAACTGATAGGCTGAAAAACCGTAGACAGTTAAGATGTAGGAGTCCAAAGGTTTTTCCTGTAGCATCAAAGCACTTTGGGCATAGGCCGCATCAAACATTCCTGATTCAAAATATTCCCTAAGAGTTCTGCGTTCATTGGCGTAATAACCCTTAAAATTGATATAAGCGACCGGAAGAAGCGCGATAACAGCAAAAATAAGCACACCCAGCACTATTTTCCTAAAAAGCTGTTTCATCACAAAACTTGTTCTATGAACGCCCGAACGCTTAAAAGACATGCTTTATATAAGAATATTTTTGCAAAAAAGTCAACTTAGGGGGGAAACTTATAAAAAAACGATGAACCATAAGCCGGGTTCTGTGCTCAAAAATCGAAGATTTTTGAGCTTGGAGTTTTATACTTTCGTATAAAACTCCAGGATAGGCTTCAATAAAAGAACCTATACCGACTGCCATCTATCTTGGGCCATCTTTGCAGCCGGCCTCTTTGCAGTCTACCCGCAGCATTGGACGAGCCGCCCTGCTGCTGCTTGACTTTGCTCCAGATGGGGTTTGCATTTTTCAGGCTTTTCAAAAAGTCTGAATCTTACCGGCAGCGTTACCGCTGCCGCGGTGGGCTCTTACCCCGCCATTTCACCCTTGCCAACCATGCAAAGAGCAGATACACTCTGTCCCTTTGATAAGAAGGCGGTATACTTTCTGTTGCACTTTCCGTCGAAAAACCTTTAATCAGGTTTTCCGCCCGGGTGTTACCCGGCATCTTGCTCTGCGGAGCCCGGACTTTCCTCTCTTCATTTCAGAGTGAAAGAATGTAATACTCTCTCATCTGACAGGAAAAGCGGCAGTCTGGTTCATCGTATCATTCCTCGTAATCGATGTTGACTTTTTCTTCCTCGTCGTCATCTTCACTATAGTCATCGTCGTCAATCTCGTCCAGATCGGAAAGACTGCCCGAATCTTCGTCGTTAAAGTAATCTTCTTCGCCCTGTTCCGATTCCTCGTAAAAAAGAATCCTTGAGCAATAGGGGCAGAAAACTATTTCTTCGCCGGTTCTTACATTATTGGCGAATTGGGCCGGAAGAATCATGTTGCATCCCATGCAGACCCCGCCCTTTATGGCTACAATACCGCGGCCCATTTTGTTTCTGATGATGCGTTCAAATTTAAAGAGGACATCCGGATCATTAAGCTCGGCCGCGAGATTGCTCTCCTTTACCGAAAGCGATTTTAGCTGGGCTTCCTTCATGGCGGCTTCGGCTTCAATATCTTTGCGTCTTTGCTGAAGTTCCCCTTCCTGCTGTTCAATGAGAGCCTGAGTCTGCTTCATTTCTTCATCCAGGTCGGAAATTAAGCGTACTTCTCTTTGAAGCTTATTGCGGTACTCCTGCTCTTTCCCGGCGGCGTCCTCAATTTCCTTGTCAAGGGCTTCATATTCCCGCTGGGTGCTGATGGCTTCCATGTTTTTTTCGGCTTTTTCCCTTTTTGATTCCGCGTCCGCCAGAGAATTACGGTATTCCGATTCAGCGGTTTTCGCTTTTTCGTAATCCTGATTTTTCTCAATAAAAGATTTCTTCATCCTCGCCAGAAGTTCTTCCTGGGTTGTAAGCAATTTTGGAATTTCCTGGATTTTCTGTTCCAGATCTATTTTTTCTGTCAGCAGATCCTGCAGGGTTTTAAGAGTTTCAAATACTTTTTCCATGTTCGCGTTTCCCCTTCACTATTGCGGATTTTACAATAAAAGCATTAAAAAGGCTAGTTGCAAAAGGCAAACTGCCAAAGGCAAGCTGCAAAAGGCAATTGCCTAATGATCAAGATAATCCTTAAGCCTGCGGCTGCGTTTTGGGTGCCTCAATCTGCGTAAGGCTTTTGCTTCAATTTGCCTGATTCTTTCACGGGTGACATTAAAATAAAGGCCGACTTCTTCCAGGGTTAAAGAATACCCGTCATCAAGGCCAAAACGCATTTTAAGTACATCCTGTTCTCTGGGAGGCAGGGTCTTCAGTATGCCGATGATCTCTTCCTGAAGCATCTTGAACTGGGTTTGGCTTGAAGGATTTTCCACGTCCTTGTCTTCGATGAAATCTCCGAGTAAAGAATCGTCCTCCTCACCTATGGGCGTTTCAAGGCTTATGGGTTCCCTGGCGACGTTTTTGACCGATTTAACACGCTGTGTGGTCCAGCCAAGCCTCTCGGCTATCTCGTCATCGGAAGGTTCGCGGCCCAGTACCTGCATGAGCTGCCTTGATTCACGCACAACCTTGTTTATCTGTTCTATCATGTGAACAGGAACCCTTATGGTCCTGGCCTGATCGGATATTGACCGTGTTATGGCCTGACGAATCCACCAGGTAGCGTACGTTGAAAATTTAAACCCTTTTTTATATTCAAACTTTTCGACAGCTTTTATAAGGCCGATGTTTCCTTCCTGAACCAAATCAAAGAAGTGGAGTCCCCTGTTTGTATATTTTTTGGCGATTGATACAACAAGACGAAGGTTTGCTTTTATAAGCCTGTCTTTGGCGTTTTTCATCATCAGACGGCCGCGGTTAATTTCCTTGGCCATCAGGTTAATGCTTTCTATGGGCTCCTCAAATTCGGCTTCCATCTGGCGCAGCTTTTTTTCGTTAAGCTGAATTTGACGGATCTTGTCTTTTATTTCATCGGAGCTTAGTCCAAGGGAAGCCTCAAGTTCATCCCTTTCTTTTTTTATCGTGAGCCCCCTGCCTAAAGCCCGGAGTTCCTTAAGGGAATTTACATGCAGGTGCTTCTCTATCTTTTCCTGATCTTTTTTATATTTCTTTATTCTTTTCGCTGCCTGAATAAACTTTTCGGAAAAACTGGAAATTTCATCCGGGTGAATCTCGGAGCCCTCAATGGTGTTCATAAGGCGGCTGCGGATTTCATTTAATTCCGGATCGGAGAAAATGCTTATTCCCCTTCCAATGAGTTTTCTTTTAGCTTCAATGTAATTCTTTAGGTCAGGAAGCGCGATTCTCAAGGTTTCCTTGTAGAACTGATTAAGCCTGCGCCGCTCCGTCATGTACTCGGTTATCTCTTTTTTTGAAAGGTTCAGCTCCCGGAGATCCCTCTTTGAAAAAGCTTTATGGGCAATATGGAAAAACTCAGGAATAATCATTCCCGATTTTTTTATAACTCCTTTGATGATATTTTCTCCGTCTTCCATCTGCTTGGAAAGGTTTATTTCCTGTTCCGCGGTAAGAAGTTTTTCCCTGCCTATTTCACGCAGGTAAAGCCTTATGGGATCATCAACTGAGGATTCTTTCTCACTGTAAACAAGGCGTTTTTTTTCCGAGCTGGCTTTCCGGTTATCAAGCTCTGTTTCTTCTTCTTCCGCTATTTCCTCTTCCACTACCTGGATATTGTTTTCTACTAAAAGCGCCAGTACCTGCTCAATTTTATCGGTATTGGTTATATGTTCCGGAAGGTAATCGGCCAGTTCTTCGAAAAATATTTCTTTCTTTACTTTTGCGTATTGGATAAGCTTAACAACAGCCGGATCAAGTTCCTCGCTTTGCGCTGCTGCGATTGGCGCTGGCGGGCTTGCGGCCGGGGCGGCTATGGTTTTCTTCTTCGGCTTTTTCACTTCGGTCATGCTTGTTTTCCCTGCCTCAATATGATCATTTCATCGTCAATCCGTTTTTTTTCCGCCAACAAATCCTTCTCTTCCATATTTTTTTCCGGATCATTATTCTTTTTCAGCAAACGAAGTTTAACAATTATTTCTTCCTGTTTGCGCTTCAATCGTTTCTCTTTGATATTTTTAATACCGTCAGCCACAAAAAGTTCCGGATTAATAAAAAACTCTCCAGTTGCGCTGCACTTTATCAATAACTTTCCAAGTTCCGGTGAAGAGATACGGGCAAGAAGTTCGTCCATGCTTTTTTCACCGTAGCGTATGCATTCCTCCAGGGCGATAAATAGCTCCTTTGCATTTTGATCTTCTATCTCACTAATTTCCAGTGCTGTCCGGAATTTCGGAAAAAGATTTTTACCCTCCAAAGCAGCGTAATTTACAGCAACAGCAAGGAGCAGTGAAAGTTCGCCGCTTAAAGTAATTGAAGAACTGGCTATTTCTTCTTTTTTCCGGAAAATTTCCTCCTTTGTCTCCGCATGTTTGCGGTAATCCTCGGCAATTATCTCCGGAAGAAGGCCAAACGCATCTGATGCAAGCTCAATACAGGAATCCCTTGCTACTCCCGATGCCAAAAGATCCAAATATGGGAAAAGAAATTCTACTGCCTGTGCTTTATCATGAAACGCCTTGGCTCTGAATAATAGATAATCAAAATCAGTTATAAACCTTTTGGCCTTCTTTTGCAACACTTCCGGGCCATTGCGTAATAATATATCGGCAGGATCTTTGGAATTGCCATTATCTGTTGAAGTATCGACAATAGCGCAGGAAATGTTATTTTTAAGGCATGTGTAAATTGCTTTTAAACTGGCGGTCTGCCCCGCTTCGTCTGTATCAAAGAAAAAAATGAGCTTTTCCGCCCAGCGTTTTAAAAGTTTTGCCTGTTCATCAGTAAATGCCGTACCTAATGGCGCAATCGCGTTGGTGATTCCCGCCTGATGAAGGGCAATTACATCCATGTAACCCTCGGCGATGTAGGCAATTTTTGTCTTGCGTATTTCATTTAAGGCAAGGTTAATAGCGTAAAGGGTTTCTCTTTTCCGGTAGATGCCCAATTCAGGGGAATTGATGTACTTTGGTACGCTACGCTCCTCCGTCTTGTCAGGGGCAGGCAGGGAACGTCCGCCAAAGGCTACATTTCTTCCCTGCCAGTCGGCTATGGGAAACATAAGCCGCCCGGAAAAAAGCGCGATTTGCTCGTGATGGGAAGAAAAAAGCCCCGATGAGGCAAGGAATTCTTTTGAGTAACCCTTTTGCAGAAGAAATTTATGCAGCCAATACCGATCAAAAGGCGAATACCCCAGGCTAAATTGTTCAATCATTTCGATGTTAATGCCTCTTGATATAATATACTGTTTTACGGCCTCGGCTTCCTCTTTTTTAAGTAAAAAATGATGAAAAGTACCTGCCATTCGCCGGTAAAGTTCAAAAAGTTCTTCTTTTTTTGTCTTTTTTAACTCGTCTTCACCAGAGGAGCCGCTTGAGTTTTCGTAAACCAGCTCCACAGCAAATTTCTTAGCCAGAACCTCAACTGCCTCTGGGAAATTGATTTTATCCATTTCCATAACAAAATTGATCATTGTTCCGCCTTTGTGGCAGCCAAAGCAGTAATACGTTTTGAGGTCAGGATTAACGGTAAACGAGCCTGTCTTTTCCTGATGAAAGGGACAGCAGGCCCAAAAACGGCCGCCCCGTTTTTCCAGGTGCACATAATCGGAAACAATCCTGACGGCATCCAGGCGATCAACAAGCTCCTGAATGGAAGACTGAGAAATAAAAGGCACCCTATCTCCCCTTTGTGTAAATGATACCGGCTTTTATATGATCATCCAGAGTTCTGGAAAAATAATGCTTCCCGGAAGCCGGGTCGACTAACCTGAAATAAAGGTAATTTGTCGAAACCGGTTCAAACGCCGCCTTTAGGGCAGTTTTACCCGGCGAGGAAATGGGCCCGGGCGGAAGGCCTGCCCACAAATAGGTATTGTACGGGTTTCGTATTTCCATGTCCCGGTTGTAAAGTACCTCAGGGTGCGGACGCTCTTCAATTTCGGTTATGATATAAACAACAGTGGCGCATGACTGAAGACCCATTCCCAATTTAAGCCTGTTGAAAAAAACCCCCGCCATAAGGGCGGCTTCTTCCGGGATACGGTATTCGCGCTCTACAATGGATGCAACGATGACCCTCCTGTGAAGTTCATCCGCGCCTGTTTCGCTTTCCAATGCTTTTATCTGCCTGAAAAAAGTATCCGCCATTTGGGAAACAACTTTTGCGGCAGGATACCCCAGGGGGAAAAGATAGGTATCAGGATAAAGGTAGCCTTCCATGCTTTTTCCCGGGATCCTGTACGCATCGAGAATTTCGCGTGACGAAGCTGCTTTTATAAAATCTTCAGCCCTGCAGATACCGGCGCTTTCAAATACCGCCGCGGTTTTTTTAATTGTAAATCCTTCGGGGACGGTAACTCTTACAAGCAGTTGATCCCCGCTTGTTAATATTGAACGAATCCGCATTTGCGTTTCGGGAAGCTCTATCCTGTAAGTTCCTGTTTTTATAAAATCTTTTTCAAGGCGGAAAAGGAAAGACCAAAAATACCTGTTTCGGATGATATTCGCGTTTTCCAGCTTTCTTCCGACAGAATCGGCTGTTTCCCCGCTCTTGACTTCCAGATAAAGGGTATCGCCTTCAAACCGCAACCCATCATCCGGCGAAGCAAGAGGGCTTTCATATTGAGATAGCGTTTTTCTTTCCGGAGGGGCGTTAAAATAAGCTGCAAGGGCAAGAATCAGAACAAAAACAAGTAAAGCTAAAACGATGAGGAAGCGGAGAAACTTGAACAAAAAACTGATAGCCTTAGGCATCAATACTCCAAGAGATTTAATTTCTAAAGAACAATCTCCATCCCCTCCAGGGCGAGGCTTAGCTTTATATCCTTGACATTAAGCCGTTCCATATACCATTTGGCGGATTGCAGAATGGTGTGAAGTTTATGATCATCGTAGGTT